>Ga0181587_10002884_pt1 | contig 14223 bp, 15 predicted proteins | sample 071ome_27_FD_132463 | JGI IMG/M metagenome (GOLD analysis project Ga0181587, IMG submission 132463) | Coastal salt marsh microbial communities from the Groves Creek Marsh, Skidaway Island, Georgia - 071409AT metaG (megahit assembly) | ecosystem: Environmental > Aquatic > Marine > Intertidal...
CTATCCCTATTGGGTTGAGAGTGACTCCCCTGTTGAAGAAGTTGGCGATGAAGCGCTCTTGATTGCCAGAACGCTTGGTTGTCCGATGGTGGTTGATCCTGACCGGGTGCAAGCTTTGCAGGAACTGAGTTCGAATCGTCAGTGTGATGTTGTGTTGAGTGATGACGGGCTGCAACACTATGCCTTGCCGAGAGACCTGGAAATAGTTGTGGTTGACGGCGAAAGACTGTTCGGTAATCGATGGTGTCTGCCGGCTGGTCCGCTACGAGAGCCGGTGAGTCGCCTTGATTCAGTATCTTTCGTCGTAGTCAACGGCAGTGTCAAAGAGGCCAATGTAATTCCTGATACTCAAAAGGTCTATCAAATGGAATTGAACCCTGCTTACCTGGTAAACCTGCTAAGTGGAGAAAAGAAGCCATTCAGAGGTGCCCCATTTAATATTGGCACTAACGTGCATGCCGTTACCGGAATTGGAAATCCCAATCGGTTTTTTAATGTGCTGTCGACGTTACCCTATGAGGTAACAAGGCATGATTTTCCCGATCACCATCCATTTTCTGAAAAGGATTTCAAGGCGCTGGAAATAGACGAGCGCCAACCTGTCGTAATGACTGAAAAGGATGCGGTAAAATGTGAGCCGTTTGCTGCCGCAAACTTCTGGTACTTAACCGTTGAGGTTGACTTGCCCGAGGAACTTGTCGGCAGGCTCATCGAGGAGATAGTAAACCTGATGAAGCAGCGCAAGCAGGTAGTGAATTAGAAGCCCTTCAGAAACTATAGAGCTTTCAATGAGTCTTGATCAGAAATTGCTAGGTATCTTGGTTTGTCCCGTGTGCAAGGGCGAATTAATTTTTGACAAGCTTGCCAAAGAGCTAATTTGTTGCGCAGATCGACTGGCATTTCCGATTCTAGAAGACATACCGGTTATGCTTGTTGAGCAAGCCAGGTCCCTGTCCGAGGAAGAACGGGAAAAATACCGGTGACATTTACTGTCGTCATTCCCGCTCGATTTGCTGCAACTCGATTGCCGGGTAAGCCGCTACTGGATATTGCCGGCAAGCCCATGATCCAGCACGTCTATGAACGCGCCTTGCAGAGCGATGCTTCGGCGGTGTACATCGCGACAGACGATGAGCGTATAGAGGAAGCAGCAGCGCGATTCGGGGCATCAGTGCTAATGACCAGTGGCAATCACCGTTCGGGCACTGATCGGATTCACGAGGTAGCTGTCAGGCTTGGCCTTGCTGACGAAGAGATCATGGTTAACGTTCAGGGTGATGAACCATTGATTCCGCCGGCCGCTATTAATCAGGTCGCAATAAATTTGGAAAAGCACGCTGAAGCCGGAATCGCCTCGCTTTTTGAAGCCATCTCTGAGAATGACGAAATTGCCAATCCGAACGCAGTGAAGGTTGTTTGTGACGCTAATGGCTATGCATTGTATTTCAGCAGGGCCACGATACCTCATGGCAGTAGTGCACAGGCAAAAAATTGCCTTCGTCATATTGGCATTTATGCGTATAGGGTCGCCACTTTACAAGATTTTGTAAGTTGGCCTCCCAGCCAGCTAGAGACACAGGAAAAATTGGAGCAATTAAGAGCTCTTTCCAATGGTATCAAAATACACATGGCACCAGCTTGCGAAAATATTCCGGCCGGCATAGACACCGAACGTGATCTATTGGCCGTTCGTAAAATATTGGGAGCGGAAGCTAGCTAACACCATGAAGGACAACATCCCACTCAATAGCGACGACGGGATGGTCAGGGTCCTGATGGTCTGTCTCGGTAATATATGCCGTTCGCCAACTGCTCATGGTGTATTTCTTCAGCGAATAGAGTCTTGCAGTCTGCAGAATAAGATTCTGGTAGATTCTGCCGGAACAGGCGACTGGCACGTCGGTTCGCCTCCTGATAGAAGAACTTCGAACGCCGCGAGTGCCAGGGGGTATCAACTGGAGCATCTTGTTGCCCGCCGGGTACGGCAGCAAGATTTTTTCGAATTTGACTACCTGCTTGCAATGGACTGTGACAATCTGGCTGCCCTGGAATCGGCACGACCTTCGGCAAGCAATTGTCGTATCGAGCTTTTCATGGATTACGCCGCCCGTGATGAGAATGAAGTTCCGGACCCATACTATAGCGGTGAAGAAGGCTTTGAACTGGTGCTGGATATGGTGGAGGATGCGGCCGATGGTCTGCTGGAAGCATTGATCCAGCGCCACCTGCAGAACTAACAGTAATAAGCAGTAATTGAGCGGATGCGCTCGGTAACGGAACCTGTCAAGCTCAGCCACATGAACCTAATTCGCAATTTTGATCTGATTAAACACAATAGCTTTGCGGTTAACTGTAAAGCTGCCGCGTTTTGTGAAGTGGCAGACTTGAATTCCCTGTTGCAAGCTCTGGACTATGCTAATGAAAAAAATATGCCGGTACTTGTCCTCGGTGATGGGAGCAATATGTTGTTTAGTGAGGACTATCACGGTCTGGTGATTCATATCAGCCTGTCGGGAATGTCCTCAGTGGAACAAGATGCTGATGTGGTACAGGTGCAACTCGGTGCCGGTGAAAACTGGCATAGGTTTGTAATGCAAAGTCTCGATCAGAAATTATACGGGGTGGAAAACCTGGCTCTCATTCCCGGGACAGTTGGTGCAGCGCCAATTCAAAATATTGGTGCCTACGGTGTGGAGATTTCGGATGTCTTTGTCAGTCTCGAGGCGCTGGAAATTAACTCGGGCGAGATGTGTAAATTTAACAGGGAAGACTGCCTTTTCGGTTACCGTGACAGCATATTCAAGAAAGGTGCGCCCGGCGAATTGATAGTGACTTCCGTTACTTTGCAGTTAAGCCGCACGCCTCAGACGCGAACCGAGTATCAGTCTCTGGCCGAGGAACTGGACAAGAGAAAATCGCTGGACAAACCGACTCCCAGGCAAGTGGCGGCAGCGGTGATGGCGATCAGAAAGCGAAAGTTACCGGATCCTGGATTCCTGCCTAACTGCGGAAGCTTCTTCAAGAACCCAGTTATCAGTAATGAGGCCTATCAGGAACTTTGTGCGAGCTTTAATTCCGTTCCTGCTTATCCTGAGCCCGATGTGCCCCACATGGTCAAAGTGCCAGCGGCCTGGTTTCTGGAACAGGCTGGCTGGAAAGGTCGACGCGAAGGCGCGTGTGGGGTACATGCAGAACATGCCGTGGTACTTGTTAATCACGGAGGTGCGTCTGGTAGCGAATTACTGAAGTTGGCACGGGACATGCGGAAATCGGTTCTGGACCGCTTTGGAGTGCGCCTCGAGCCGGAAGTACGAATTATTTGAGAACCCGATCATGGGATCCCGCCGAATTACCTGATTATCAATCTCGCATTAAGACATCTGCTCCGCTACCGATACAACGTTTTGTAAGGCTCTTGAACAGCGCTGCTCTGTCGAAGCAAGCACATCTGAATAAGAGTCCTCCAGACTTGAGTAGCCGAAAAAGCTTCACTGCAATCGCACAAATTTTCTGGCAGGCGGATATAAAGGAATCATTTAACTGTGACTGATGAAACTGACTTGCCGTATCGATAGAGTTCTAAAATATTGGGAAAACAAATGGATGCAGATCATTTATCAAGTAATTTAGAGAATTTAAAAATCAAGCTGTTGGTGGTAGACGACCACAATCTTATGAGTGCTGGCATTACACGTTTATTGAATGATGAGGATGACATGGAGGTTTTGGGCTGCGCTGAAAGCGGGGAGCGGGCCCTGGAAGTCCTCAATTATTTGAAGCCGGACGTGATCCTGATGGATGTAAAAATGCCCGGGATAGGGGGTATCGAAGCTACCCACCGCATCATAGGGCGCAACCCGATGGCGCGCATCATTGGTATGTCGTCGATCGATGTCGGCGTAATTCCTTCCCGCATGCTGGCTGCTGGTGCGAAAGCGTTTATAACCAAAACAGAGGGTGTTAATGAGCTGTTGCTTGCGGTCAGAAAAGTGCATGCGGGCCAGCGCTACGTGACGCCATCCGTCGCCACCAAGCTAGGCGTCGATCCATTTGCCAGGAGACGGAGAGGTGGAATTCGAAGAAAAGTTTTATTTGACCGGCTTTCAAGGCGCGAATTACAGATTGCCATGGCGTTATCAGATGGTAGCAAGGTAAGCGCGATTGCTGAACTGCTCAAGATTAGCCCCAAGACGGTGTATACCTACCGCTATCGTATCTTTGAAAAGCTTGGCATCCGAAGCGATGTTGAATTAACCATCCTGGCGATGAAAAACGGAGTTTGCGAGACCTCTGAGGATTACATCGCATACGGAGAGCACCTCAAGACCGCTTGAGCCTCTGCTTTGCCGGGGGCTCAGAATTTTCAGGCAGAAGTTTAACGGATTACCAATCCCTTGAGCACTTTTTAGTGCTGTCGTGTAATAATTTCTACCAGCGGTGAATGCCTACAGTCACCGTGGAGATTGATTAACTATCTGTTATTCCATGCCTACTCAGCCGATAGAAAAGCCATTTGATCACAAGACCTTCCTCAAATCATTGACTTCGAGGCCGGGTGTTTATCGCATGCTGGATGTGAACGGTAAGGTGCTTTATATCGGCAAGGCCAGAAATCTCAAGAATCGGGTAGGAAGCTATTTTCGAGCCAGTGGCCTGACCACCAAGACCATGGCTATGGTGGCGAAGGTGGCGGATATAGAGATCACTATCACATCCAGTGAGACCGAGGCATTGTTATTGGAGCAAAGTCTGATCAAGACTCACAAGCCCGCGTATAACATTCAGCTTAGAGACGACAAATCTTATCCGTACATACTACTGACTGATAAGGAGGAGTATCCCAGGTTGGCTTTTTACCGCGGGTCTCGAAGGCGTGAGGGCGCTCTGTATGGGCCTTATCCCAGCGCTCATGCAACGAGGGATACCCTGCAAATACTGCAGAAAGTCTTTCGAGTCAGACAGTGCGAAGACAGTTATTTTAGTAATCGTTCCCGGCCCTGCCTGCAGTTCCAGATCGAACGCTGTACGGCCCCCTGTGTTGGGTTGATTTCTACTGAAGATTACGCACGAGACGTCAAGTATTCGCAGATGTTTCTCGAAGGGAAGAGCGATGACCTGACGCGTGAATTGTCAGCAAGCATGGATAAAGCATCAGAGGGTCTGGATTTCGAAAAGGCGGCCCGGTTACGGGATCAGATAATCGACTTGAGACGGATTCAGGAGCAACAGCATGTGGCCAATCAGGGTGGCGATGCTGATATTCTCGCAGCTTCGATCCAGGCCCCTTACTATTGCGTGCATGTCATCTACTCCCGTGCAGGTAGAATTATTGGGAGCAAGAATTACTATAACAAAATCAAGATTATAGAAAATGAATCTCAGCTAATATCTGCCTTTATTGGCCAGTATTACCTGAATACCCAAGAACGCGGCAGTGCGCGGAATATTCCTGCTGAGTTGATTGTAAGTGCTGCTCTTGAGGATCTTGAGCAACTAGGCGAGGCGCTTTGTTACTGTGCGGGTCGAAAAATCAAGTTGTCCCATCAGGTGCGAGGACACAGGGCACGTTGGCTGGAACTGGCGTCTACCAATGCGAAAGCCGCTCTTGCCAGTTACGTGAGTAACAAGCAAAACATGCAGCAGCGCTTTCAGTTGCTCCAGGACGCATTGCGCCTGCCGGAATCTCCGCTGCGGATTGAGTGCTTTGATATCAGTCACACAGGAGGTGAAAGTACTGTTGCTTCCTGCGTAGTCTTTGACATTAACGGTCCTGTGAAAAGCGATTATCGGCGTTTCAATATTGAGGGTGTCAAGCCTGGCGATGATTACGGCGCTATGCTGCAAGTGCTGGACAGACGATTTGAACGATTGGCAAAGGGTGAAGAGGGCGGAATGGGCAAAATTCCCGACATTCTTCTCATTGACGGGGGAAAAGGGCAGGTCAAGCAGGCTCTTGAAACGCTGAACAAATTCCAGCTGCAGGGCGTTACCTTGCTGGGTATAGCCAAAGGTATAAGCCGGCGTGCGGGGCAGGAAACTCTCTATCTGGCTGACAGCGACGGCTATTTCAAAGAGTTGGCGCTGTTGTCCGATTCGGCTGCTTTACACCTTTTGCAACAGGTAAGGGACGAGGCACATCGATTTGCGATCACCGGGCACCGTGCCAGACGAGAAAAGACCCGACGTAAATCTGCTTTGGAGTCGATCCCGGGACTGGGGCCCAATCGACGCAGGGAATTGCTTCGACATTTTGGCGGGCAACAAGGCATCCGACGCGCGAGTCAGGATGATCTGGCGAAAACCCGGGGGATTAGTAAGAAGCTTGCAGAAACCATTTATAGCCACCTGCATCATGACTAGGCATAATTCGAATTCATGATCAATCTGGCGAATACGATAACAATAAGCAGAATCGCTCTGGTGCCAGTCGTTGTTGGACTGTACTTTGCAGATTTTCCCCATCACTATCTCTGGGCCTCAGCATTTTTCACTGTTGCCAGTGTTTCCGACTGGCTGGACGGTTATGTTGCGAGGAAATTAAAGCAGACGTCCGAATTCGGGGCATTTCTTGATCCGGTGGCAGATAAGCTACTGGTTTCTCTGGTGCTGGTATTACTAGTAGCCAGTTACTCGACTGCGTGGTTTATTTTACCGGTCAGTATCATTATTGGCAGAGAGATTCTGGTTTCTGCGTTGCGCGAATGGATGGCGAGTCGCGGAAATCGGGACGTAGTTGCGGTTGCATACGCCGGCAAGGTAAAGACGACGGTGCAGATGCTTGCGATCATCGTCCTTCTCGCCAGCGATCCTGAAGGGCCCGAGATTTATTTGCAGGTTGGCTACACAGGAATCTACGTGGCGGCATCACTCAGCCTTTATTCCATGTTCATTTATTTTCGCGATGCCTCAGGATACTTGAGGGCTCATCGCCAATCTGTTGGCGACAAATAATGGCCGCCTGTCAGGCGTGATTAAGGAATCTTGACTTAAAAGGGTTACGCAGTAGAATAGGCGCCCTTGATTATGCGGGAATAGCTCAGTTGGTAGAGCACGACCTTGCCAAGGTCGGGGTCGCGAGTTCGAATCTCGTTTCCCGCTCCAATTCCGTCACCCCATTTCGACCGCCACGATCTTCATCCCATGAGAATATCGCAGGTCAGAGTTTATTTACCTGGATGGTGTGCAGAAACGGCATTCAATTGCCAGCTTATTGAGAGTCGAGCGCCTTGCTTTTACGCTGGCGAGTCAGGTTGAAAGGCAACAACAACGAAGAATTTAGAAGAATAATACCCCTATCAGGCTGGATGGCAGAGTGGTTATGCAGCGGACTGCAACTCCGTTAACGCCGGTTCGATTCCGACTCCAGCCTCCACACAATCTCATCGTGCCCGGGTGGCGAAATTGGTAGACGCAAGGGACTTAAAATCCCTCGGAGGAAACTCCGTACCGGTTCGATTCCGGTCCCGGGCACCAATCTCATCGAAATCCACCTACCTGGCACGAACGGAGATGATTGAATTACTCGCGCGTAGATCAAACAACAATCGAATTGATAGTGATCAGCGTGGTTGCACAGGTAGAGTTGATTAGCTGCCCAGATTGGTAAACAGTCCAACCGCAAGTTCAACCCAAACATAGAGAAATATAAATAAGGTAAATAGAGAAAGTGACCATCTGGTCATTGCTCTGGCCTTGGCCTGAATTAGCCACAGTGCACTGCCGGTAAAGCTCAGAAGCGCGCCCATCACAATGAAATCCATTACGGTCCAGTTAACCTGCTCGGTAAGCTGCATTGCGAATAGCGGAATAGACAGCACAAGGGAGACGCCTAGAAAGAGGCGGAAGAGATTCAATCTCATTGTATGGTTTGACATTATTCGGTCAATGATCTGTTGAGAAATAAAAAATTTCGTTGGACAGCGGAGCGACCAACAGAGAATGTTGTATTCCCCGACAGTCACCAGTTTCAGCACTTTAGCCGCCGGGGTCGTCGCAGTCCAGTGCGTGAATGACTATTCTGGCGCGACGATAGTTTGACGTTGCTCGCCCAAATCGCCGACGCCAATTCGAACTATGTCTCCGGGCTTTAGATATTGCGGGGGCGCCATGCCATCCCCAACTCCGGCAGGAGTTCCGGTAAATATCAGGTCACCGGGGTGAAGGGTCATGAACTGGCTCAGATGGCTGACGATCTGGGCCACGCCGAATACCATATCTGTAGTGTTACCCTGCTGTCTCATCTCGCCGTTTATTTCTGACCAGACAACAAGATTCTGCACGTCTTTAACCAGGTCGCGGGTAACAAGATAGGGCCCGACCGGGCCAAAAGTATCGGCACTCTTTCCCTTTACAAACTGGCCGCCTCGCTCTCTCTGGAAAGAACGTTCAGAAACATCATGGCCCACAGTATATCCGGCTATGTAGTCAAAGACATCAGCTTCGTCAACGTACTGAGTCCGACGTCCGATAACAATTACAAGTTCACTTTCATAATCAAGCTTAAAGCCTCCTCTTGGTTGAATAACGTCATCGAACGGGCCGCTGAGAGAGGATATTGCCTTGGAAAAAATCAGCGGCTCAGTGGGAAGTTCTACTGCCATTTCTTCGGCGTGGTTCACGTAATTGAAGCCTACAGCCATTATTTTATTGATGCCAGTTAACGGCACGCCCAGTCTGGGGTTCCCCGTTACCACGGGAAGATCATCCAGTTCTATCGCGGCGATGCTGTCCAGGCCGTCGTCAGAGAGAAGCTCCGGCGTGATGTCGTCGATATGGCCGCTCAGATCTCTAATTCGGCCCTCGGCATCCAAAAGTCCGGGGCGTTCCTCACCGGCAGGACCAAACCTTAACAGTCTTAATTCAGCGGCCTCAGCGCTTGAGGCCACCAAGATAAGCGTCAGGGCTAGCAATATATACTTGTGGATTTTCCCCGTTAACGTCATTTGTCACTCTCCCGTGGAGTGGTGTTCTAGAGTATTTATTCAGCCGGTTATACCGCGCAGTTTCAAAGAAGGATATTACCTCAAATGGGTGAAAATTCTGAAATTCAATCTGGACGTGGTTCTGGAGTTAGATGCGGGATATCTGCTAGTCTGCGCCGTATCAATCACCAGCCTAAAATAGACATGGAAATTATATGCTGACCTCTGTTCAATGGATAATAACCAAGTATCTCATCACCTCAGGTATAGTTGTTCTGGTATCAGAGTTCGCTAAACGGAGTGACAGGTTGGGTGCGTTTATTGCGGCGCTGCCGATGGTTACCGTTTTAACCTTGCTGTGGTTGTATCTCGAGAATCAGAGTCAGTCAAAGATTGCCAATCACGCGTGGTATACGTTCTGGTATGTTCTGCCTACCTTGCCGATGTTCCTTCTCTTTCCCTGGCTTATCACGCGTTTTGGATTTTGGTGGGCTCTGGGAGCTTCTTCGGTTATCACAATGCTGTGTTTTGGGATCACTATCCTGGTGCTGCGGCCCTTTGGGGTCGAGTTACTGTGATCGGGCGGTGTCAGTTTAATCCAATAAGTTCACTACGGAGCCTGGGGAACGTAGAGTTTTCTGATAGCCAGATGGCAAGGAAGCTCTGGGTGAAGCGTGGGTCTGTTATCTGACCCATCGCTTTATCGTTATAAAAAAAGGACGCTGACAAATCCGATTCGACATAAAGGGTGATAGAGTCTCCGCGTTTGATGTCAGGCCAAAGCTCAGCGAGGATGTTCAGCCAGGCTTCGCTTTCTCCACTATCATACAGGTTGAGTTCCCGCCACTGTTCTCGAGTGGTTTCGATTAGCTGGTCACGCCTGACGCTTCGCCGGTAATCAATTTTTAGGGCCAGGCCTGGTTCGATTCCCCGGTATCTTCCATCATCGCTATACAGCGTGCTTTCGTAGATAGTCCAGAAAAAAACCTTTAGTGTGGTCGATCCTATTGGCTGTAGGATTTCTGTAGGGGAGCCGTATAGTCTTCCACTCAACGCGATTAGCAATACCGCAGCGAGAAGGCAGGCTAATCTTGGAGACTTAATACGCTTCACTTAAGCGCACCTGCTTGTTGTCGCTCCACCAGAACATGATCGGCAAGAAAAATGACCAGGTCAGCGCCACGAGCGCAATAACCCAGGGGAGGGCGATGCCGAAGGAGACCGCTCCAAGCTTATAGCCGAGATAATAGCTAAAGGGAAAGCCGAGGGCTCCGGTCAATGCAGCAAGGTAGGCGTTTCTTCCAAGCAGCCTCAATGAAAGCGGCAATGTGGTAGCGAATGCGATCCACAGGGCGCACATCCAGAGGGGTAGCATAGCGCCGTGATTTGCAAACTGGAACACTCCTAACGCGGTGAATACGGAATCGATCGCAATGCCAAGCAGTATAGGCAGTATCAACTGATTGAAACGTACCGTACCTGCATAAATCAGCAGTGCCGCGTAGCACAGAATCGCCGGCGCGACTATCCAGAGCAGATCGTAACGACCCACGACACAACCTGCCCAGAATACGTTGTTCAGGGCCAGATTTACCGGCGAAGAGGTGATTATTTTCGTTACGTTCATTAATGGTCTGGCTACGTGTAATGAGGCATTTTGCTTGTTAGCAGTTGCACTGCACTAATGCGTCTTTCGAGGAAACCACCTTCGCAATAACCAAGGTAGTATTCCCAGAGGCGCTGAAATTGGTTTCCGTAACCCATTTTCTCCAAATCTGCGACACTGGCCATGAAGTTTTCACGCCAATCTCTCAGAGTCTTCGCGTAATCCAGGCCCATATCATGTACGTCCCGAATTATAAGTTCAGTTTTGTTTGCTAATAACTCACTCATCAAGTGCAGTGAGGGAAGGAACCCGCCCGGAAAGATGTGCTTTTGGATAAAATCCTCAGTACGGCTATAGATATCGAAGCGCTGATCGGCAATGGTGATAGCCTGGATCATCGCTAAACCCCCGGGTTTGAGTAATTCATCGATCTTGGCAAAATAGCCAGGCAGGTATTGCCTGCCAACCGCCTCAATCATTTCCACCGAGACCAGCTTGTCGAATTGGCCCTCGAGTTCGCGGTAATCATCGGCCAGTAAGGCTATTTTGTTTTCGAGACCTGCTGCTCTGATGCGCGCCTGGCAATGCTGGTATTGCTCGTCAGAAATCGTGGTAGTGGTGACCCGGCATCCAAAGTTTTGTGCGGCATAAATGGCCAGTCCTCCCCACCCACTGCCAATCTCAACCAGGTGGTCTTGTTCCGAAAGTTGCAGTTTCTCGCAAATGCGCTGCATTTTGTTGATCTGAGCCTGTTCCAGAGAATCCTCTTCGGACCGGTAAATAGCGGAGGAGTACTGCATGTTCGGATCCAGAAAAGTTTGGTAGAGGCTGTTTCCCAGATCATAATGGGCGAGGATATTGCGCTTCGCCTGGGATTTCGAATTGGCGCGCTTTACCGCCCGCAGCCAGGACCAGGGCTTGAGAACCCAGCCAAAGCGATCACCCCAGGCATCCATCATATGAAGGTTGCGGGAAAAAAAACGAGTTACCTTGCTGATGTCTGGAGAAGTCCACCAACCATCCACATAGGCTTCGCCGGCGGCAGCATTACCTCCGAGTAACGCGCGTCGATAGGTACGGGTATCGACGACATCGATTTCCGCTCTCAGAGTATCGCTGCTGTCGCCGAACCTGCCTATAACCTCACCCTGTTCTCGAATAACCAGATATCCCGAGGTTGCCCTGCTCAGTATCTTCAACAAGCCGTCTCTGATCCACAGTGACGCAGGCTCGGCGTGCAGTGCCTCGTTTTTTTGCTTGTGCTCTGGATGAATAGTCAGGGACTTCTGATTCATTGTTTTAATCTCTTTGTTGCTCTTGGGTTGTTATTAATTGTTTGTTCTGTGCGTTGCTCTACCTGGGGACCTTGAGCTCTTCATTCTGTCTGGGCGGGTGGCGGTACAGAGGGTTGCCTTTCATAAATATTTTAAGGGCCTGCCAGTAAATCCCGATGACCATGCGAAGCGTTTGCATCGGAGTTGATATGAGTACGCGAAGTAAATTTGTTTGGTTCAAGGGGCGCCTCTTCAACACCATGGTGGCGTCAAATATTGGATTGGCTTCGGTTTCAGGTGTCACTTGAAGATGGATCATCGATTTAGATGCCATTGTTCCCGGTGGCCGCACGGTCCAGGCGTAGATTTGACTCATCGGATTAAAAGGAGAAACATGAAATCGCTTTGCGTGTGGCTCAATTTTAGCCAGGTCGACGACGTAGTAATGCCGTTCGTTCCAGGGTGTATTGCTAACCTCGGCCAGCATGTAGCGAAGCTTGCCCTGTTGTTCAGCGAAGTAAAGGTTTAAAGGACTGAAGTAGAACCCCAGATATCGCAGATGTCCGTAAAAATATATTTCGCCGTCCAAATCGGAAGTCTTTATTCCGCTTAGCAATGCAATCTGCTGTTTAACAGATTCGGCCAGTGGAATAGCAGGATCACCCAGATAATCCGCACGGCGGAAGCGGGCCCAGTGCCAGGCGCGGGTGCCAAATAAAAAGAGTTTTTCAGAGAGAGCCGTCAATTCACTTAATTTGATGAATGCCATGAACAACGGATAACGAAATTCATGCTTTTTGGGCGCAAATCGCCTATGACGGACGAAGCCCTTGTAGAGCGCGCTGGCCGTTGGCTGATTTTCTGAATTGGCAATCATTGCAGTTTTATCCCGAAGCGATTACACACATCAAGCGCACTTCTTACGCCATCCTCGTGAAATCCGTTATACCAGTAGGCACCGCAGTAGTGAATACGATCTATACCGCAAATTTCTGCCCTGCGACGCTGCGCAGCTGAGCTGGATAAAGAATAAATCGGGTGTGCATAACGGAATCTATCAATGACTTTATCCGGGCTAATCAGATGGTCAGCATTGAGACTCACAAGTAATGGTCGGGGATCCTGGATACTCCCGATGCCCTGCAATACATTCATGCAGTAGGTAACAATTGGAAGGCTATTAGAATCGGAAGGTGCGGTGAGAAAGTTCCAGCTTGCCCAGGCTTTCTTGCGAATGGGCATCAAGCTGTCGTCCCAGTGCAGGGTGACAGCATTTTCCTGATATTGCAGGTTGGAGAGTATCGACTGCTCGGGCTTACTCGGGTTCCGCAGGAGGGCAAGTGCCTCATCACTATGGCACGCCATGACTACGTGGTCGAATTGCCGGGGGCCATCCTCCAGATATACCCGTATACCGTTTTGTACACGTTCGACCCCGGTCACCCGGGCATTAAGATGCAGAGAATCGGAGTAGGGGGCCGTCAGAGGCTTGATATAGCTGTGCGAACCTCCCTCCAGCACGTACCACTGCGGTCGATTCTTGACATCTAGCAGCCCATGGTTAAGGAAGAAGCGCAGAAAAAAATCCAGAGGGAAATCGCCAGCCTGTCGAACGCTGCAGGACCAGATTGCTGCAACCATAGGCAGCAGATAGTTGTCGCGAAGCATCGGGCTCAACTTGAGCTCAGTCAAGAAAGAATTCAGAGTGATTTCATCAGGCTCCGCCGCTGCAAACCTGGCCTTTGCGGCTTTATTGAATCGCAGGATGTCCCGGACAAATCTGATGAATCGAGGGCTCAGGATATTGCTGCGCTGCGCGAATAGCGTATCCAGGTTGTGACCATTGTATTCGAGATTTTGCTGCGGATTGTTGACGCTGAAGCTCATCTCAGTGGGCTTCAACGCTACCTCAAGGTGCTCCAGAAGTTTTAAAAAATTTGGATAATTGCGATCATTACAGACTATAAAGCCGGTATCGACCTCGTATGTCTGCTCACCACGACCCTGATCCATACACACTCGCACAGTGTGCGTGTGACCTCCGATGTAATCATTGGATTCAAATACGGTAACGTTGTGCTTTTGGCTAAGCAGGAACGCAGCGGTGAGACCCGATATCCCGCTGCCGACGACTGCTATCTTTTGGGGGGACTTCTTATCCATGCATCCGATCTAGGTTAACGGTTAGCTCGGGCGCGTGACTTTTTCAATGCTACATTCGGTTTTTAATGAGCTTGATCAATGGCCCGAGGAGCGGCACATTCTCATACACTAACGCGCCAAGATCAAAGTAATCTCGATGATAGTAAACTTTGCCGTTGCGGTGCTTCAAATAACTAGAACCTTCCACGCGAATCAGCTGTCCATGCTTGATCGCCTTGTGCCTCAGAAGCATCGTCCAGCTGAAAAACATGCCTTCGTC
>Ga0181587_10002894_pt1 | contig 14210 bp, 5 predicted proteins | sample 071ome_27_FD_132463 | JGI IMG/M metagenome (GOLD analysis project Ga0181587, IMG submission 132463) | Coastal salt marsh microbial communities from the Groves Creek Marsh, Skidaway Island, Georgia - 071409AT metaG (megahit assembly) | ecosystem: Environmental > Aquatic > Marine > Intertidal zone...
GAAGCAGGCAACGACTCCCTCCGAAAAACCTTTTGACTTCCAAATCAACAACCCAACCATCAAACAAAGAGAAAACAGCCGAGGAAACACACCTGAAATTTAACAATCATTGGGACATCCCCTCTCATTCACCCAGAGGGTGAGTCTACTCCCTTCACTCCAATACTCCAATACTCCAATTTTTATAAAGAGTCAGGAGTGTTACCTGCTCCAAGCTGCGGAAATTAGGTTTATCGGGGCTGCTTCAACCTTTGGATCAGCAGATTCATGCGGGAAACCACGTTCTCAAACTGCTTCTCACGTTCATCCAGCTTGGTTTGAGTTTTCTGTAGAGCAATTTCAAGTTTTCTCACCCGTGAATCATCTTCAATTGGGGTAGCCAAAGTGTCTACTGCCAGAAGAGAACGGGTTTCCGGGAAATGGTTAAACTGTTGACGAAGCTTCTGATTCGCTTGTTTTTGGCGAATTAGCTCAGCCTCCAAATCGGAATTTTGGCGATTGGCATCCGACAGAGCACTGTGAATCCTGGTCAGGGTCTCTTTTGTTTTGGTGCTGGAGGCAATCAAGTCCTGAAGGCGATTGCGTAGAGCTTGCAATTGCGGACCAGACGATGGAGCTGGACTACTATTGGCTTGAGCCAGTTTCACTTGAAGCTTTTGGAAGTCTTCCTGGGTAGATGCCCGATACGTGGCAAAAGCAGTTTCCAATTCCTTTAGCTGCTCTTTAAGCTGCGCTTCCTGAGGAGAGGAAACATCCCTATTCAGAACCTGTTTCTGGCTGTCAGCTAATTGGGCCTTGGTTCTACTCAAAGTATTCTCGGTCAATACCAGTTGTTCCGAGAGCTTGAGCTTCTGCTCATTGGTTTGCTCCAATCGGGCTCGAAGTTCTTCTTCATTAGCTTTGGCAAGATCCAGTTTAACCTGAAGGTCCTGATCAGGGGCAGTTCTGGCAAGAGGCGCAGTCGGCAATGTTGCATACGGATTGCCAGCCAGTTGCTCTTTCAAGGAACTCACTGTTTTATTGCTGTCTGTCAGTTGAGAACGAAGGGTCTCTTTTTCCGACTCTAGAGTAGTCAGTTGCCTACCAAGGCGATCCACAGTTTCCTGCAAAGAGGCTTGGGCCGCATTGGCTCTGGAGGCTTGCTTAGACTGGGCGTCGAGAAGCTCAGCCAGTTGCTTTTCCTGCAAACGAACCAGTGTTTGCTGCTTGGCGAGTTCTTCGGCCATTTGTGGGTTCGTGGCAGGTTGACCATCGGGAGAATGAACAACAGATGGTTTCTTCAAAGTCGCAATGGTTTCCCGTGCTTGCTGCAAGGATTGTTCTAATGTTTCAATCTGTTGCTTGGCTTGACGGTCAGAATTGAAGCGTTCCAGTAGTTTATCCTCAAGGTTAGTCAGCTCAGAATTGAGGAAGCGAATCTCCTTTTTCTGCTTATTGAGATCTGCCTGAAGAGATGCATTACTCTCTGCAAGAAGTGTCGCCTCTTGATCTGTATTTTCTGGAAGGCTTTTATGCTTTTGAAGTTGAGTGCTTAACTCAGCTTTCTCATCCAACAGAGCATTAATCGCTTTCTGTTTTTCAGAAATTTGGAGATTTGCCGCAATTAAATCACGTTTGGCTTGGGCTAATTGATTCTTCACCTCGGGGTCTTTGACCATTTTGACCTGGTTGTTGGCTTTTTGAGCCTCCTGGAATTTCTCCGTGGTGTCGGCCAATGCATTCTCAAGTATTGCCAGGGCTGCTGAATGTGTGCTTTTGCTGTTCTCGATTTGCTTAAGAAGGTCGGCATTCTGTTTTTCCAGTGATTCCAATTTACCCTTGGTAGACGCAGCCACCGTACCATTCTCCTTTTCGAGTGCAGCAAAGGCCTTTTCTTTCTCTAAAAGATTATCGCGAACTTTGGCCAGCTCTGCCTGGAGTTGTTCCAGTTCCTTGGTTGTTGTGGAATTGTCCGGGCGTTGCGCCACCTTGAGCTGCTCAGAGACCTCATCGAGCTGCTTTTGAAGGTCTTTGTTGGCTTTCTCCTGTTCACGAATCCGCCCTATCTTCAGGACAAGCTCAGTCGTCAGGACCTTACTTGCATTGTCATTGAGATCCATAACCTTTTCCATCTGAGTGATGGCAGACCTAGCCGAAGCCAGCTCTTCTTCTGCATTTTTCTGAGCGGCAAGGATTTTGGCTTTTTCCTGATCAAAGGAATCCAATTTCTTTTGAATTTCGGCGATGGTTGCCTCTTTTTCTGCTAAATCGTCCTGAGCTTCCGCTAACTCAGCTACTGCTTTTGTGCTTTTCGCCAGCTGTGTTTCTCCAGCTTTACTGGCTTGGCTGAGGTTTTCCTTGATCTTGGCAATTTCAACTTCCTGAGACTCTTTGATCGCTTTCAACTCGGCAAGAAGATCCGAGTTTTGTTTTTCCAGTTCTTCAGCTTTCTTCTTATTTTGCTGTGCCATTTGCCCCTCTTCCTCCAGCTTGCTGCTGAGGGCATCTGCTTCTTTTGCAGTGGATTTGAGGGTCTTTTCCAATTTGTCTGTGTTGTTTTGGAGTTTAGCCATTTCTGCATCTTTAGCTGCCAGCTCTTTTTTGATTTTGGCAAGCTCTGCATTGGCTTCTGAGCTTTTCTCCATTTGGGCATCACCCGATTCCATAGCTTTGGCCAGCTCTGCACGCAGTTTTGTCAGTTCGGCACTTTCGTCAGTCTTACGAGATTGTACCTGAGCAAGAAGATCTGCGTTCTGCTTTTCGAGTTCCTGAATTTTTTTCTGGTTATCCTTGATAAAAGAATCCGTGTCTTTCTGAACTTTGGAAAGGGTTTTGCCTTTGTCTTCCAAATCTTTTCGTGCCTGGGCCAACTCGGCTTCCAGCTTATCCATCTCCTGGTCCCGCTCAGTATCCGACTTATTGGCAAGCTCCAGCTTGGAGGAAAGTGCATCATACTCCTTTTGAAGAGCCTTGTTTGCGGTTTCCTTCTCTTTTAGCTCTTCAACTTTTCCTGCAAGTTCAACTGTCAAAGTCTGGCGTGTTTTGTCAGCATCTTCTAAATTTTTCTTAAGGGCAGAAAGCTCTTTATTGTCTTTGGCAAAGACTTCCATTTTCTTTTCCAATTCAGCAAGAGCTGTACTTTTCACGGCAAGATCCTTCTGAGCCTGTTCCAAGTCTGCCAATGTTTCTTTGTGAGACTCACCGGATTTCTTGGAAGCCTGAAGGTCAATGTTGAGTTTAGCCAACTCCGCAGCATGGGCGGTCTTTGCAGATTCCAATTGGGCCAGCAGGTCCGCTTTTTCATTTTTGGATTGTTCCGAAAGCTTCGTAAGGGTCTCCAGTTCTTTTTCTTTAGATTCCAGATCTTTACGAACTTTTCCAAGTTCTACAGTAGCGGCCTTACTTTCTGCCATTTGAGCAGTTCCACTTTTCTCTGCGGCTTCCAAGCGTTGGGTCAACTTAACCAATTCTGCCACATGGCTCTTCTTGGTTGCTTCCAGCTGAGCCAGAAGCTCTTCACGTTCTTTTTCTGATGTTCCTGCAAGCTTGGTCAGTGCCTTCAATTCCTTATCTTTAGAATCCAGATCCTTCTTGGCTTTGGCTAATGCGGACTCCATCTCTTGTCCTGAAGCCATTTGAGCTTCACTTCCCTTTTCCGCGGCAGCCAAACTCTTATTTAACTTCGCCATCTCCGCGGCGTGGGCTGCCTTGGCAGACTCTAATTCAGCGATGAGGTCGGCACTTTGCTTGTTGGAGGAAGTCACCAATTTTCCTTGAGCACTCAATTCTTTGGTCAGCTTCTCCAGCTCTTCATCTTTAGAATCCAGGTCCTTCTTGGCTTTGGCTAATGCGGACTCCATCTCTTTTCCTGAAGCCATTTGGGCTTCACTTCCCTTTTCCGCGGCAGCCAACCTTTGTGATAATTTCACAAGTTCTACGGCATGAGATTTTTTGGTCGCTTCTAATTGAGCCAAGAGCTCTTCCTTTTCCTCGCCAGAAGAATCAACAAGTTTGATAAGCTTTTTCACTTCTTCAGCTTTCGCATCCAATTCCTCTCGGGCTTTTGCCAGAGCTGATTCGGCAGCTTGGCTGGATGCCATTTGAGACTCACTGCCCTTTTGCGCAGCGGCCAAGCTCTTCTTCAACTTATCCACTTCCTGGGCATGGACTGATTTTACGGACTCCAGTTGGGAAACCAAGTCGGCACTCTGCTTTTTCGAGCTGGCAACCAGCTTCGTCTGGGTGCTCAATTCTTTTTCAAGTTTCTCCAGTTCTTCATCTTTGGAATTGAGATCCTTTTTAGCTTTGGCCAAGACCTTAATTTCTTTGAGGAGATCAGCATTTTGTTTTTCCATGCTGGCTGACTGGGCCTGTTCAGATTGGATTAGCTTATTGAGCTTCGATAGATTCTTTGTCAGTTCGTCAATCTTGCCTTCCCGCTCTTTCACTTCTTTCTGAGCCAGCTTTAACTTGGCTTCAGTTTCCGTGTTTTGCCCCCCTTTCTTCATCTGGGCGGCCAAAGTTTGCTGTAATTTGGCTAGTTCCGTTTCATGTTTGGCCTCTTTTTCTTTCAACACATTGGTAAGGCCTGCATTCTCTTTCTCCAAAGCCTCAGCCTTTTTCTGGCTGGCGATTACCAGTGCATCGGAATTCTTCTGAAGTGTTTCAAGGGAGTCATCTTTGGTTTCCAGCAAGTCTTCCGTTCTGGAAAGTTGGCTCTTAAGGGTTTTGATGGTCTGAGCATGGATATCCAGCTCCTTGTTTTTATTCTGGATTTGGCGGTCCAGCTGGGTGCTCCCTACCAAAACCTCATCCAGCTTTTCTTTAAGGAGGCTGTTCGCAGTGCGTGATTTTGCGAGATCCTCTTGGAATTGCTTGGTGTTTGCCGTCAGGACTCCATTCGCCTTGGAAATCTCAGATAACTTCTTTTCGACCTCTGCCAACTCAGCCGCTTTCGCATCGCGTTCTTTTGTGGCTCGGGCCAACTGAGCCATCGTCTCAATGTCCTTGGTCATGTTGGAAAACCCGTTGGTTGTTGCCGCAGCCAAACTTTTCTGGAGCTTCACCATATCCTTCTTGATCTTGCTCAGCTCAGCTTCTTTTGCAGCTAACGCCCTACTGGTTTCCGTTGGACTACCGGGCTTGGCTGAAGTCTCCAATCTTTTCTGTAACTCAGCATTTTCCTGTTCCAGTGCCTGGGCTTTGGCAAGGTGGGCTTGGGTTTGTTTGTTTTGGCCATCCAGATGGAGGCTCAGTTGCTTCACCTCTTTATCCGCCTTTTGAAAGTCTGCCCTGAGTTTCTCGGTTTGCGCTTTGAATGTAGCGACCTGCTCTGCCAGGGTCTTGTTGGTTTGCCTTTCCTGAGCTAGTTCAGCCTGAATTTGAGTGACTTGAGGATTATTGGATGGAGGAGTCGGGAGCTTCTGTGAAATTTGTTTCTGAAGATCTTCATTTTGCTTTTTGGAAGCCTGTAGTTGCTTGTAAAGATCTGCATTGTTGGAGGCATATGTCTTGAGGTTTTTTTGAATGGCAGAGATGGATGTCTCACGGTGTTTCAACTGTTTGTTGGTCTCCTCAAGCTCTTTCTCTAAGCCTGCTAAATTCTTCGCCTGAAGCTCACGCTGTTGGCTGGAGGACTCTACCAGCTTGGTCGATTCCTCGTAAAGCTTGGTCAGTCGTTGCACTTCTTGCCGAAGAGAAATGACTTCAGGAGCGTCCGTACCAGGAGCTGTAGATGGTGTAGCTTTTGGTGCGGGTGCCGATTTCAATGCGTCCAACTCCTTGCGAAGTACGGCGATTTCATTCAGTAATTCCTCATTAGCTGTTTCTGTCTTGGCATTATTGGAAACAGCGGCCACAGAGGCAGGGGCTTTCGCACTCTGAACAGTCCCACCGAGCTTTTCAACCAATGTATCTTTCTGCTTTGATAGGGCTGGCAATGAGATTTCAGAAAGAAGCAAACGAGCTTCGGGAGCCCTCTTCAGCTCGTAAAGAACTGTGGCTTGATTGAGTTGAATAGTTTGCGTTTCAGCCTCTGAATTACTTCCGGTAAGGAGGGAGGACCATGCTTTGTAAGCAGCTTCCCAATCAGGCTTTTTCAGTTCGTAGTAAGCCTCCGCCTGCAATGTGCGATAGGAGCGATTCTGTGGGTCCAAACGAACTGCTTCGGCCAAGGAATTCATCAAGGTCTTGTCGTATTCCTCTGAGGCAAGGAGGTTTTCAGCTAGGATTGGCTTGGAAAAGTAGAGTAGGTGAGCCCCAAGCTGATAATGATAGACCGGGACTGTGGGGTCGAGCTTTGCGGCTTTGGTGAAGTGCTGGTAGGCTTCACGAAATCTGCCGTTTTCAGAATGGTGGTTGCCAAGCTGTTGGTTGACTACTGCAAGGTTAGGGTCGAGTTCATAAGCTTTCTGGAAAACTCTGTAGGCATCCGGGTATCTGCCTATTTCGCGAAGAAACTTACCGTGAAGAACATACCCAAATACATCCTTGGGATTATTGTTGTTAAAGGAGGCGTAAGCTTTTGCAATGTTATCAATGCGATCAGCAAGCTTCTGAATTTCAAATTTATCAGGGTTATCCGAATACTGAAACAGCAACTTTTCGTGCCGCTGAACAATTGTCAGTAGTTCCTTTTGATCTAATTTGGCAGGCCGGGAACTTGGTTGGGAGGTTGCTAAAGTGGTACATGCCACAAGCACAAGTAAGCACTTAGCTGCTTTTTGCATGGAGAGTGGAAAGTTGCTTTGAAGACAAGAAATGAATCGATTGGGCATAGCTAATCCAAGCATTAGGTGGGGGTTAAGCGGTGATTCTCGAAGGGTATGGAGAAAGTGTTTTAGAGCAGGATGCAGATTGAATTCAGTGAGGCAAGTCAGGAAGTTAATTATTAAGGGGGAGGCCGGAGCGACATCTTGTCCCGCCATGCCATCCTGTCATCAGGCAACAATAAACAGAGGTCAACATGACACACCCAAAAGTAAAAAAGAAACCACAATCCCTTTTTCCATAAGGGTTCGTAGGTTGGCATTTCATTTGCATTACCCAAAGAGTATATGGGTCATAACCACCAACAAAGGAACTAACAAATGAAACACACAAATATTATTAGAAATGATCATCCTCTTTCCGTGCTTGATCGCTTTTTGGATTTTGGCTTACGCGGTTTGGATGATTACAATTATGCACTCCCGGGAAATACATCCAAGCGGGGCAAAGACCTCACAAATAGTCAAATCGAGGTGTTTGAAGAAGATGATAATTACGTCGCCACCCTAGACCTTCCAGGGGTGAAGAAAAAGGATATTGAGCTGCATGTAGAAGGACGCGGCTTGCGGATCCGTGCGACCCGAAGTGCTCGGGAAAAAGATTCATCTGAAGAGCAAAGCTTGGAGCAATCCCTCGTACTGGGTGAGAATATAAATCCTGATAAAATCCATGCAAAGCTGGAGGATGGAGTTCTGGAAATCACCTTACCCAAAGCGGAAGCAACCAAAGCTCGACAAATTGCAGTTAAGTGAGAATTCATAATGGTTTAAGGTTATCAAAGCCGGGGTTCCTGGAGGGGAGCCCCGGTTTTTTGTTCGTAGAATCATGAGAAGAATGGTGTGGTATCCGACAAATGAGTGATTTGCCGATAGAATCGATTCGAACAGAGATTATCACCGGTTGGCGAGAAACTGGACGTGTAGTACTGACTGCCCCAACTGGAGCCGGAAAGTCGACACAAGTCCCACAGATGCTTCTGGATGAACACCCTGATTTAGATGGGCAAATCATCGTCCTTCAGCCTAGACGACTGGCAGCTCGAATGCTGGCGAAACGAGTCGCCTCTGAACGCAGAGTGCGCCTAGGCATGGAAGTAGGGTTTCAAGTGCGTTTTCAGGAAATGGCTAATCCAGATACCCGCATTCTCTACATGACAGAAGGTTTATTCTGGAGACGATTGATTCAGGATCCCACCTTGAAGGGAATCGGCGCAGTGCTGTTTGATGAATTTCATGAAAGGCATGTGGACGGAGACCTTGCCCTCTCAAGAACAGTGGACATCCAAAAAAATCAACGGCCTGACTTAATAATTGGAGTGATGTCCGCGACGTTGGAGGTCGAACTAGCAACTAAGTTTTTAGCTCCCTGCACAGTATTAAGATGTGAAGGGAGAAGCTACCCGGTTGAAATCTTGTATAGCAGAGATGGCTCAGGGGAAGGGTCCCGCCCAGTCTGGGAACGGGTTGCCAAAAACCTACCGGAAATCTTGAGAAACCATCCAGAAGGCAATGCTCTGATCTTTATGCCCGGGGCCTTCGAAATACGAAAAACCATTGAAGCCATTCAGAACCTCAAGGCGACCAGAGGTATTGAGGTCTTTTCACTTCATGGTGAAATGCCACCGGAAAAACAAGACCAAGTGCTGGCATCCGGAAACAAGCGAAAGATTATTGTATCGACAAATGTCGCCGAAACATCCCTCACCATTGATGGAGTGCGAATTGTGATCGATAGCGGCTTGGCCAAGATATCACGCTATGACCCCAAACGTGGAGTCAATGGCTTAATGACAGAGCGAATTAGCAGAGCCTCTGCAGATCAAAGAGCAGGCCGTGCGGGACGAGTTGCTCCAGGTGTTTGCTTGCGGCTATGGAAAGAGACCGACACCGCAGGTATGATGCCACACACCGACCCTGAAGTGTATCGAGTCGACCTTGCTCCTGGAATGCTGGAAATGCTGGCAGGAGGAGTAGGCCGGGCCTCAGATTTTGCCTGGATTGAGTCACCTTCCCCTGAAGCCATTTCCAGTGCAGAAAAATTATTGGTAGACCTAGGAGCCATATGTGAGATTGGAGGACACATTACTCCCGAAGGCAAAAGAATGGCGACCTTCCCTCTGCACCCAAGGTACGCCAAAATGCTGCTTGAAGGAGAAAAGAGGGGATGCCTGGGACTGGTAATACAATTGGCGGCATTGGTTCAGGGGAGGCCTTTCTTGCTACCATTGAAGGAAAATAAAAAGGAACGGGAAAGGCAACAGCTCCTAATGGTAGACGAAATGCCGGGCTCCGATTTCTTCTATCTCTATCGGGCTTTTGGCAAGGCTGCGGAAAACGGCTTTTCCAGAGATTTCTGCCAGCAATGGGGGATTCATGGACTGGCGGCAAGAGAAGCATGGCAAGTCGCCCAACAATATTTGAATCTAGCAAAGTCACAGAAAATGGATTTTGGGGAATCTGAATCCATGGTAGACTTGAAGGAAGTGAGAAAATGCCTATTGGCCGCTTTTCCAGAACAAGTTGCCAGACGCCTGGATCGAGGAACTTTACGCTGTGCACTACCAGGTGGACGCCGTGGGGAGTTGCGCAGATCCAGCATCGCAGACAACACCAGCCTAGTGGTTGTAGCTGAAATCGATGAAGTCAAAAAAGGTTCATCTGGACGAGAGCTGCTGCTGGGGTTGGCCACAGAGATCGAAGAAGCATGGCTGGAGGAATTGTTTCCGGGAAGTTTTAGCTCTGGTGTGGAAACCGTCTACGATTCTGATTCAAGAAGAGTTGTCGTTCGGGAAGTCAGAAAGTTCGGTGACTTGATCATTGAGGAGAAAAGCGGTGGCAATGCAGACGAAACCAAAGCGGCAGAGCTACTTGCAGCAGAGTTACAAGCTGGACGGATTACCCTCAAAAAATGGGACCAGGAAGTGGAGCAGTGGATAGAAAGAGTGAATTTCCTGTCAACCCATTGCCCTGACAATGAAGTCGCTAAAATTGATGAGGAAGCCAAAGGTATGCTTCTACAGGAGATTTGTCTCGGTTCCATGTCTTATCGTGAGGTCAAAAACAAAGAAATTATCCCGGTTTTGAAATCCTGGTTAGCCTCAGGAATGGAACCTATACTGGATTCAGAAGTTCCGGAATATCTTGAAATTCCTGGAAGAAAGAAACCTGTACGATTAAGGTATGATAATGGAGAAGCAACACTCTCATTAACGGTCCAGGAGTTGATGAAAGTAAAAAAGCATCCAACGCTGGCCAGTGGAACATACCCGGTTCTTATAGAAATTCTAGCACCTAACCGCCGGCCTGTGCAAATAACCCGTGACCTCACGGGCTTCTGGCAGGATTCCTATCCTCAAATCCGCAAAGACCTTCGGGGACGTTATCCAAAGCATGACTGGCCGGAATCGGTAGAATTTTAGTCTGAAGTCTGTAAGATTCGAGCCGCCAGTTCACCCTGAATGGTCTCAGTCGCCAATTCAAAGTTACTGATCAAGGGAGTTTCAAAGATCCCGATGGCAATCATGTTGGCTCCAGGGTTTCGATACCCCTTGAAGGCTGCCTCTATCCGACCAGAGGTATTATAGCCCTGCGTGGGAAAACCGGGGAACTTGCCATCCAGCAGACGATCTGGCCAATAGCATCGATAGATATGCACAGTCTGATCCTTGTATGAAAACGTGTAGGCTTCGAAGGGAACTGACTGCTCCATAAATGGAAATTTCACCTCAATGCCATGATACTTTTTAATGAGGCGATAACCTCTTAATTGAAGACAAACTTCAGGTGTGTGCACCGCCAAAGCCAGTGGAGATCCACTCCCCTGCTCCCACCGACAATAGAACCCAATGAAGCTCTGACCATTTTCTGAAGTCCAATTGGCTGAAATTGCCTGGGAGTAATTCAACTGGGCTCGAATTGCATCCGAGATCCGTTGTTTTTCATATTTGCGGGTGCCTTTATGAAAACCCACCTCAATTCTAGGGCTTTCCGGTATCTTTTTTTCATTGTAGCTGTACCAATACAGTGTGAAGAGAATTGTCAGAGGAAACCAAATGGCCGCCGCGATCCCCAATTTCTTTGGATAGGGGTTCTTCAGAAAGTTGAAACTCCCATGCGTGGTGTCATCAATGTGAAATTGATTCGGTATTTTAAAAAAACGGATCAGGACAACAATCAAAAGGCAGAGTAAAACAAGAGTGCCCAAGGATTCGGCGATGCCGATGGGGTCATGCCAGCGGGACGCCATATCCGTCCCCTTGCTGGCACTAAGGTGAGCCAGAAAAGAGGCTCGAAGCAAATTGAGCATAAAGGCACAACCCAAGGCCGCAATCAGCAGGAAAAGACGCACAGGTATTTTAAGGCGTAAATACTGCCCTAAAAACAGTGCCACTACGAGGGAACTCTGCAGGCCTCGAATTCCACTACAGGCTTCATCTACCCCTACAGTACAGTTGGTAAGTCGAATCAAATTACCTTCGATTTCGGCACTTCGGCCAGCCAGCAACAAGGTTTCACAAACAAAATAACTAACCTTGTTTTGCAGGAAAGTAGCTAAACGCAAATCCCAGGAAAGGAGCCACGGAATTGATGTAGCTACAAAAAATAGTGGAAACAGGATCCTCCGCATGTATTGAACGCCGCCAGTGCAATAAAACCATGAGGCCGTTAAACCAGCGACTGGCAAAAAGATTAACCAGTTCAGAAGACGCCATTGAGGATTAGCTTCACGAATTAACCAAAGCGGGAAGTATAAAAATATACACAAAAATCCAACACTAAGCAGTATTGCTTGGCTGTGCGGAACCTTATTTCTAGTTAATGGCTCAATTTCTGTCTCTCGCCAAAGAAGAAAAATGGCCAACGGAACTGTAAGCCAGCCATAAGTATACTGAGGGTTTAGGTTCCACTGTGTCTGCAATTGTAAAATGGTCAGGAGCCAAGCCCCTCCAATTGCAACATAGGCAGGGAGAGTATCTTTGAATGAGGGAACCAATAAGTTGTCGCTAAGTGGTTTGGTTTGCACGTTGGGGCGAATGTAAAACTCAAGAGGTTGCCAGACTTAGAGGTTCTCAAACCCCTGCCTTTCAGCACGGGAAAGTTTCGCAGTAGGTACGCTTTGAAGAAAAGCCTCCGCCTGTGAAGTAAAACCGTTTTTGCGCAGAATATGTGCATACAACATTTTCCAGCCCACAGTCGCGTTTCTCCAGATAGAGCCAGGAGTATTATCCAAAGTGTCCTGCGCTAACTTTACTTCCCCGGATTTGTAGTGGGCTAATGCCATAATGATGCGGTGCTCAAGGCTCTGGGGGTCTGTAGCATAGAGGGATTTTGCGTTAAGAATCGCCTCCCCAAGGTTATTGTCTGCCAGCAAATCAAAATAAGTTTTCCTAGCACGTAGATCGGAAAGGTTGGTCGATTTGGAATAAAGAGTTCCATACCAATTGCAAAGATCATCCAGAGAGGCAGAGGCTAGACCATGGCGAATGCGTTTACTACATGCATAGGCCTCTAGGGCAGGAATGTTTTCAACGGCTTTATTGACTAGATAGAGCAGTGCCTTGGGTTCATTGGTTTTCTCCAGATACTCACAAGTTTCGATTAAGGCATCCCGGTCATCTCGAACTGCTTTGAGGATCAGGTCCAACTGCCTAAAGACTCCATCCTCATCATCGAGTTTGCCCAATGCACGTGCACGAAATGCCAACCTAAAATGGCTGGGGATCGGTGCTGCAGTTTGCTCTGTCTCCTCTACAATATGGGACCAATGGCCTAGATTGTTTAGAGCATCCAAGCGTAATGCAAATAACTTCGAGGAAGCGAGAGCCACTTCTTTTGATAAGCTTTCTGCAATTGCTTCCCACTGGTGAATCCCTGCCAACCAATAACAGAAATCATAGAGTTCTTCAGGGTTTTCTCCAGAAAGATCAAACTGAGCTTTGAGGGCTTCAATAATTTCCGAAGTATTCCCAGGCACCGCCCGTTGATAGAGAGTGGCAGCATCCAGCTTATCTCGTGTCGTTGCCAAAGGGTGATTAAACGCAGCAACGAAGATTGCGTGGGCCTCTTTTGGCGAAAAGCCATGGAGTCCAAAATAAAATCTTATAGCCTCCAGCCCTTCTTCTCCAGGTTTTTGCGCCATAAAGCCCAGAAGATCTTTGGCCTCTTTCATAAGGATCGGGTTTTTACTACGAACAGCGAGGCGAATGAAAAGAAAACGGGCAGCCTGATGATATTCTGTTTCCTCCTCGACCAGGATAATTCGCACTTGTCGTATCGCCTGATCAATCTTACCACGGGTTTCGTAGACCTTTGCCTTCAATAGATAATAAGCCAAGGGGTCAGAGGGCAATTGAAGAGGATCTATTTGCTGGAGGTGAAACTCAGCAGTGGGTATATCTCCAGCGTCTAGAGCCGTTTGTGCCAAGGCCATTTTATCCTCAGCGGATGATTGGGGATTTCCAACAATTTCCTTGTACTTCTCTAGGGCTTCTTCAGGGTTTTCCTTGTTTAGGATCTCAGCAAGTTTTCGTGAAATCTCGAGGTTATCCGGATCAAGTTTGTTGGCTGCCTGCAATTTCTCCAAGGCGGTGCCAAGCTGGCCTGGACTGGTGAAAGCTTCTGAATGTCGGGCATGTTTGGCCGCAATGCTCTTTTTTAGGCTCTGATAAACTTTGGGCGCCGTAAAAAAGGCCACAGCGACCAATAGAAGTGCCAGTATGAGAAGTGGTTGCCTGGATCGTCTCCTCATTCTTATTGCTCCATATCGTGGTCCACCATTTCCCGGATGAGTTGGTCAAAACTCTTCTTTGGCTCCCAACCTAAAACCCTTTTCGCCTTAGAAGCATCTCCTTGCAATAAAGCCACTTCAGCAGGACGAAACAACTGGGGATCCGTCCGCACAAACTCCTTATAATCGAGCCCGACATGAGAAAATGCTTTCTCACAAAACTCTCGGACCGAATGAGTTTCACCGGTAGCGACTACATAATCATCGGGCTCATCCTGCTGTAGCATTAACCACATCGCGTCGACATAATCCTGAGCATGCCCCCAATCCCGCTTGGCATCGAGATTTCCTAACTGAAGGAAATCCGCTTTCCCCTTTTTAATCGCAGCAACATGGCTGGTGATCTTCCTCGTAACAAATTCATATCCGCGGCGTGGAGACTCATGATTAAACAATATCCCCGAAGAAGCATGCAAATCATACGCTTCCCGGTAATTGCGGGTTATATGAAAGCCCGCCACTTTCGAGATGCCATAGGCAGAGCGAGGATGAAATGCAGTCCCCTCATGCTGAGGCACTTCATGAGCTTTACCAAACATTTCACTGGAACCAGCAAAATAAAACCGGGCTTCGGGGGCACATTGACGCAAGGCCGAAAGCATGTAATGCGTCCCATTCAGGTTCGTGTTGATGGTCGAGAACTCATCCTCAAAAGAGTAACTAACAAAACTCTGTGC
>Ga0181587_10002899_pt1 | contig 14205 bp, 6 predicted proteins | sample 071ome_27_FD_132463 | JGI IMG/M metagenome (GOLD analysis project Ga0181587, IMG submission 132463) | Coastal salt marsh microbial communities from the Groves Creek Marsh, Skidaway Island, Georgia - 071409AT metaG (megahit assembly) | ecosystem: Environmental > Aquatic > Marine > Intertidal zone...
ATCAACATCCGTATCATTCGCAAGCACCGTCGTGCCCGTTAACGCGACATCCTCATCCGTCGTAAACGTATCCGCAGCAGCCACCGGCGCATCATTGATCGCATTAACCGTGATCGTCACCGTATCGGTGTCACTTAACGGGATGGCATCACTGTCTGTTGAAATGACAGTTAAGGTATCAATACCGTTGAAATTCAGATTAGGCTGGTAACTGAGACTGGCCAGGGTTGCGTTGATGTCGGTCTGTGTGCCGCTGATCGTTAAAGAATTAGTGCCATTTGCTCCGGCGCTGATGGTTGCGCCGCCACTTAAAGTGACGGTTAAATCACCGGAAACAACACTCAATTCTGTACTCAGCAAGTTGCCATCGACATCATTGACACTGATACCACTAATTGCCAGCGGAGTATCTTCATCTACTGTCTGGGCGCCAGGAACTGTATTGACTGGTGCTTCGTTAACAATGGTTAAATTTAAAGTGACTGTCGCAGTAACCGAATTACCAACTGCATCCTCAGCTCTGATGACATAGTTAAAAGAGTTCAGGCCAGTTTCATAATCATTCTGGGCTATGCCATCAGCAACACCCGCTGCTGTAATCGTTATGACGCCGGAATTATCGACCTGGAAGTAACCATCCGCGCTGGTATTTGTACCGGTGGCATTAAATTTGAAAACCGTTGCATCACCTGAGGCTGTCAAGGTAGCAACAGTAGCACCAGCCGTTTGCTCTTCCGCATAGTTGTAGGACTGATTGGTAAATGTTGGCGGGTTGCGATCAATAATGATTTCCCCGGAACTGGCATCACTCGTTGTATTCCCGGCGGCATCAGTAATCGTTGCCGTCACTTCATACGTCACACCATTATTGAAGGCCAGCGGTGAACCTGAATCGGGGGCATCACTGGTATCAACTGTCCAGTTACCGAAACCATCAACCACCACATTGGTATAGGTGCGGCCATTTACCACCACCGTCAGGGATTCATCACTAGCCAGAGAACCACTAGGACTTATGGTTCCGCTAATAATGGGCTCAATCGCATTGGTAATCTGACTGACGATAGACGGCGTGGGAGGAGGCGTCAGATCAATGGTCAGCTCAAAATTACTGGTGTCTGAAATTGAACCTCCGTTATTGACGGTGGCAGTTACTTCATAACTGGAACCATCAGTAAAGATCCCTAATGTGCCTGACGTAGGAGATGTATTCCACAAATCCAGCGTCCATTCATTGCTGCCATTCACCGGAACATTGGTATAGGTAGCACCATTAACGGTGACATCAAGGGTGCCACCATTAAGTACGGCGGTACCGGTAAGAATAATGGCGCTGCTGGCATCCGAGTTGTCGTTATTGGTGATCAGTTCATCGACTGTCGGCACCGTGGTATCAATAATGAGTTCACCTGAGGAGCCATCACTATTGAAATTGCCAGCAGCATCGTAGGCGGTGGCAACGACTTCATAGGTCATACCATCACTGAGGGTGACCCCTGCTGCCGCCAAATCCAGAGCCCAATTTTCTCCTGATGAGGTCAGTTCCGGATCAACCCCCAACGTGTAGGTTGTTCCATCTACCGTTACCGTCAATCCGCCGGCAGCATCCTGATAGGGGAATGTGCCGGTGACGGTGGGTGACAGTGAACTGGTGGTCTGTGAGTCTACAGCCGGAATTGGTAAAGGAGCCACGGTATCAATTTCCAGCTCTGTGCTGGTGATATCCGAAGCAACAACACCCAGGGGATCGGTATGTACAGCGCTGACTTCATAAAGTCCGTCAGCAAGCGGTGAAATGGCACTTAAATCCAGGGTCCAGACATCCCCCACAGCTGTCAGTTCAGGGCTGGATCCCAGGGTATAGGTCACGCCGTTCACTGTGACTGCCAGTACCCCGCCTTCACTGCTTTCATAAGTACCCGTCAGTATGGGGGTCTGGTCGTTAGTGATTAATTCATTGACGGTCGGGGCCGGTGGCGGTGTGGCATCAATGGTCAGGTCATTGATGGTAATGTCATTTAAGGAATTATTGCCGGCAGCATCAGTAATATAGGCCTGCACCTGATAGGTGCCATCCGATAATGTTGAGGGCACCTGCAAATACCAGGTACCTCCACTGGACGTCAGTTCAGGATCCTCAGTCAGTTTGTAAGTGGTGCCATCGACGATAACGGTCAATTCGGCCGCATCGGCATTATCAAAGGTACCGGTGATCAGCGGGGTGTCATCACCCGTTGTCTGCTGCACCACGGTGGGACGCGTTGGTGCCGTGGTATCGATAACCAGCTCAGCGCTGGTGCCGTCGGTATACAAATTGCCCTGATCGCCGGAAACGGCCATAACACTGTACGTTCCCTCGGCAAGTGGTGTAATCCCACTTAAATCCAGGGTCCAGTTATCACCAACCGCGGTTAATTGCGGATTGGTCCCCAGGGTATAGGTCACTGAATTGACGGTGACGGTGAAACCTTCGGTGGTGTTTGCACTGTCATAAGTACCCGTCAGGATGGGTGTGGTGTCATTGGTAATCTGACTGACTACGGTCGGTGGCGCAGGCGCATCGGCATCAATCACCAGTTCAGCACTGGTGGCATCGGTCGATACATTGCCGGCGGCATCGGTGGTGGTCACAGCAACTTCGTAAGTGCCATCGGGTGTGATTTCACTTCCCGGCGGGATGGCCAGTGACCAGTTATCGCCGGTAGCCGTTAATTCAGGATCGACCCCCAGCACATAGGTAATACCGTCTACCTCAACCGATAGCGTCACGGCGTCGGAACTGTCAAAGGTTCCTGATATGACTGGCGTTGTATCCGAAGTCGTCAGCGTATTGACGGTCGGGTCGGCAATAGAAATATCAACCACGAGTTCAGAACTGGTGGTATCACTGGCTGTCAGGCCCGCGGCATCCGTCACTTTTGCCGTCACGCTGTAGGTCCCCTCATCCAGGACATCACCCGGTGGAATGACCAGGGTCCAGGCGCCTGAGGAACCGGCATCAAAAGTCAGATTGCCGTCGCCGACCGTATAGGTAATGTTGTTCACTTTAACCGTCAATGCTTCACCGGCAGCGACAACCGCCGAACCAGTAATGGCTGGTGTTGTATCGTTGGTAACGAGGCTGTTCACCACAGGGGTGGCTGGCGGTGTGCGATCGATGATGACTTCACCGCTGGTCGCATCGGTGGAAATATTGCCGGCGGCATCGGTCACCCGTGCAGTAACACTGTAGGTGCTGCCATTGACGAAAGTGCCCAGCGTGCCGCTGCTGGGCGCGGTATTGGTGTTGAGTGTCCAGTTACCGGAGCCGTCTACATAAACGTTATTCCAGGTCGCCCCGTTGATAGTGACTTTGAGTGTTTCACCGGGTAGCAAGGTTGCGGTACCACTCAATGTTGGTTTGAGCGCACTGGTGGTCAGGGAATTGACCGTTGGTATGGTCGGCGCCGTGGTATCGATGGTGAGCTCACCGGTGGTGAGGTCGGAGCCATTGGCAACTGGCGTGCCGTTTTTAACGATTTGAGCCGAGACATCATAGGTGGCATCAGCCAGTGGCGTGGTCACCTGGACCGACCAGTTACCGGAGGCATTTACCGATACATTATTAAAAGTGATTTGATTGGGGCCAGGATTTATGATCACCCGCAAGGTGTTATTACTACCCAGCGGATAGGGCGCTGTTCCACTGACAATTGGCGTCGAATCAGAGGTTGTCAGGAAAGTGACCGACGGCGCCGTCGCAGGCAGAATGGTCAACTCGCCTGACGTCGCATCTAAAGTCGGGTTACCCGCTTCATCGGTGGCCTGAGCCGTTACATTATAGGGCGTCGGCGAACTCGCCAGCACCTGTTGTCCGGCGAGATTCAGTGACCAGTTGGATCCGCTGGTCGTCAGAGCGGCATCAACCCCCAGCACATAGGTCACCCCATTCACGGTCACCTGGAAGCCGCCACCGGAATCATTACTGGGATAGGTACCGGTAATGATCGGACTGGTCGAATGGGTTGACAGGCTATTGACGGTCGGTGCTGCCGGGCCGGTTTGATCAATCACCAATTCGCCGCTAGTTGAATCACTGGCCGCGTTGCCGGCCTGATCCGTAACCGTGGCCACCACTTCATAGGTGGTATCTGCCGTGAGGGTCTGGGCATTGGCATGGGAGAAATCAATCGACCAGTTGCCGGAACCATCCACCGTCAGGGCCGCATCCTGTGGATCTGTACCACCCAGCTCATATTCAAATCCACCAACCGTGATCACCAACCCACCCGCGGCATCGGTTTGGTCGTAGGTACCCATCAGAATATCCGTGGTACTCATGGTCACCAGCGAGGTGACGGTCGGTGCCAGCGGCGGATCGGTATCGACTACCCCGCTGTCAACATCGACAGAACCGTATCCCACCGAACTGTTACCGACATCATCAGTAGAAATGACGGTAATTAAATAAGGTGAAGGCGGATCCGCCGGCAGGGTCTGACCTGATATCCCTAGATTCAGGGTCCAGGTATCGCCGCTGGCCGTCAGCGCTGGATCCACGCCCAAAGTATAGGACTGCCCATCCACGATCACGGTCAGCACATCGGTATCGGAACTCTGGAAGGTACCATTGAGCACCGGGGAGGTATCACTGGTCGTGATGGAGGGGACTGTCGGTGCCGTCGGTGCTGCGGTATCAACAAAGAGCTCAGCGCTGGTGCTGTCTGAAAGCACGTTACCATTGCTGTCTGTCACCGTTGCCGTGACGGAATAGGTGCCGTCACTCAGCGGGGTGATGCTGCTTAAATTTAGCGTCCAGTTACCACTGCCATCAACCGTCAGTTGTCCGCCACCCACCGTGTAGGTGGTGCCATCAACCTTCACCGTCAGGGAGGCATAATCGGTGGTGTCATAAGTACCCGTCAGCACAGGGGTATTGTCATTGGTGCTCAGTGGCACCACGGTGGGGCGGTCGGTGGCCTGGACCTGAACCACCGTGCTGACTTCGTGTGTCAGGGAGCCATCGGAGACCATGAAAAATACATCACGGTCACTGAGTGTGGGATCCGTGGTGTTGGAGTTATCGTAGGTAATCGCCTGCAAAATGACGTTGACATTGGCCAGAGTGGCGCCAGAGACACCGCCCACCTGCTGGTTGAACACAATATTCAGGGTGCTGTCAGTAGCCGTAGGAATCTTGCTGATCGTACCGACTGCTGTGCCGTTAACCGACACCACCCCACCTACGGAAAAACTGGAAACACTGACCGAACCCGAGGTGTCAATGCCCAGCAAATCTTCGGTCGGGACGCCGCCTTCGATATGCACCCGGATGCCACCATCCAGCAAGCCACTGATATCGTCAAAATAGGCATCATCGGCATCGCTCACGGTGACGGCTGTACCCTGATCAATGATGACCGGGCCTCCGCCCTTTATAAACTGGGCCGTATCACCCTGCAGATCGTTCAGCACCGGTGCCCCTGTGGGCTCGACAGTACTGCCAGTAACATCAATAACATCGGAAAAGGCGCCCGAATTGACATAGGTCTGGGTTGAATTGGTGCCACCGTCCAGGCCCATGATGTCCTGATTGAAAGAATTTGCCTGGGTCGCCGTAGCCGCCGTGAAACGTAATCCTGTGGCATCGGTAATATTGATCGGGTTGGCCAGACCCGCAAAGGCATCGACCAGCTCCTCAAAGGGAATGGTGACGCTGACAAAAGCATCTTCAGAACCACCACCGTCAATATCGGTCAAACCAGCGGCAACCAGATCAGGATCTACCTCAGAGACATTTGCCAGAGAATAGTTGATTTCGGTCTGGGCCGTGGTATAGGGCTCATAGGAACTATCCAGTCCCGTGGTGGCAGGAGAAATATTCAGCTTGGAGCCATCATTGCCCCAAATGTTGATTTCACCTCCGGTAGTGACGGCCACAAACAGGTCAATTGCGCCATCCAGATCGCCGTCGATACCAGCAAAATAAAAAGCTGATCCGGCCTCGGCCACCCGCCAGCGAAAAGACAGTTCACCATCGGTATCCGAGGCACTGCCATTATCGTTAAAGTGAATCTGAAACGAGGGCGCTTCTTCACCACTGCCGACGATATCCGAATCTGACTGACCAGTCTGCTGATCACCACCGTAATCAAATTCAGTCTGGCCAGAGGGAGTTACTGCCGTCCAGTAGTCCGACGAAAAATAAATGGCTGAGGCCAGGCCGCTCTGACCGCTTAGATTGGCAGCATCATTACCTGCCACATCCTGTATGGGTGTGCCACCGGCGGTATAGTTGACTGAAATGGTATCCCCCGGGTCCACCGCCGTTGTCAGAGTCAGTGTGACTGTATTGTTAGTGCCATCGACCACCACATCGGTGACAGCATTGGATACCCCTTCCGTGGTGACGGCAAAATCGGTGAATGCCGGGATCGAGCTTTCATCCAGCGAATTGGCTTCCGTGTAGGAAAGCACCAGCACGGTACCGTCCAGCTTGGCTATGATGGAATCGATGACTGGAGCGGTATTATCGGCCGGCGGCAGGAGCCCGGCGAAATCCTCAAAGCTCAGCTGAGCTTCTTCAATCTCGCCATGGGTATACTCCAGTTCCCAGTCGCCGCCCTGATCACTAGCGCCTGTCAGGTCGGTCGATGCGGCGATATCCGCGCCAGTCATCTGTGCCAGTTTGGAAACAAACTGCACACCGACATCATCCTTCGCCACATTACAGCCATACAGCAGAATATCGCCATCCTCACTGAGGCTCTGACCAATGCGGCTCAGCTGTTGCGAATAATTGTTGATGTTTTCGGCCGAGAGGTAGGTTTCTCCGAGGAATATACGCCCCGAGTTACCATGGGTCAGAATATGAATGGAGGCAAAGCCATCGCTTTCATCGACAAAATCCAGCAGTTGCTGTAGCCCATCGCCATCGGCGTCCAACAGGAGCACTTCTGCATTGGCCGGCAGGTTTTTTAACAGGCTCTGGTAGTCTTCAACACCGGCATCAACGACGATCAGGTCCCGGTCTTCAACCGTCTCCAGCACCGCACTGAGATCATAATCGCCTTCGACATCCGGCTCAGCTTCACCCTCCTGTGCCTGATAAAAGTCGGTGATTACCGACAGCGCTTCATTCTCTGCCGGGCTGGCCTCATCAAACAGGCCGGTCTGACTGGCAAAATCGTCATCAACGATATCCGTTCCCGTGCCTGACAAATACTGGTGTTCGAGCTCATCCAGCGCGGACAGATCGAAAGAGAGCCCCTCTTCTTGTGTCTCGACACTGCTTAAGCCCCAGTTATCACTGCCGCCATCGGCTTCTGAAACCTCCAGCTGCAACTCGGACACAAAACCGATGTGGGCCGAGCCATCGTCTGCCGTATCACAGCCATAGATGCGGATGCTGCCTTCTTCATCCAGCGATTCGCCGATTCTGGAAATCTGTTCAGACTGTTGCGAGAGGAGTGCTTCAGTAATCTGGCTGTTGCCTAACTGAATGTCGCCGGCACTGGCATTGGAGAGTATGTGAATCGAGGTGATGCCTTCACGACCTTCAACATGCTTGGCAATCTGATCCAGGCCATCCTCAGCACCATCCAGCAGCAGGACCTCGGTATCCTCGGATAAATCGGCGATCAGCGACTCAAAATTTGCAATGGTGGTATCGACAACGACCAGCGAAGAGCTGTCGACCAACAGCGAGGCGCCCTCGATACTGTCTTTGCCGTCAACATCTCCCCTTAAATGCGCGACAAGCCCCGAATCCAGCTCATCGGTATTTTGATCCGCCGTATCCGGCAGTGAATCCTGGGCAGCATCGACTCCTTCTACCGCGGTCGCCAGACCGGCGGCATCGAGCATGACCCTTACTTCAAGTTGTTGAAATCTTATCTTTTTCTTCATGGATTCTGCTGGGGAAAAAGTCCCTTTTGGTATGCTTTAATAGTACTCTCTGAGCCCGATTCTTACAGCTTAAGAGCAGAAATGAGCGCCTCAGGATATGCCTTAGTGTGGCGCAGGTCACACTCATTCAAGCAAGTTGTTATGAGTTAAGCTAAGTCATTGATTATAAATAGTTTATAATCCAAAAAACCGCCATGACATTTGGCCAGATCAATAGCCATTATTGCTGCTCCGAAAGCGACCCAACAGGCAACAAATCGGCTAGGGTTTCATTAGCAAAAAGATGAGTCCAGCTTCATTGCTTTTTTAAAATTCTTGATGGCCTCATCAGATTGACCATAATAGCGGTAGATAATAGCGAGGTTATTATAGGCTTCTGCCAGAGAAGGATCATTTGAGATAGCACGTTTATAGGATGCAATGGCCTCATCCATAAGACCAAGCTGCCTTTGAATCAAACCCTGTAAATTCAGCCTGCCGGCATGATTTGGAGTTCTTGAAAGTATGTTTTTTATGCCTTTATAGGCAGCCTGAAACTTCCCCTCCTTGTACAAAAACAAGGTATCCAATTGTTGGACCACCATGGAATCTGGATGCTTTTGCTTTAAAAGATTTAGCTTTTGTCTGGCATCCTGGGTTTCACCGGCTTCATATTCTGCCAGTAATGCCTCGCACTGTTTTTGCAGAGCCTGCCCCGGCTTTAGCTTACCGGTGACTGCACCGCTGAAAGACTCTCCCTGTTTGATGGTAATGGATATATGTTGGCTCACGCTTTGATTGCTAGTGCAGATTAATACACCGACACTTAATTGCCGGTGCTGATAACAGGAACCGTCGCAGAAATAACCATCCCGTTACTGAAACCCAGCAGTAGCCTGATACTGTCGCCTGCCACCAGGGACTGCCTGAGACCCTCCAGCATGATATGAAAACTACCGGGTTCAAACACGACGGATTGCTGGGGAGGAAGGTCAATACTCGACAGATGTTCCATAACCATCATACCATTTCGCGTGCTACTCAAGTGTATCATTGCAGATCTGGCAGCATCCGTTCTCACTTCAGTCAAGCTCAGAGGATGCTGACCCACATTGCTGATTGCCATGTAAACAGCTGCTGTTTCCGCACTGGGGGGCAGTTCCCTGATATAGGCATTCTCAATCTGGATATTCATTTGCGCCATGAGCATTGAAGGCAGCATAGTGAAAAGCAGGCCCAGGTATTTGACAAGATTCATAGGACTTTCCTTGGTCATCAGGATTGCGGGGTATTGACCTGAATGGTCGGTTGATTTCCGTAGGCAATGTTACCGCGCAAGCGGTAGCCCCCGACAGCTTCACGCATGATTTGATAAATCCACCTTGCCTCAGCATCATTGCGGGCCGTAATAATAAAGGTGGCATCCCGGTTTTTTACATATTCACCGATGGAGCCCAGTTGCGACATGATTTCCAGACTTTGTTCAGATAAGGCTTCCGGATCGAGAGCAAAGTAATCCCGCTTGAAGGCACGCTTATTCTCTAGATAAGCCCTGCTTTCAGCAATGGCTGGCGCGTCTGGCCGTATGCTGGCTGCCCGCAACAGATACTCTTCGGCATCAGCAAACTGGCCTACTTCAATCGCCCTGTTGGCCATGCTGACATAACGCCCGACAATATCCTCCACTCCCTGCAGTGCCACAGCATTGTCGGGTTCTACACTCAGGACTTCCAGATAACGGTCATAGGCATTATCGCCGGCTGGAAAAAGCAAACGCCCGTCCTCAAAGGCAAGGCTGGCTTCGTAAAGCATGTCTGCCAGAATGCGAGCTCGCAGTATATAGTCAGGCGTAGAGGGAGCCTCGGGCTGCTCGTTAAGCACTACCGGATCAGGTGTGCTTTGAATTCCTGGCGCCGATTCAGACTCTGCTTCCAACTGGTTCGTCTGACAGGCTGACAGCAGTGCAGGGCTGCCCAGGACAGCACAGATATACAGTGTTTTGAGGGCTTTCATGGCTGAATCATACTGTATTCACATAAACTACAGCAAACCGGAAAATGGCAGGTATGTCAGTAGTTCACCCTGGCGAATTGCACTTTTCGCTGGCAGCAAGGCCAGGCCATCTGCCCAGGATAATGAATTCAGCACACTGGAACCCTGATTTTCAAAAGCCACCAAATGGACCAGACCCTGGGCATTTGTTTCGAGTCTGACCCGCAGAAACTCGTCTCGAATGCCGCTGTTGTCCAGATCAAAACCGGATGCCAGCTGCAGACCCTGCATCCTGGGCCCGCTCGCTCCCTGCATGCGCAGCAGGCATGGTTTTACCAGCAGCAGAAAAGTCACAAAGACCGCAACCGGGTTCCCGGGCAAGCCGAAAAAAGGCGTGCTTCCAATAGTCCCGAAACTGAATGGCTTGCCAGGTTTTATCGCGAGCTTCCATAAGGAAAGCGTACCCAGTTTTTCCAGCGCCGCCTTGACATAATCGGCTTCGCCAACAGAAACACCGCCACTGCTGATGATGCAGTCTGCTTCAGCGGCTGCCTGTTCTAGGGCATTACAGGTGCTCAGCAAATCATCTTTAACAATGCCTGCCCGAATGACTTGCATCCCCAGGCGCATCAGCAGACTTTCCAGGGTGAAACTGTTGCTGTCATAGATTTGGCCAGCCTGCAGTTGTTTTCCAGGGCTGATCAATTCATCCCCGGTATTGATAATGGCAACACGCAAGGGCTTGTAGACCTCTAGCTGTGAAATGCCAAGTGAAGCCAGCAACCCGATATCCTGTGGTCGCAAACGATGGCCCTGCTCCAGCACCCTGGTACCCGCCTGAATATCATGACCCCGTTTGCGGATATTCTCCCCTGGCTGGGGGGCATGCAGTAGCCTCAGTGTCGAATCACTGACTTCTGTATCTTCCTGAATAACCACCGCATCGGCACCTGATGGAATAGGCGCTCCGGTAAAAATCCGCGCTGCTGTGCCGGCTTGCAAAGGCTGACCGACATGACCCGCCAGTATGGTCTGGGATATAAGCATCGGCTCCTGATGTTGAAGATCCTGCACACAAAGTGCAAAACCATCCATGGCACTGCTATCAAATCCGGGCACATCAATCGCTGAGTGAATGTCTTGTGCCAGAATTCTGCCATCCGCATCTGATAAAGCGAGCGTCTCCCCGACACCCTGCGGGTGGAGCTTGTGCTCAAGTATGGACTGGGCCTGATCCAGACTGGTCAAGGTGGATGTAGACATCATTTTAGTAGGTACATCGATGCAATAAGCTCCTTCACGGCGGCTTCTCTGGAGCGTTGTTTGATGCCGAAACTGGACATAATGTGGTGACAGTCCAGCACCGAATTTTCGAGCTGGGTTTTACTGGACTGCTCGGTGATGATCTCCAGATGCTCCAGGCAGTTTGACAGTTCCTTGTCATAGCCTGCAGCTTCTTTGAGAAACTTCTCCACAAAGGTATGACGATGTGTTGCCTGCAGGGCGCAATAATGGAACAGACCCCAGTTCATGGCATCACAATCCAACTGCTTGTTGATCGCCAGTATTACCCGGGCAACATCATCCGCAGGGGTTGGACTGCAGCGCTGGTCTAACAGATGCAGTTTGCCTTTTTGATCTTTGCAAAGCCTGATACAGCTCTGGAAGAATTCCGCTCTGTCTTTGCTGAACATACCCTCAGTCCGCAGGATGAGATGCTTTTCATATTTCTCGACTTTCTTTTCCAGGCTATAAGCCAGCTTGCCCAGCGGATTTTTTGCCTTACAGGAATCACTTTCCAGATAAGGTTTGGGATTGGAGCCATCAAAGACAGCTGCCGAGGAGTGAAGAATCAGCGGAATCCTGTTTGCTTTTGCTGCCCTGAGCAAGTGAGTGCAGGCCTGAATGAGTTGCTGTTGGCGCGCCTTTTCGATAGTCCGTTCCGATTGAAAAAGTCCCGGGTCCAGACTGATGTTCACTAGCTGACTGATCCGCTTTTCTAGCAGCAGCTGTTTGAGGGAAACTGGATCAGACAGCACCGGCTCATCCTCTCTCAGGATGATAAACTCCGTGGCATTCTGCTTTAACAGTTGTGTATAGCTATGCCCGAGTTGATTGTCAGCACCAAAAACTAGAATGTTCACAGTCGAATCGAGGGCTCGCTATCCCTTGCTCAATGCCTAGAAGGGAATATCGTCATCAAAACTGTCCATGTCTGCGGGCGCTTCCTGGGCCGGCGTTGTATTCTTTTGTGGTGGCGGAGCAGCACTTGAGGAATATGAATCACCGGTACCGCCGCGAGTGTCGAGCATCTGCATTTCATTGGCAATAATATCCGTCGCATAGCGCTTGACGCCGTCCTGCTCCCAGGAACGGGTTTGCAGTCGGCCTTCTACATAGAGTTTGGAGCCTTTTTTGACATACTCGGCAACAATTTCAGCCAGCCGCTGATAAAAGGTCACCCGGTGCCATTCGGTACGTTCCTGCTGTTCACCAGTATTTTTATCCTTCCAGGTCTCCGAGGTTGCCAGGGAGATATTGGTGACGGCATTACCATTCGGCATGTATCGCGTTTCGGGATCCTGCCCCACATTACCAACTAGAATTACTTTGTTTACACCTCGACTTGCCACGCTGTACCTCCTTCTCTATGGATTGATAAGTCTAGCACGCTTAAGAAAAATTTCGATGAGATTCTTCTTTCCTGTTGCCGTCAACGTATAATGGCCCGTTTAGGCCAATTTTCTCGAAGTAGCTTTAATGGATGAAATAATCGTCAGAGGCGCTCGCACGCATAATCTGAAAAATATCGACCTTAGCATTCCCAGGGATAAACTGGTTGTCATCACCGGACTGTCTGGATCGGGTAAGTCATCACTGGCTTTCGACACGCTTTACGCAGAAGGACAAAGGCGCTATGTCGAATCCTTGTCTACCTATGCGCGGCAGTTCCTGTCAATGATGGACAAGCCGGATATGGACCAGATATCGGGTCTGTCCCCTGCCATCTCCATTGAGCAGAAATCCACCTCGCACAATCCGCGTTCAACCGTCGGAACCATCACGGAAATTTATGACTACCTGCGCCTGCTGTTCGCCAGGGCTGGTGAACCGTATTGCCCGGATCACCACCTCAAGCTGGAAGCCCAAACGGTCAGTCAGATGGTTGATCAGGTGCTGGCGCTGCCGGAAGGTACTCCCATGATGCTGCTGGCCCCGGTTGTGCGTGAGCGCAAGGGCGAGCATGTACATATCTTTCATGAACTCAAGGCGGGTGGCTTTATCCGTGCCCGCGTGGACGGCATCCTTACCGAACTGGACTACCCGCCGGCACTGGAAAAAAACAAAAAGCATACCATTGAAGTGGTCATCGACCGTTTCAAGGTGCGTGATGATCTGAGCCAGCGCCTGGCAGAATCCTTTGAGACAGCCCTGCATATTGCAGGCGGCCTGGCCATCGCCTCGCCTATGGAAGGTGAGGGGGAAGAAGTGGTGTTTTCCTCGCTCTTCGCCTGCCCGCAATGCGGCCACAGTATCACCGAACTGGAGCCTCGCCTGTTCTCTTTCAACAATCCTGCTGGAGCCTGTGAAGCTTGCGATGGCCTGGGCATGAAACAGTATTTCGACCAGAACAAGATCATTATTGATGATGAACTTTCACTGGCTGAAGGTGCTGTCAGGGGCTGGGACCGTCGCAATGTCTATTATTTCCAGCTGCTTAAATCACTGGCTGAGCATTATGCCTTTAGCATTGATACCCCCTATAAAAAACTCAGCAAGAAACATCAGCAACTGATTCTGTTTGGCAGTGGCAGGGAGCTGATCGAATTTACTTTCTACAATGAAAAAGGCAAAACCTATATCAACCGGAAAACCTTTGAAGGGATTCTGCCCAACATGGAGCGCCGCTATCGCGAAACCGAATCGCAAATGGTGCGTGAAGAACTGAGTAAATACCTCAACTCCCAGCCCTGCCCGGAATGTCAGGGCACGCGTTTACGTCGGGATGCCCGCCATGTCTTCATCAACCGTAAAAACCTTCCATCCATTACCGATCTGACCATCGGGGATGCGGCCGAGTATTTCGACAAACTCAGGCTGAAAGGCAAACAGGCGACGATTGCTGAAAAAATTCTCAAGGAAATCAAGGACCGCCTGCGCTTCCTGGTCGATGTCGGACTGAATTACCTCACCCTGAGTCGCAGTGCCGAGACTCTCTCCGGTGGAGAAGCCCAGCGTATCCGGCTGGCCAGTCAGATCGGAGCCGGGCTGGTGGGTGTTATGTACATACTGGATGAGCCCTCCATCGGCCTTCACCAGCGTGACAATGATCGTCTGCTGAATACC
>Ga0181587_10002912_pt1 | contig 14165 bp, 10 predicted proteins | sample 071ome_27_FD_132463 | JGI IMG/M metagenome (GOLD analysis project Ga0181587, IMG submission 132463) | Coastal salt marsh microbial communities from the Groves Creek Marsh, Skidaway Island, Georgia - 071409AT metaG (megahit assembly) | ecosystem: Environmental > Aquatic > Marine > Intertidal...
ATTCACCAATACTGATCTCAAACATGCCCAGATGCTGGCCCAGATGCTGGCCAAGCAGTTCCGTTCCGAATTCCAGAGTACCCAGGGTCCCTATGATTACCTGGTTCAGCAAGGCAAATTGTCTGCCAAGGATCTTGATGAGATTGAAAAAGGGGTGTCCCTTTATGGTGGAACGGTCACCAAGATGCTCATGGAAGATTACAAGATCGAACCCCAGGAAATTGGCAAATCCCTGGAGTTGTACTATCGCGTTCCGTACATGAAGTTTGATCCGAATATTACCTTGCCTGTCGACCTGATGGAGAATCTTGGCGCCAGCTATTTGCGCAACAACCTGTGGGTGCCCGTGGCAGGCAGCAAGGAAGAGGTCACGATCCTGATCAGCGACCCCAGCAACTACCAGCGCATCATGGAAATTCAGGGCATCCTGAATGCCAAGAACTATGTGTTCAGGATTGGTCTGCCGGAAGACATCCTCAAATACCTGGGCGGCTCCCAGGAAGAGGAAGAAATCGAGGAAGGCTTCGATGATGTATTCAAGAGTCTCCAGGAAGAGGGCGGGATTGAAGTCGACGATGGTGACGATGACAAGGAAGATGCTGAAAGTGCCGCTGCCACCTCGGGCATTATCCAGCTGGTTAACCGCATTATTATCGAATCAGACCGGCTGGGGGGGTCGGATATTCATATCGAGCCAGCCAAGGACAAGAGTCCTGGAATTGTCAGGGTCAGGGTGGATGGCATCTGCCGCGAAATTCTGAAAGTGCCCAGTGAGCATACCGGGGCGTTGATCGCCCGTATCAAGGTTATGTCCCGTCTCGATATTTCTGAACGGCGCTTGCCCCAGGACGGTAAATGTAAACTCAAGATTCGGGGCAGGGCGCTTGAACTGCGTGTAGCCACTGTACCAACGGTTAACGGGGAAAGCGCGGTACTGCGTATCCTGGCAGCCGGTTCAGCGATGCCGCTGGAAAAACTGAATTTGTCACCCAGGAACATGGAAAACCTGATGGAGATTTCCAAGCATCCTCATGGTTTGATCCTGGTGGTGGGGCCAACCGGTTCCGGTAAAACAACCACTCTGCATGCCGTGCTCGGATATCTCAACACCCCGGACCGCAAGATCTGGACTGCCGAGGACCCGGTGGAAATTACCCAGCCCGGCCTCCAGCAGGTACAGATGCAGCCCAAGATCGGCTTTACCTTTGCAACGGCTATGCGCGCCTTTCTGCGTGCCGACCCTGACATCATTCTGATTGGTGAAATGCGTGACCATGAGACCGCGCATATCGGTATTGAAGCCTCGCTCACGGGTCACCTTGTATTGTCCACCCTGCATACCAACTCAGCCCCTGAAACCATTACCCGTCTTCTTGACCTGGGGCTGGATCCGGTGAACTTCTCCGATGCCCTGTTGGGCATTCTGGCCCAACGTCTGATGAGGACCCTTTGCGGCAAGTGCAAGGAAACATACAAGCCGGAAGAGAAGGAACTCAATCATCTCATCCATCAGTATGGTGAGGAGGACTTCAAGGACCTGGGCTTTAATCCTGAAGAAATGCAGTTATGCCGGGCTGTGGGCTGTGCCGAGTGCGGTGATACCGGCTACAAGGGGCGTACAGGTGTTCATGAGCTGCTGGTAGGCACCCATGAGTTGCAGTCCATGATCTACAAAAAGGCGGATCTGTCAGACCTGACCAAGCAGGCCATCAAGGACGGTATGCGGACCCTGAAGCAGGACGGTATCCATAAGATTTTCATGGGGTTGACGGACTACGAGCAGCTGCTCAGGATCGTTGCGGAATAAATCCTGACAACCTGTCCAGTTCGCCGGAACATTCCCGGCATACAGCCAGATTGGCCTGGCAGATGGATGCAGGCAGCAAATTTGCGGATTTGCCCGTCAGTTCACAATAGTTTCCCACTGAAACCCGTATAGTTTCTCCCAGCAAGGATTGGGTGTGGTTATTTCCTTCGGAAATTGCCCAATTGACACTTTCTGGGGGTTCCCCATGTTGTAAACAGTTGTTTTAGGCCTCGTACTCGGGATAACTCTCGGGTTTTACCTGGCGTCCGAGCTGTACACCCATGTAGGCATGCAGGCTGAAACCTACATGTTGATCATGTGCGGGTTGCTGCTGGCCATACTTGTGGTTAACCGTGGGATTGCGGTCCTGGCTACTTTGGCCGTTCTGTCCATCGCTGTGCTGCAGCCTGACCAGGTTCTGCTCGAGCACGGTTTTGACAAGGATCTGCTGATTGCGACCCTGGCGGTTATTTTCCTTTATCCCATCGTGTACCGGGTGATGAACTCCTGACAGGGAGATTTACCGGTTTTTCTGTATTGTGACGGCGAGGGTGCAGCATGAGTTTTGCTGTTTTTTGCCGTCGAACTTTCCAGTTGTGAGCGAGAGAAAATTACGGTTTTTTTCATGTTGCAGGCAGCAGCGAAATATACTGTTTTTAACGGGGTTTTAACAAAAGCTGGGGAATTTCATTAAAAAACCCCGGCATTTTATGCACAAAAAGTGTGGCCGAAAGAATCATGCTGATAAAATAGGGGTTTTATGAAGAAAAGATTAATTGTTTATACAACCTATTGATATACAAAGAAAAAATATATGGTTAAAAAGTAGCCAATCTGTCATAAAAACCCGCAAACCGGGGCTTGCATCCCGATTGCCAGATTTTATCCATAGACTTATCCACAGATTCTGTGGACAACACCAGTTGTGTACCTCCTGAACTTCCCATATCGCGCAATTGCTCCCTGATGGTATAATTTCCCCCCAGATACTACGCCAGCTTTGGCTATTCCAGAGACCTTTAATGATCGAAATTAGCAATGACGTCCCTTTTCTCTGGCGTCTCAGGGCCCAGAAAGGCGGAGAGGGATTTTGCGTCGTTTCCATGGTGGTTCCCTTCAGTTCCGGGGACCGCAACCTGGAACATACTATAGAAACAGACATCGTCAGCCTTACCGCTGAATTTTCAGATGACAACGAAGATGAAATTCTGGAGTGGAACGAGGATGACATCAGTCTGTTTCTGAAGCTGATTGCCACCAGCCCCAGTGGTGAATCTCTCTCGCCCGGCGGTTCCATCAAGGTGGACCTGAATGATCCCGATACCATAGAAATCGTCAACATCGTTGCAGCAGCAGGTTTTGGTTTGGCACAGCCAGGCGATGATTACCTGATCAGCGAAGACCACTCCCAGAAAGGTTTTAAATGTGAAGTGGGCTCCTACGTGTCACTCAATACGGTGAACGGCTATAAACGGGGAGTTGTCGTGGACATGGATGAGGAACATGTGGTCTGTGTCATGCTGGAAAGCATAGGCCAGGCAAGCTTTATCCAGCAGGAGGAAATCCTGCCCCATGATGTGCTTCTGGTGAAGCATCATCAGGTTCTGGATCCGTTGTACACCCGCATTGAGCCTGTGAAGTCAGATGTTCTTCATTAAACAATCCGGCGGTCCGCTGCTCCCTGTTTTTCCCAAGAAGTAACCAGCCATGAATAAATTTGAGGCGGATGTCGCCAGGCGCCGTACATTTGCCATTATTTCTCACCCTGATGCCGGCAAAACGACCATCACTGAAAAACTGCTGCTGTGGGGCAAGCTCATCCAGAAAGCCGGAACCGTCAAAGGCCGCAAGTCTGACCGCATGGCAACCTCGGACTGGATGACCATGGAGCAGGAAAGAGGAATTTCGGTGACCTCGTCTGTCATGCAGTTCCCTTACCATGACAGGGTTGTCAATTTGCTCGATACCCCTGGCCATGAGGACTTCTCGGAAGATACCTACCGTACGTTGACCGCTGTGGATTCGGTACTGATGGTCATCGACGGTGCCAAGGGGGTGGAGGAAAGAACCATCAAGCTGATGGAGGTTTGTCGACTTCGTGATACCCCGATCCTGACCTTCATCAATAAACTGGACCGTGATATCCGTGATCCCATTGAACTGCTGGATGAGGTGGAAAACATCCTGAAAATCCAGTGCGCCCCAATTTACTGGCCTCTGGGGATGGGCAAATCGTTTCAGGGAATCTATAACCTGTACACCGACACGATTTATGTATACGACCATAATATGGCGGATGAAATCAGTGAGGTCAGGACAATCCAGGGACTGGATAGCGAGGAAGCCGCGCAATTGCTGGGTTCCTATGTCAGTGACTTTCAGGATGAAATTGAGCTGGTGCGGGGAGCCAGTCACGAGTTTGACCTGCAGGCCTACCTGGATGGCAGCCAGACTCCGGTCTTTTTCGGGACTGCTCTGGGTAATTTTGGTGTGGAGCAGATGCTCAACGATTTTGTGGAATGGGCGCCCGCACCACAGGATAGAGCATCGACCAGTCGTGAGGTTGCAGCCGCCGAAACCGTGTTCTCCGGCTTTATTTTCAAAATACAGGCCAATATGGATCCCCGGCATCGTGACCGTATTGCCTTTATGCGGATTTGTTCAGGTGCCTATGAGCAGGGCATGAAAATGAAGCATGTCCGGCTTGGCAAGGAAGTCAGGGTCAGTGATGCTGTCACCTTCAAGGCCGGTGAGCGCGAAGCAGCGGAATATGCGGTTTCGGGAGATATCGTAGGCCTGCACAATCACGGCACAATCCAGATTGGCGATACCTTTACCGATGGTGAGGAACTTCAGTTCACCGGGATACCTCATTTTGCCCCTGAACTGTTTCGTCGAATCCGGCTGAAAGATCCACTCAAGCTCAAGCAGCTCCAGAAAGGTCTCAGGCAGCTATCCGAGGAGGGGTCCACACAGGTATTCATGCCGCTGAACAACAATGACCTGATTGTGGGTGCTGTCGGACAGCTGCAGTTCGACGTCGTGGCGTATCGACTGAAGGATGAATACAAGGTCGATTGTGTCTATGAACCGGTAAACGTTCATACCGCCCGCTGGGTGTATGCCAAGGACAGGGCCAAGCTTGAGGAATTCAGACGCAAGGCGGGGGACAATCTTGCACTGGATGGTGGGGATTACCTGACTTACCTGGCGCCGACCAGGGTGAATCTGGAACTGACCAGGGAGCGTTGGCCGGATCTGGAATTCAGGGCAACCCGCGAACACTGAGTGGATTCAGAAAGTATCTGAACCGGATTAGCTTTTCCCACCGACAAATCCCCGGTAAACCAGGGGGAAAATCACCATGAGAATAATGGCGGCAATTAGTATGTCCTTGTCCAGGTAATATTGGGCCAGTACTTCCTCGGGCATGTTTATGGCAAGGCTCATAAACAGAATAATGACTATCAGTGCCATGCCCCGGAACGCAACCAATCCGGTGATCACGAAGGCGCCCAGTCCCACCAGTAGGTAATTTTTCTCTATGCCGAACTGGTCAAGCAGGCTGACACTGAGAGTTACCCCAATGGACATGAATACAATCAGCGCCACAAGTACCAGTTTCAAAAACTGTCACGTTTCCAGGTCAGGGGCAGGAAATATTCCGTATCAACAACAGGCGATATTGGCATCAAGGTACCAGGGTCAGAACCCCTGATCCTCCCCCTCATCATCATCCTTGACCAGGGACAGTCCGCCGGTGCGATCAACGGCATCCTCGCCTGCACCACCGACTTCGCTTTCTGCCAGGGAAATTTTCAATCGCAGGTTGTTGGCGGAATCCGCATTTTTCAGCGCTTCTTCCAGTGTGATTTTGCCCTCACGGTACAGGTGATACAGGGCAGAGTCGAAGGTGCGCATACCCTGTTGCTCGTATTTTTCCATCACTTCCTTGATTTCTTCAACCTTGCCGTTTTTGATCAGGTCCTGTACTCGGGGGGTGCCCAGGAGAATTTCAATGGCCGCGGCACGTTTGCCGTCAACCGATGGAATCAGGCGCTGCGACACACAGCCCCGGAGGTTCAGTGAAAGATCGAGATAAAGCTGCTTATGCCTTTCCTTGGGAAAGAAGTTGATAATGCGGTCCAGGGCCTGGTTGGCATTGTTGGCATGCAGTGTCGACAGGCACAGGTGACCGGTTTCAGCAAACGCCAGGGCATGCTCCATGGTTTCCTGGGTGCGGATCTCACCAATCAGGATAACGTCAGGCGCCTGGCGCAGGGTGTTCTTCAGCGCCTCTTCATAGGACACCGTATCCACACCAACCTCACGCTGGTTCACGATGGATTTCTTGTGGGGATGAACAAATTCAACCGGGTCCTCAATGGTGATGATGTGTCCATCGGAGTTGGTGTTTCGATAGTCAATCAATGAGGCCAGGGAGGTGGACTTACCGGAGCCGGTCCCACCGACAAACAGGATCAGCCCGTTCTTGCTCATCATCAGTTTGGTGAGCGTCTCGGGCAGGCCAAGGTCCTTGAAATTGGGGATGTCGGTTTTGATGTTACGGGCTACGATGCCAACTTCGTTGCGCTGCTGGAAAATATTGACACGAAAACGGCCGATGCCTTCTTCAAACAGGGCGAGGTTCATTTCAGGGCTTTTTTCAAACTCCGCCTTTTGTTCTTCATTCATGATGGAATAGGCGATTTTTTTGGTGTACCCCGGGGGCAGTACCTTGTCCGTCATGGGGACAAGGTGGCCAAAGGCTTTCATGCTCGGTGGCGCCCCTGTGGTCAGAAACAGGTCGGAACCATCTTTATCAATCATGACTTTGAGCAGGTCTTTCAATTCCATAATGACAGCTTTGTAGTGTGTAGATCCGCTAGCCGGCAGGTATACAGTTGCGTGAGATACGCTGCCAGATGTTATTTGAACCGTTTTTCGGTATACCAGTTTACCTCAACAGCAGATTTGTGCACCTGATCCTTGACCCCGAGGGTGAGTGCAAACAGGGCCATCCGGATCAGCACGCCATTGTCAGTCTGGCGGAATATGGCCAGGTTAGGGTGCTGATTCAGATCGTTATCCAGTTCGTTGGCCTCAGCCCGGGAATCGCGGGGCAGGGGGTGCATGATGACCGTGTTGGGTTTGCAGTTGCTGGTGTAGATAGCCTGGTTCAGCCGGAAGCGGCCGCGGTAAATGTCGGCCTCATTCCTGTCTTCAAAGCGTTCTTCCTGTATGCGGGTCAGGTACACGGTATCGTTATCCTTGAGCCCGTCTTCCATGTTCTCCGTTTCGATGACAGTGTGACCGCTTTGTTTAAGAGACTCCACGATTTCTTCAGGCATACACAGTTCTTTCGGGGAAATCAGGGTGAAGGTGATATTGCTGTACAGGTTCAGCAGCTTGCACAGGGAGTGCACCGTGCGGCCGTACTTCAGATCCCCCACCATGGCAATGCGAATACCGCCAAAGTCGTTGCCGATGCCAAGTTCCTTTTTGATGGTGTACAGGTCGAGCAGGGCCTGGGATGGGTGTTCGGAGGGACCGTCACCGGCATTGACCACCGGAACCCGGCTGGCACGCGAGAATTCTTCCACTGATCCGGCAACAGGATGGCGCATTACGATAATATCGCTGTAACCGCTGATCACGCGGGCGGTGTCATACAGGGATTCACCCTTGGTGATGGCGGAGGCTTTTATATCCGTGGTTTCTCGAACATGCCCCCCCAGCAGGTTGAAGGCACAACCAAAACTTACACGGGTGCGGGTGCTGGGTTCAAAGAAGAGGTTGCCCATGATGGCCCCGTCAAGGACGCGGGTATGCTTTTCGCGATGGGCATAAGGTTCCATTTCATCGGCCACCTGAAACAATTCCTCGACATCGCCGCGATCAAACTGGCTGATGGAAAGGATGTGGGAACCGACAAAATTCATGGCGGCGATTATAAGACGAATTCAACGGCAAGTCCCAGCAGATTCGTGTTGCATGCGCATCGTGAGTGATACTTGAGGCAGGAGGCAGGGTTGTTTCTGGAAGGCCGGGGTTTGCGGATATTATTTGTACTGAAAACAGCGAAATATTCTTGACCTTAAACACAGAAAATCGATCATCGTCCCTGCCTCCTGCCTCCTGCCTCCTGCCTCCTGCCTCCTGCCTCTACTACTTGCAAATATCCACCACACAGATGGAATCCAGGGTTCTGCCCTCGGGAGGGACTTCCAGCCCACGTTCAAGCATCAGCTGTCGAATCAGGGCGGAAGTTTCGGAATGGGATTCGGCTGACTGCACGCCGACCCTGACCAGGCCCTCAGCATAGTCAATGGCCTGCCAGGTGGTGCCTGACAACAGATGGATGCTGTCACGACTGCCAATGTCGCGCAGGGCAAAATCAGCACCGGCATCGGCGAGGATCTGAATGGCGTAATTCCGGCCCTTGTGAGCCGCCCCCATCAGGGCTGTCCTGTGATCCTCACTGTCCTGAAGATTGGGGTCCAGGCCGAGCTCGAGCAGAAGCCTCAAGGTTTCTTCATTGGCACTCTCGGACCACTCGAAGGTGACTCCTTCCACCCAGCCGATTCCTGCAGCCACCATCAGGGGAGTGACGCCATGAGAAGTGGGAATGAAAGGATCTGCCCCGTATTCCAGGAGCAGTTTCATCAGTGTCAGATCACTGGATTGGGCGGCACGGAGAAACGGGGTTGCACCTTCCTCCCGGAGCCATTGGTGCGTGAAAATGGTCCGGGTTTCAGTACTGGAGGCCATACGCAGGTTGGGATCGGCACCGTGGTCCAGCAGCAGGCGGATGAAGGCAAGATGATCCATATCCGGCTTGCGTGTCGGGTAATCCCCGGCTTCGATGTTCCTGTTGTCTGTGGCAATGTATAGCGGGTTCCAGCCGCCTTCATTGGCGATATTGGGATTGGCGCCATGATCCAGCAGGTATTTGCCGATCTGGTAATAGCGGTTCTGGGTAGCGGTGAGCAGAGGCGTCCAGCCAAACTCGCTGAGCTGGTTGATATCAGCGCCGGCTTCAACAAGAACCCTCACAGACGCCAGGTCACCTTCGCGGACCGCAAAATGCAGGGCGCTCAGCCCGCCCCAGTCTTTCCCGCCGACCGGCGGCATCAGCAGCAGGAACTCAGCAGGCAGATCGGAGCCCGGGTTTTCCATGAAATCCTGGACCAGTGATTCAGGCAAGCGGGAGACCAGTTCGGCCCGGCTGACCCTGATTTCGAGATTCTCATCACTGGACACATCCTCGCTGTTTTCCAGGGAGTCGCCCACAAGACCGCCGCCATGATAAAAATCCCAGATACGCTCGCGGGCAGTAGGAGCCAGATAAGGCCCGCTACCTGCTGGCATCGTTCCGGAATTCCGTCTGATTTCGGCGCCATTGTCCAGCAACAGGCGGATGGCGTCCGCATTGCGATTTGCCGCTGCCCACATGATGGCCGTGGTGCCACGGAGGTTTTCACGGGCGTTGATGGCGGCGCCCCGATCCAGCAGGATTTGCAGTGTCTCCAGATCCCCGGTGCGCGCGGCCATCATCAAGGGCGTTTCACCATTAAGCAGGGTCTGGTTGACCGCTGCGCCGGCATCCAATAGCCGCCTGGCGATATCGGCATTACCCGCCTGTGCAGCGAGTATCAGGGGGGTCATGCCTTCCCGGTTTGGCTGGGAGGCATCGGCACCGGTGTTCAACAGGGCAGCGACGATATCGGCATTGTCCTGGTAAACGGCCCATTGCAGAGGATTGGTGCCATCCTTTTCCGGGGCGTTCACGTCTGCGCCTTGCCGGATAACCAGATTCACGGAGTCAGGATCGCCGGTTTTGATGGCGGTGACCAGGGCGCTCTCAGCCAGAGCTGTCTGGCCAAAGAACAGGGCGGCCAGGACATAAACAAAAGCATGTATAGCTGGTTTCATCATATTTCTTCAATTTCAGTCAGGGTTTGAAGGCCAGAGTATAAAACAGGGAGCGAGGATCGCTTTGTTCTGACGCAAGAGGCGAGTGTAGAAAAAAATGTTGGCAATAATGTGGCCGTGGAACAGTTGTGCCCCATTAACCCGGGATAAGCCGGGTTTGCAGCCAGCCAGTGAGAGACGCCATATCAGCAGACGGATGGCAGCAGGCAATATAGCCGTCAGGCCGGAACAGGTAGGTCAGTGGGATCCGGCTATTGCCGTAGACGGCCTGGAAAGCTGGTATATCGGGAATGGCCAGAAAACGGATGCTGCCGTGATAGCAGCTGGCCAGGGATGTGAGCTGGCTGTGGACGTCGACTTCAGTGGCAGTTGTCAGCAGGGTAAAACGTGTATCACGCAGCAGGCTGTATAGCGAGGAACCTGCCGGGAAGGCAACGTCGGGCGCACGATCTCCAGCACCAGGACCGCTTATGCCGATTGACGTATCGTTCAGGGAGCTTGCCCGATACGTATAGGCAATGCCGGAGCAGCAGCCAACGACCTTGCGCAGGTAGTCGGGGTCATCCATCCGGCTTTCGCGTCTGGAAATGTCCTGGCCATGCCCCATGAAAATGTCATGCAGGGATGAGGCTGCCCAGATTACCTGTTCGGCAACAGGCCGGCGCTCTGATTCGTAGGTGTCCAGCAAGCCAGGCCTGGCAAGACCGCTTTCGACCATGCCCAGTTTCCATCCCAGGTTCCAGGCATCCTGAATGCAGCAATTCATGCCCTGGCCGCCGGTGGTGGAATGCACGTGGGCTGAGTCGCCAACCAGAAAAACACGCTGATCCCGGTAGGTTTTGGCCAGCGTGACCCGGCTTTCCCAGCGCGAATGCCAGATTCGCTCACCCATGGTGACACCATCAAAATGCAGGTCCATCAGTTTCTGGATGCTGGCTTCGGGGGTGGCATCGGAACCTGCAGATTCACCCCGGTCGCTGACCAAAAGCCGGTAAAAATCACCCGGAAGATAAGCCACCATCATGAAATGATCGGTGCCGGCACAGTAATGTATGTGTTGCTTGTTGCCCGGAAAATTATTCAGGCGTATGTCCAGGTTCTGAAGCACCGTGCCCGGGTAACTGCTTTCATCCTGCTCCAGGGCCAGGGATTGTCTGACCCGGGAATTTACCCCGTCGCAGGCAATGACATAGCGGGCAAAAATAATTTCCTGTTCACCGGTTGCGGTATCCTCAACCACACAAACGTTCCCATTGGCCCGTTGTTCAAGGTTGACCAGTTTCTTTCCCCATTCAGCTTCCTGTTGAAAGTGCAGTGTCCAGTAGTCTCTCAGTGTCTGTTCGGTTTCATCCTGCCGATGTATCAACAGATAAGGGTAGTTGCAGGCCGAAGTGGTGAAGTCTATTCCCATGGGAACCACATGACGCCTGCCGTCACGGATGTAATGAAGGTCATAGCCCTCATTGACGATGCCGCGATTTAGGAATTGTTTCAGGAGGTTTTCATCCAGCAGCTCAAAAATCTCCAGCATGCGGGAGTGGACTGTAATGGCCCTGGATGTGGGGGCAGGTCCCGGCAGACGATCGATGGTCCGGAAGTTGACGCCATAGCGGGACAATTGGAGTGACAGCATGGTGCCGGAGGCACCTCCGCCCACCACCAGTACCGGGATCTCTGTGGTTTGTTTCATCAGGCCATCTTAAAACAAAATGTTTCACCTGGCCAAAGTGACCATAAAGTGCTGTGACTCCTTTCAGGATTAATTTATTCTTGGGGCAACTGTTTTTAACCAAATATGAGCACAGGGGAGCTGGCTGTGACAGACAACGTGGCATCAGGAAAAAAACTGGATCGCAGAACTGTGCTTGGAGGCCTATGTGCTGCAGGCCTGGCTGTGCCGGTTGCAGGTACGGCGCAGGAACCGGATCCGGACAGCCTGATGCCACCTCAACCGGATGATGTCCTGGTGTATGCCTTTGGTGACGAAGCCGGGAATGTCATTGCCTCGGATGCGTTGGATGTCGACAACAAGCAGATTTTTGCCTGGGCGATGAACCCTGTTACCGGTGTGGTTAGAAACGGCACCCGAATGAACCAGCTAGTCCTTGTCAGGGTCAGTCCTGAAAGGATGTCAGAAATGACCGCAGCGCGGAGTATCGGTGGACTCGTGGCCTATTCAGGCGTCTGCAGTCATACCGGCTGTGATGTTACCGACTGGAACAGTGAATTCCAGCGGTTCCAGTGCCCCTGTCATGAGTCACAGTTTGACCCGGCAGACGGGGCGCGGGTGGTTGGCGGTCCTGCGCCATGGCAACTGGCTGCCTTGCCATTGAAAGAGATAGAGCGGAAGGTTGGCGTGGCTGGTGAATTTGAAGGGCGTCTGGGATTTCCACAGCCGGGTCTTTCACCCTTCGGGATATAACAACATCAATTATTTATGGGGGATGCACATGTCATTCGTTACGAGTACCGTTTTTAAAAAGGGCTTGCTGGTTTCCTGTTTGCTGGCACTGGGAGCATGTGCTTCGGATACCATGACCAGTACCTCAGTGGCCACGGGGGAGCATGCATTCAGCCCGGTTACCGACCAGCGTCTGCAAAATCCTGAACCGGAAAACTGGCTGATGTTTAGGCGTACCTATGACGGCCAAGGGTTTTCCCCGCTGGATCAGATCAATGCCCGCAATGTGGCGAACCTGAAACCTGCCTGGACCGTGTCCACCGGACTGACAGAAGGCCACCAGTCGCCACCCATTGTTAACGACGGCATCATGTACATCACCACGCCCCTGAATCATGTGCTTGCCCTTGATGCGGCTACGGGTGATGTGATCTGGCGCTATAACATCCAGATGCCTTTTGATATCAGCCTGATGCATCCCACCAACCGGGGAGTGGCCCTGTATGGGGACAAAGTCTATATGGCCAATTCCGATGCCACCGTCGTAGCCCTGGATGCGCGCACCGGAGCAGTGGCCTGGCAGAAAACCGTGGCGAATTACCGGGCGGGTTATTACATGACACTGGCACCGCTGGCGGCCAACGGCAAGATTTTGGTCGGCGCGTCCGGGGGTGAACGTGGGATTCGAGGTTTTGTTGCTGCGCTTGATGCTGATACCGGTGATGAATTATGGCGTACCTATACCATTCCAGGACCCGGTGAGCCTGGCAATGAAACCTGGGAAGGTGATGCCTGGCAAACCGGCGGCGGCTCCATCTGGGTGACAGGCAATTATGATCCGGAAACCAATCTGAGTTTCTGGGGAACCGGCAATGCCGGGCCCTGGACCGGGGAGGCTCGTCCTGGTGACAACCTGTTCGCCAATTCCGTTATTGCCCTGGATGTGAATACCGGGGAAATGAAGGGCTACCACCAGTATCACTGGAACGGCTCCTGGGACTGGGATGAAGTGTCGCCACCGGTGCTGATGGATGTGGAGAGGGATGGGCGCCGTTTCAAGGCACTGGTCCATGCCGCTCGCAACGGCTATCTGTGGGTTCTGGAGCCAACCGCTGACGGCATCCGATTCGTGGATGCCGAGCCGTATGTGTACCAGAACGTGTTTACCTCAATCGATCCGACAACAGGCCGCCCGACCTATGACTTGAGTCACAAGCCCGGGATGGGCAGGGCAGCGGATTACTGTCCTTCCCTGTCAGGCGGCAAGAACTGGGTGCCCGGCGCATACAGTCCGCAGACCAACCTTTTTTATATTCCTGCCAATGAAAACTATTGCACGTCTTGGGAAGGTGTTGAGGTTGAATACCGTCCCGGACAGAATTTCACCGGGACAGCGAATATGCAGGCCATCGTGAGGGAGGGTGCTGACCATATTGGCGAAATACAGGCCTGGAACATGGATACCGGTGAAAAGGTCTGGACCAAAGAATTTGACATGGCCAACTGGGGGCCGATTCTGGCCACCGGCGGCAACCTGATTTTTTCCGGAGGGACAGCCGACCGCTGGTTCCGTGCCCATAATGCCACGACGGGTGAGCTGGTCTGGGAGCAGCGTCTGAACTCCGGTATCACCGGCGTCCCGACCACCTTTGAAGTGAATGGCAAGCAGTATGTTGCCGTACAGTCAGGTTGGGGGGTGGATGCCATGCGCATGCAGGCGGGCATCGACCGGGTACAGGGCAAGAACACCATCGTGCCGCAGGGCGGCGTGCTTTGGGTTTTTGCGCTGGAAGACTAACAGCGCTACGCGCTGGCGACTGGAGGTAAGAGGACGGGTTATTTTCGGCTGATGTGAGGGTTATTTTTCTAAAAGCAGAGAAATAGTCTTGACGTTAAACAGAGAAAATCTGACATCGTCCCTGCCTCCTGCCTTTAGTGTGTAAAGGCGTAAATGACAGCATTGGTACCCAGTCGAAACGCATCCGTTGACGGCTTCAGGGGCATCTGGCCGTCCGCATACCA
>Ga0181587_10002913_pt1 | contig 14164 bp, 10 predicted proteins | sample 071ome_27_FD_132463 | JGI IMG/M metagenome (GOLD analysis project Ga0181587, IMG submission 132463) | Coastal salt marsh microbial communities from the Groves Creek Marsh, Skidaway Island, Georgia - 071409AT metaG (megahit assembly) | ecosystem: Environmental > Aquatic > Marine > Intertidal...
ATATTGATCGAGCAGTTGTTGTTGCTCACCCATACCCTCAGTGACAACCTCACGCACAGTTTTTCCTGAGGTCGATAATAGTGTTTGCTCGAGCTGACTAATCCTCAGATGGCGACGCTTCTGAATTTCACCATGATCCGGTTGATACTCGTTTGTTAATAATTTTAATAGCGATGACTTGCCCGCACCATTACGCCCAATCAAACACACACGTTCTTTAGGATCGATAGAAAAATTAGCCTCTTTAAGAATTGGAGTATCTCCAAATTCTAGTGAGACATCTTGTATACGCAATAGGTACATTAACGCTCTCGGTGCTGGTGCTGGATTGATTTACTGTACAAATAGGAACACTGTCTAGAATTCTCCATTTATACTGAGACTAGACAGTATAATACTTATTATTAACTGTTTGAATTTCTCACAACATTATTATGCGCATAATACGTTTTTTTCTAGGTCGACTGATTTTATTGATCAATTGGATCACTCTGCCAAAACCTCTCCATAGGTCTCAACAACAGCAAGAGCAACTAGACGATGTCACTTGCAACTTGTTTGTTTATGAAATGCTTGCTTGCCCATTTTGCGTCAAAGTTCGACGTGAAATCCACCGACTGGGACTCAACATCAACACCATCAATGTCAAATTATCAAAACATGAAATGGATCGGTTAGTTAATGAAGGAGGCAAGTTCCAAGTGCCTTGTTTAAGAATTGACTCTCCAGTTCAATCTGATGGCAAAGAAAATATTCCTGGAAACAGCGATAGTCAAACATGCAAATGGCTATATGAGTCCGACCAAATCATAGAACATATCCAAACGCTAACAAACTCAACAAATAAGACATAAATCCATCAAGTTAGAAGTATTAACTTGCCATACTGATAACTTCGCAAATAACATCAAGACATAAAAAACCCCGCATCAATTTTTTTGACGCAGGGTTTTAAACTCAGACCAAAGTTAGACTAAGAAGCGTTTTCTTTACGTTCTTTAGCTTCCTTTATTACCTGCTCAGCCACGTTGTTAGGGCATGCGTTGTAGTGTGAAAATTCCATTGAGAATTGACCGCGACCTGATGTCATCGTCCGTAGATCACCGATATAGCCAAACATTTCTGCTAGAGGAACTTCGCCTTTAATGCGAACTGCTGTCACAGTGGGTTCTTGCGACTTGATCATGCCACGACGACGATTCAAATCACCGATCACGTCACCAACATGATCTTCCGGAGTAAATACATCAACTTTCATAATCGGTTCCATCAACTGTGGACCTGCTTTTGGCATACTTTGTCGATAGCCGCCCTTAGCAGCTAACTCAAATGCAATGGCTGATGAATCCACCGGATGAAAGGCACCGTCCATGAGCGTAATTGAGATATCCTCGACTGGATAACCAGCAAGCACGCCTTCAGCCAGCATCATCTTAAAACCTTTTTCAATGGCTGGCCAAAATTCACGCGGCACATTACCACCTGTCACTTTTGATTCAAATGACCAACCACTTCCGACTTCACCGGGCTCAATTACGTAATCAATCTTACCAAATTGACCTGAACCACCAGACTGTTTCTTGTGCGTATAGCTGTCTTCCAGGCGCTGTGTAATGGTCTCACGATAGGCCACTTGTGGCTTTCCAACCACCACTTCTACATTATGAGTGCGCTTAAGGATATCAATCTTGATATCAAGATGAAGCTCACCCATACCCATAAGAATTGTCTCTCCACTCTCCTCGTCTGTAGATACCAAGAAAGATGGATCCTCCGCAATCATTTTGCCCAATGCAACGCCAAGCTTTTCGGAAGCCGCCTTGTCTTTTGGCGCAACCGCCATAGAAATCACAGGATCAGGAAACACCATGGGCTCAAGGGTTGCAGGTTTGTTTGGATCACACAAAGTGTGACCCGTTTGAACATTCTTCATACCCAAAATAGCAACTATGTCGCCCGCTTGAGCTGAATCCAATTCTTCACGAGAATCTGCATGCATCTCCACAATACGACCGATACGCTCAGTCTTCCCTGTGAAGCTATTTAACACAGTCGTACCTTTTTCCAATTTGCCGGAATAAATTCGTATAAATGTGAGTGCACCATATCGATCATCCATAATCTTGAATGCAAGAGCACGCAGTGGCTTATTAACATCTACTACTGCTAACTCACCTGTTTCATTACCCTCGAGATCCACTTCAGGTTGAGGTTTGACTTCTGTCGGGCTAGGCAAGTAATCAACAACGGCATTAAGCACCAACTGAACACCCTTATTCTTAAATGCTGAACCACAATAAGTTGGGAAGAAATCCAGATTGATAGTACCTTTGCGTATGCAAGCTTTAATAGTCTCATCCGAAGGCTCTTCACCCTCAAGATATTTCTCCATGGCATCATCATCTTGCTCTAAGGCAGTTTCAATCATTTCTTGTCGATAAGTTTCTACATCATCCACCATGTCTGCCGGTACATCTTGGATCTCATATTTTAATGGATCGCCTGAGCCATCCCATACCCATGCTTTGCGTGTTAATAAATCGACCACACCAGTGAATTCATCTTCTGTACCGATCGGCAGCACCATAACAAGTGGCTTAGCGCCCAATACATTCTTGATTTGATCAACGACTCGATAAAAATCTGCCCCTAAACGATCAAGTTTGTTAACAAAAATAATTCGTGATACTTCTGAGTCGTTAGCATAACGCCAGTTCGTCTCTGATTGTGGCTCTACTCCTCCTGATCCACAGAATACACCGACACCACCATCAAGTACCTTGAGTGAACGATAAACTTCAATAGTGAAATCAACGTGTCCCGGTGTATCAATAATGTTTAATCGATGACCATCCCACTCACAACTCGTGGCTGCTGACTGAATAGTGATTCCACGCTCACGTTCTTGATCCATAAAATCTGTGGTCGCTTCACCATCGTGAACTTCACCAATTTTATGGATTTTTCCGGTTAAACTCAGGATACGTTCAGTTGTTGTTGTTTTACCCGCGTCAACATGAGCGAATATTCCAATATTTCGATATTTTGATAAATCAGTCATAACAGTCGTCTTTAAAATATATATAGTGGGGATTGAATCAAGTGCGCTTGCAGTAGCTTGTGCCGAGCGGATATTACTACAGTTAGTGCTTGAACTCTAAGGACTTTTAGACAGTTTTATCAATGAATCTAGAAGTTTTGGGTAAAAAAACATCACATGCCATATTAAAATCAATAGAAACAGTTAGTTATACTCACTCAGACAAATTTAAGTGGCGTTGTAGATTGCGTGTAAAATGTTCCCGAAATTGATACGAAACCTCCTGATTGATGATTAATGCAAACGGCAACCAATTATCTGCCTGCCGAAGATAACCCGCATAATTTTTTATCCCTTGCATAGTGCCGGTTTTTGCAAGAATTACCTGACCCTGAGAGTTTAACAAATGCTTATATTGATCAAAGCGTTTGAGAATATCTATGATTTGGCGCGCTGATAATTGATTATGGCGCGATAATCCTGCACCTTCGATCAAGTTGTAAGACCGCCAACCAAAATGTTTTTTAATGTAGTCATCAAATACTCGTATTGACTTATCAATTGATGCGGGCGCTTGATAGCTATGAGCACCGAGCATGAGAAATAATTGTTGAGCAATAAAGTTATTGGAATATTTCAACATCGCCTCAACCACATCTTGCAAAGTGTGACTGTTCTCGAAGGTAATCCAATCAGAATAATGAGTAGTTAAGCCGTCACAGCGACTGTGTCCAACTTGAATCCCTGCAGAAACCAGTTTGGCGGATAATATTTGCTTGAAATAAATAGCAGATTGAGCGGCATCTCTTAGACTGACACGATGCTCTCCTTCTGCCAATTGACCCCCAATTTCTCGCGCTAGAGACGTCATAGGTGTCTGATCTTCTGCTGAAATTATTTCACCTTGTCGAACTTCTAATGCCATCGAGTTGAAATTAGCAGCCAATGCTGCATAAGGAGCATCATAAGGATTCCAACTTTTACCACGACCATGGGCATCTACATCAGCTGAAAAGAAACTACTATCTGTCCGAATACCATTCAGTGTTTGAATATTCTTTGCTTTGATATAGGTGATCAAGCGATCTATTTCCTCAGAGATTAATAAAGGATCTCCTAAACCACGAACTCTCAAACATCGGGAAGTGGAATCATAATCAAGTTGAGTCTTAAATCGATGTTGCAGTCCCCACACATCTAACGCCACAAGTGCGGTAAAAACCTTAACTAAAGAGGCCGGCACATAGGAGATATCAGCATTATGAGCGATTAGTGCTTCACCGCGTTCATCTGACACTATCAAAGCAGCGGCCTGCATCTTTTCAAGCTCTGAATAGAGTGTGCTTGCAGTGAAATTCTGCGCATAACAATCACCAACAACGTAAATAGTAAAACACGCCATCGATAATAAACGCAGACACATGTGATGTAGATATCGACTCATTTGTTACCAACACTGTATAGTAATCGCAATTTTATAGACAAATAATAAACAATATCTGCCACCTTTTCAGAGCATGTTCACATTGATAAACCAATGACACTAGAGCAAAGCCAAGACTTTCATCACATACTGCTGGAAAATCACAGCTTACTAGATGTGCGTGCTCCAATCGAATACGCTCAAGGGGCTTTCCCCAATGCTAACAATGCTCCCCTGCTAAATAATGAGGAACGTCATCAAATCGGATTATGCTATAAAAATCTTGGTCAAGAACAGGCGATCGCTCTGGGTCATAAGCTGGTCAGCGGCGAAATCAAACAGCAACGCATTAATCATTGGATTCAGCAATTAAAAGACCACTCCACCAAGTATCTCTATTGTTACCGAGGAGGTCTTCGCTCCAAAATTAGTCAGCAATGGTTACATGAAGCTGGCTTTGATATCCCGAGAGTGAAGGGAGGATACAAGGCCCTACGGAATTTTCTCATCCAACAACTGCAACAGGCTGATACATACTTTTCCTACACATTAGTTGCTGGTTTAACGGGTTGTCAAAAAACCACACTTGTGACTGACCTCGAGCAAGGCATCGATTTGGAGGGAGCAGCTAATCATCGCGGCTCAAGCTTTGGAGCACATGCCACTCCTCAAAGCAGCCAAATCGCATTTGAACATCAACTGGCAATTGACTTATTGCGAGCACAACAAAAACATTATCGCCATGTTGCTTTAGAAGATGAGGGACGCTTTATTGGCAGTGTTGATATCCCCAAGAATATCTTTAACAAAATGCGTAGCTCACCGATGGTGGTTATCGAGAGGACTCTAGAGGATCGTATTGATCAGCTGCTGAAAGAATATGTGACAGACATGCTGTCAGAATTTAATGCAATCAATGCAAATCAAGAGAATGCATTTATGCAGTTTTCAGATTATCTTCTTGGAAGTCTGCAACGAATATGTAAACGTTTAGGGCAGCAACGCTGGCAACAACTAGATACGACTATGCGCACAGCCTTACAAACTCATCACCAGCGTGGTGATGCGAGCATACATAGAGACTGGTTAAGGGTGCTAGTTACAGAGTACTATGATCCCATGTACTTATCTCAACTAGAGCAGCGCAAAGAATCAGTTGTTTTTAGGGGTGACTTTGCTGCCTGCAAACAATATATTACTGAAAAAAATCAAGCTCATACTTAAGGATATAATAATGGAATGGACAGTCTACTTGTCAGGAGAAATCCATACAGATTGGCGCGAACAAATTAAGCAGAAATGCCAATCGCTAGGATTGCCTATCAATTTCACATCAGCAGTGACTGATCATGCCGCCAGTGATGCTGCAGGGGATATGCTTAGCCCCAATAGTGAAGGTTTTTGGCGTGATCACAAATCTTCAAAGGTGAATGCAATCAGAACCAAAAGCTTGATTGAGATGTGTGATATCGCTGTGATTCGTTTTGGTGACAAATACAAACAATGGAATGCCGCATTCGACGCAGGGTACTGTGCTGCGTTTGGCAAGCCTTATATTACGCTGCATGATGAAAACATTATTCATCCACTCAAAGAAGTCGACGCAGCCGCCATGGCATGGACGCAAACGCCAGAAGAAGTTGTTGAAATCTTACGATATACCACACAAACAGATTAGATCTGATTGTTTCATTAGAAGTACAAATTTGATCACACCCGTTACAAGCATCTATCACAACGGGTGGGGTTATTAGACTATGAATTTGGCTTAACAGGTGCGGGCAATTCACTACTGCCCATCAAGTACTCATCGACTGAGCGAGCTACTGAACGACCTTCTGCAATCGCCCATACAATCAAGCTCTGACCGCGCTGCATATCTCCCGCTACGAATACTCCATCTACAGATGTCATCCAGTGCTCATCAGCAACAACATTTCCACGTGCATCCATTTCAACACCCAACTGCTCCAGCATGCCAGGCTTCTCAGAGCCTATAAATCCCATCGCAAGTAGCGCTAGGTCACATGGCAACTCTCTCTCACTGCCTTCGATCTCGACCATGCACATTTGGCCATCTACGTTTTTCATTTCAACTGTAACAAGCTGTAATCCTTTGACATGACCATTGCCATCATCAATAAACTTTTTAGTGGAGACAGAATATAGCCGCTCCACTCCCTCTTCATGCGCAGAAGCCGTACGATATATTCTTGGCCATTCAGGCCATGGATTATTTTCCGCACGCGTCTGTGGAGGTTGCGACATGATTTCTAACTGGTGGACTGATTTAGCATGTTGTCGATTAGCTGTGCCTAGACAATCTGCACCAGTATCACCGCCGCCAATGATAACAACATGTTTGTCCTTAGCATCGATAAATTCAGCTGGCTTTTCATCACCCTCACAAATATGGTTCTGCATAGGCAAGTAATCCATCGCCTGATGCACTCCTGATAATTCCCGTCCTTGAACAGGTAAATCACGACGATCACAGGCACCACCTGTCAAAACAATGACATCATACTCAGCGCGCAGTTCATCAACTGCGATGTTTTCTCCCACGTTCGCATTGGTGATAAATGTCACACCCTCCTGCTCCATCTGCTGCATGCGACGATCTAACACGCGTTTTTCCATTTTAAATTCAGGAATACCGTAACGCAGTAATCCACCAATACGATCATCACGTTCTAACAAGGCAACATCATGTCCAGCACGTGCAAGTTGTTGAGCGGCGGCCATTCCAGCAGGCCCTGAACCAACAATCGCAATTTTCTTTCCAGTTTTTTGCGTGGGTATTTGTGGCTTAATCCAGCCTTCTTGCCATGCCTTTTCAATAATAGAGAGCTCAACAGCCTTAATATTTACAGGATTATCGTTGATACCTAAAACACAGGCGCCTTCACATGGCGCTGGGCACAGCGTGCCAGTAAATTCTGGGAAGTTATTGGTCGCATGCAAACGCTCAATGGCTTCTTGCCATTGTTCTCGATAAACCAAATCATTCCAATCTGGTATCAAATTACCTAACGGGCAACCCTGATGACAAAATGGAATGCCACAATCCATACAGCGGGAAGCTTGTTGTTGTAACGGTTCTTTCTCCCATGGCGCCATCACTTGATTGAAGTCTTGTAGACGCTCCTCAACAGGACGATAAGGTTGTTTAGCGCGTTCAATTTCAATAAACCCAGTTACCTTACCCATGTGCTGCCTCCATAACTGCCTCATCTACTGAGGTACCTTCGGCCTTGGCTCGTTTCATCGCTTCTAGTACACGTTTGTAATCTTTAGGCATCACTTTAATGAATTTTGATTGATAGCTTGCCCAATCATTGAGAATTTTTTCTGCCACTGGACTGCGAGTATATGCAAAATGCTTTGTTAACATAGAGCGAACATCTTGAATATCTTCATCTTCAACCAACTCCTCTAAGTGCACCATATCTTGGTTACAGTTAATCTCAAATTGGTCTCGATCTTCTAATACAAACGCTACACCACCTGACATACCGGCAGCAAAGTTACGACCAGTATCACCGATAACAACAATTTTTCCACCCGTCATATACTCACAACAGTGGTCACCTACACCTTCAACGACTGCATTGACTCCACTATTACGCACTGCAAATCGCTCCCCAGCGATACCCCGAACATAAGCTTCACCCTCGGTCGCACCATAGAAACATACGTTACCGACAATTATATTGTCCTCGGCTTTGAAGCTAGCTTTGCGAGACGGATAAACAATTATTTTGCCGCCTGACAAACCTTTGCCAAGATAGTCATTAGAATCGCCCTCCAGTGTCATAGTGACGCCTTTGGGAACAAATGCACCAAAGCTCATACCTGCGGAACCTGTAAAATGTGCCTTAATCGTATCTTCTGGTAATCCTTGACCGCCGTGATGCTTGGTGATGTTATAGCCCAGTATTGTGCCCACACTGCGATTGGTATTAACAATCGGTAGGGAAACTTCAAGTGCGGTTTTGTCCTTAATCGCTGCTTCACAAGCGGGCACCAGTTGGGTCATATCTAGAGATAACTCCAAGCCATGATCTTGCTTATTTACACAATACAACTTAGTTCCCGCATAGGGCACCGGCTTATGAAGTATTGCTGAGAAGTCTAAACCCTTAGCTTTCCAATGATCGACAGCTTTAATGGTATTTAAACGATCCACTTGGCCAATCATTTCATCAATCGTTCTAAATCCGAGTTGCGCCATGTATTCACGCACTTCGTCAGCAATGAACCTAAAGAAATTTTCAACAAACTCAGGTTGCCCTGCAAACTTCTTGCGTAGTTCAGGATTTTGAGTTGCCACACCCACTGGACAAGTATTGAGATGACATACACGCATCATCACACAGCCCATAACAATTAAAGGAGCCGTTGAGAATCCATATTCCTCAGCACCCAATAGCGCGGCAATTATTACATCGCGGCCCGTCTTCATCTGGCCATCCGTTTGCATCACAATACGGTCCCGCAATCCGTTTTGAACTAGTACTTGCTGAGTCTCAGCCACCCCCAATTCCCACGGCAATCCTGCGTGCTTTAGCGAGTTCATAGGTGAAGCACCTGTTCCTCCATCATAGCCTGAGATAAGCACCACATCAGAATGGGCCTTTGCTACACCAGCAGCAATGGTACCCACTCCCACTTCAGCAACTAATTTGACATGAATTCGTGCTTCAGGATTAGCATTCTTAAGGTCATGTATCAACTGTGCCATGTCCTCAATTGAATAAATATCATGATGAGGTGGTGGAGAAATCAACCCTACACCTGCCGTTGAGTGACGCACCTTCGCGACCCATGGATACACTTTAGAACCTGGCAACTGACCACCTTCACCTGGCTTAGCACCCTGAGCCATCTTAATTTGAATGTCATCAGCATTGACTAGATACTCACTCGTGACACCAAACCTTCCTGAAGCGACTTGTTTAATCGCACTGCGACGTGAATCACCATTTGCATCCGGCGTGAATCGATCGGGATCTTCGCCTCCCTCACCGGTATTCGATCGACCACCGATGCGATTCATAGCGATCGCTAAAGTCTCGTGAGCTTCAGAGCTAATTGATCCATATGACATCGCACCCGTTGAGAAACGTTTCATAATGTTTTCAATCGGCTCAACCTCTTCAAGTGGAACTGGTGGACGCGATAAATCTAAATCAAACAAGCCTCGCAATGTTGCTAGATGCTCGTTCTGTTGATCGACTTTGCTAGTATATTCCTTGAAAATTTCATACTGCCCTGATTTAGTCGCGTGTTGCAGCTTGAACACAGTTTCCGGATTGAAGAGATGATACTCACCATCACGTCGCCATTGATATTCACCACCCCACTCTAAATCTGCGCGTTTAACAGCACGTGTTGGGAATGCACGTTCATGGTGTACGGAAACTTCGGCAGCCACTTCTTCCAGACCGATACCTCCAATGCGAGAAGCAGTCGAAGTAAAGTATTGATCCACAAAATCCTTATTAAGCCCGATAGCTTCAAATACTTGCGCACCTCGATAAGACTGTACCGAAGATATACCCATCTTAGACATGATCTTGATCAATGATTTATTGATCGATTTGATATAATTGCTCACTGCCTTGTCATATTCCATCTCAGGGATATGACCTTTGTCGATCAGATCACTGATCGATTCAAAAGCCAAATATGGATTCACAGCGCCAATACCATATCCAATCAGAACGGCAAAATGATGAACTTCTCTGGGTTCTCCCGACTCAAGAATCAGTCCCACTTTGGTGCGTGACGCATTACGAATTAGATGGTGATGCACACCTGCCGTCGCTAATAATGCAGGAATTGCAGCATGCTCAGCATCTATACCACGGTCGGACAAAATAATATTTGTGTTGCCATCGACTATCGCTTTGTCAACCTCAGCACATACCGTTTTCAACGCTGCATCCAAACCTTTACCACCTTCTTTAACCAAATACAGAATACTCACTGTAGCGGTTTTGAAGCCAGGCATATCAACATCACGGATGGTTGCTAACTGTTGATTAGTGAGCACAGGAGAATCGATTTTAATCTGCCTACAACTCTCTGGCGTCGCTTCCAAAAGATTTTGCTCGGCACCGATAGTAGTCGCCACCTGTGTCACCAATTCTTCACGTATCCCATCCAAGGGTGGGTTAGTCACTTGAGCGAACAACTGTTTGAAGTAGTCATATAATGGTCTAGAACGATTCGATAACACTGCAAGTGCGGTATCCGTGCCCATAGATCCCAATGGCTCTATACCTTTAGCGGCTGAAGGCGCAATTAATACATCAAGATCTTCATGGGTATAACCAAAAGCTTGTTGACGTTGCAATAACGTATCGGTGTCAGTGTCATAGACATTGCTAGATGGTGGCAACTGATCAATTGACTTAAGGTTGTCTTGCAACCACTGTCCGTAAGGATGCTGACTAGAAAACTCGGATTTGAGCTCTTCGTCTTCTATGATTCTTCCTTGTTTGGTGTCAACCATGAAGATGCGTCCAGGATGCAAACGATCTTTGACAACAATGTCTTCAGGCGGAATATCCAGCACGCCAACTTCCGAAGCCATCACTACCATATCATCCTTAGTCACATAGTAACGTGATGGTCTAAGTCCGTTACGATCCAATACAGCACCAATCACATCCCCATCGGTAAAAGCGACTGAAGCAGGACCATCCCAGGGCTCCATAAGACTGGCATGATACTCATAAAAGGCTTTTCTTTCTGCCGACATGGTTTCATGACCACTCCATGCTTCTGGAATCATCATCAAAATTGCATGCGAGAGTGGTCGCCCACTCATATGTAAAAATTCTATAACATTGTCAAATGTCGCGGAGTCACTGCCACCCTCAATACAGATCGGGAAGAGTTTTTTGAGATCGTCACCAAACAACTCTGATTCACACAGAGATTCACGCGCTCTCATCCAGTTAGAATTGCCTCGTACTGTATTGATCTCGCCATTATGTGCTACATATCGAAATGGGTGGGCAAGCTTCCAAGCTGGGAAAGTATTAGTGGAAAAACGTTGATGAACTAAAGAAATAGCTGATTCAAAGTCTGGGGCCAGAATATCTGGATACATCAGCTCCAACTGCGTGACTGTCAACATTCCTTTATATATAAATGTTCTCGATGACAGTGATGGAATATAAAAACGATCTTTTTCTGATAAATCAGAACCCCAAATCGTATGCTCAGACAGCTTTCTTATAACATAGAGCTTACGCTCGAATGCTTCTATATCTTTAATATTATCAGCACGCTTAATAAAAATCTGTCTAAACGTTGGCTCACCCGATACTGCAGTTGGACCAAGGCTACTATCATCAGTAGGGACATCCCTCCAACCAAGAACAGACTGACCCTCAGCGATGACAATTTCTTCAATCATCGCCTGGCATTGCTCAGATTGACTTGCATCGTTGGGCAAAAACACCAATGCGGCCCCATAGTGACCGTAATCAGGTAGATCGATATTAGCCTCAGCACATACACGATTGAAAAACTTGTGCGGCATTTGTACTAACATACCAACACCATCACCAGTGTTTTCTTCACAACCACAAGCGCCGCGATGAACTAGCTTTTTAAGAATAGTCAGACCATCTTCAATTGTCTGATGAGATTTGTTGCCTTTAATATTCGCAACGAAACCGACCCCACATGAATCATGCTCATAATCGGGATCATAAAGGCCTTGCGCTGGTGGATAAGTATTCTGCATAGAACTTTCGCTTGTTAGTTAGAGTTGAGTCCCTTCACCCCATCACTCCTATTCAAGCGTGCTAATGTTTGGCACCAATTAAGCAGCGATTAGACGAGAAAAATCTCATATAAATTCACTACTTAGACACACCTACACAGAGCTGTCTGGGCGGGAAATTATAATGCAGGCAGGATTGCTCAGGCAAGTTGTTGCAACAGGTATTTATATTTATTTGATGTACAAGAAGGAACGGCTGAAATGATATAAAGGCTAGACTTATCAGACACTTACTTCATCATTCAACAAAGACTAACGGACGCATGCTGCCTAATAATACAGACTATTTTCACTATAGTCTGCTGCAATGGGTTAACGAATCTTAGTGTCTAAGTTTTATAATTTTGGATTTTAAATATTCGAGACAACTTAATTTTAAGTCTGTGCACAGTAATTAACTAGGAAAAATATAATAAAAATTATTGACTCCGCCAGTAATCAAACCCTACGCCCATAGCAAAAAACAAAATCGTCACCGGTATAAACATTAAGTAACGCAAAAATATTAGCCGTGTCATTTGATTGGGCTGAACAGATAACATTTGTTGCACAGCGGGCATCCTATCTAATAAGTAACCAATAACAAACCCTGCTGGAATAAAAACAATAAGCCATACAGAAAGCTTAGGTGATGAACCAATTAAGAAAGCAGTATATGCTGCCAACATGTAGCAGCCAGTGGTGATGAGTGAAAACATTCGGCCAGATTAACACGTAGACACATATCTTTTAACTTAAAATCATACCGATAATCACTGTGTGAGAAACTGATAGCTCACATCACTCTGTGCAAAGGCTTGTGCTTTAAGCAACAAATTTTAACGCGATATGAAACTTTGACTCGACGAGAAAAAGAAGTGCTCCTACTCCTATGCGAAAACAATGGGACACTCACAAATCAAATAATCTCTGAAAACTTACGCATCAGCAAACGTACGGTTGAAGTGCATAGAAGTGCCATAATGGGAAAAATGCTGGCACATACTCGAGCTGAGTTAATAGCTTTTTGTCATTATGCTGATGATGACATTCATCGATATCAGCCAACGACAATAAATAATGCTCAAGAAAAAAAGTTTGCTAATTCACACCATCGCGCACTATTTAACTCAATCAAATGAGCCACATTAATCTAAAGATGCTTTTTGCTCTAATTAGCCCATCAACGAATGATTGACATAATAAAAACCATCGATAATAAAGTTACAGCATAAAAAAAACCCCATCACTTGAAAGCAATGGGGTTTGATATTAATGCCTGGCGATGTCCTACTCTCACATGGGGAGGCCCCACACTACCATCGGCGCTGAACAGTTTCACTTCCGAGTTCGAGATGGGATCGGGTGGGTCACATTCGCTATGGTCACCAAGCAAACTGGCATGCACATACGTCAACTTTCATCAACGTATATACAAATTCTGGAAATGCATTCAATTCAAGTGTATGTCTTCAGTGTTACTTCTCAAGTCACTCAATATGTTTGAGTGTTATATGGTCAAGCCGCACGGTCAATTAGTACTGGTTAGCTTCACGCATTACTGCGCTTCCACACCCAGCCTATCAACGTCGTAGTCTTCGACGGACCTTCAGAGACCTCAAGGGTCTAGTGAAATCTAATCTTGGGAGAGGCTTCCCGCTTAGATGCTTTCAGCGGTTATCCCTTCCGAACATAGCTACCCGGCAATGCAACTGGCGTTACAACCGGCACACCAGAGGTTCGTCCACTCCGGTCCTCTCGTACTAGGAGCAGCTTCCCTCAAATTTCAAACGCACACGGTAGATAGGGACCGAACTGTCTCACGACGTTCTAAACCCAGCTCGCGTACCACTTTAAATGGCGAACAGCCATACCCTTGGGACCTGCTTCAGCCCCAGGATGTGATGAGCCGACATCG
>Ga0181587_10002917_pt1 | contig 14158 bp, 10 predicted proteins | sample 071ome_27_FD_132463 | JGI IMG/M metagenome (GOLD analysis project Ga0181587, IMG submission 132463) | Coastal salt marsh microbial communities from the Groves Creek Marsh, Skidaway Island, Georgia - 071409AT metaG (megahit assembly) | ecosystem: Environmental > Aquatic > Marine > Intertidal...
GGGGTCCACGCGCGCTGGCGGGGAGGACATTTCCGTCGATTGCTGGCGGCATTGCCTTGGGAATTTTCAGCTGAATGTTTTCATCTGTGGATTCCGGAAAGGATGGCATGGTTGCCTTGTCCGAGGAAGTCTCGACTATCGCTGATGTTGGCACCTCATTTTCACTCGCTCCGGGTATTGCAAAAAAGAGACCAGCTCCTACCGCTGCGGCGGCACCGGTCGGGACGAGCCACTTGACGCTGCCCATCTCTTCGAACCAGAGTGAAAATCGCTCGGCGAGTAAAGCTCGAGACGATTGCTGCAACATCTCCGCACGTTGTCGTTCCTTAAAATTTTCGGCAAATTGCTGAAAATATTCTTCACCTGGGGTTTCATACCGTTTCAGGCGAATTAAGCGTTGCACGTCGTCGGAGTCTTTCATCGTGAGGCTGGCAAGATGCAAAGGTAATGGTTAGCTGAATCAATTTCAATCACCGATCCTGCTGCATTTGCACCCCATTGCCTACTTCCGGAAGTCGTCGAGATACGTCTGCAGCTGTCTGTGAGCGTAAAAGAGCCGAGATCGGACCGTCCCTTCAGACACTCCTATGATCTTTGCGATCTCCGCGTGCGGCATCCCTTGGATGTCGAACATGGTGACCACAGCTCTGTGATCATCTGACAACTGCTGCATTGCCATGTTCAATCTTTCTTGCAGTTCCGAAATATTTGCCTCTCTCACCGGATCGGATTTTGAGGTCGCTTCGATGAAATCCTCGTCCCGCTCGATCGCGAGATCGACGTCGTCGAGGCTGTAAGCACGACGGCGATTTCTCTTTTTGAGAAAGTTCAGCGTCATGTTCGTCGCGATCGAGTAAATCCAGGTGTAGAACGCCGACTTGCCCTTGAATCGCTTGAGAGCGCGATAAGCCTTCGCAAAAACGTCCTGCAAAATATCATTCGTATCATCGTGATTCGAGGTCATATGATACACAAGACCGTAGAGCTTCGGCGTGTATTTCACGACGAGTTCATCAAATGCTGCGGTATCGCCCTCGCGGGCCCGCTGGACCAGTTCGAGATCTGGATCGACCTTGCGCATTTTGCGACGTTCGCTCATTGGGTTTGCCTTCGCGTTGCCGCCCTTTTTCCGCAAATCTTCACCGGAAATATCACGAGTGGATCCGCACTGATCGCCCCAATTGGGGGAATCAGTTTTCGGCATGGCACTCAGGCTGGTTTCGGTTAGTTGCATCGTAGCGGTTCTATTAGGGGGTATAATCCGGGTTAAGTGTAGATTAGACGTGCGGTGATACATGTCCTTTCAAAGAATACGAAGTATTTACATCAATTCTTAGAGAAATCGTCATCACGTGAATCGTGAAGGTGCTCTTTCATTACGCGTAACAACCTGTAATTGTTTCAAAAGCACCCGGATGTGACGCGATTGGCGGGGGCCAGAAGCCCTCTGCGGTAGTCCTCGGCGGAAGCAGGATGCCCGTGATTGATCAAGACGCCCCCCGATAAATCAAATGCTGCAGCTTTGAGAGTGCTTTGTGGGATTTCTTCGCCATGATCATTAAACCAGGGAGGAGGTAGTTTTACCTTACCGCGAAAGCTGGAAAAAAGATCGTTGGCGAAGAGCAACTTTCGAGACTCTGAATAACCGACATGTCCCAGAGTTTGTCCCGGGCGGCCAACCACCTCAGTCCGCCCGAGAACGGCAAAGTTTCTCCCGGCTCGATCCATACATCGACTTCGGGTATCTCATATCGGAACAGCGTTCGTGCCGCGGCCCCAAGAATCCCGCACGCCTTTGCCCCTCCAGTGTAGGGAAACGTGCCCTCAAGATGCGTCTGATCCATCGCAGGCGCATAGATTCTGGCTCCAGTGAATCGTTTCCATTCCGCAAGATTCAGGGTGTGGTCAATGTGCCCGTCAGAAGCCAAAATCGCTTCGACCTGCTCGGGAGCGAATCCCAGCTTCTCAAATTCCGGTAGTCAGCGCTTTCGTGTCGAGGAAAAGAAGCCTCCGTCGAGCAGAGCAATTCCGCCCTTCTCGGGCGACGGAGAAAAAAGAGCGCAGTGATGCACGAGCCGCCCGCGCAGCTGGTAGCAATTTTCTGCCCCCTGAATGATGCGATAGGAAGGATGTTGATTCTGTTTTCGGAAAATGGCAAGAATCCGTCATGCAGAAAGCTCACGACTCAGCTCACACCGACGCAGCACTCGATTGCGGACGCCGCGGATTTCTCACCACGACCGGACTCGCCGCAGGCGCGTTCGGCGGACTGGCGGCATCCTCCGCTATGGCGAGCCGCGCGGCGGATGACAGAAAGCCATTCAAGCTGTGCCTCAATATGTCGACGATTCGCGGCCACGAATTGGACGCCGCCGAGGAAATCGAAGTCGCGGGAAAAGCGGGATACGACTCCATCGAGCCGTGGTTTCGAAAAATTAATGCCTACACGGAGAACGGTGGTTCGCTGAAAGATTTGAAAAAACGCATCGACGATCACGGACTCACCGTCGAGAGCGCGATTGGATTTGCAAAGTGGATTGTGAATGATCCCGATGCTCGAGCCGTCGGGCTTGAGGAGGCCAAGCGTGACATGGATACCATTGCCCAGCTCGGCGGCATGAGAATCGCCGCGCCGCCAGCGGGGTCTGGAGGCAAAGACGTCATTTCTCTGGACGATGCCGCAGACCGCTACCGCGACCTGCTCGAACTCGGCGAGAAAATGGGCGTTGTGCCTCAAGTCGAGATGTGGGGCGGCCATCCCATCATTGGGACTGTGGAAAAGGCGATCTATGTTGCGATTCGCGCGGGTCATCCCGATGCCTGCTTTCTGGGTGATGTCTACCATACTTACAAAGGCGGCTCGTCATTCGATTCCATTCTCATGATGGGGCCACAGGCACTGAAAGCCTATCATATGAACGACTACCCGGCAGATCCTCCTCGCGAAACGATCAAAGATGCCGATCGGGTTTTCCCCGGTGATGGAATCGCTCCCATTCCCGACATTCTAAGGAAATTCCGCTCTGTTGGAGCAAGCCCCGCCCTTTCGCTGGAACTCTTCAACAAGAGTTATTGGGAGATGCCGGTCATGGAATGCGCCAAAGTTGGCCTGGAGAAAATGAAGACTGTTGTTGCCGAGGCGGGACTGTAAAATAGCGAAGCTCACTCTACGAGTTGACCGCGATTCAACCCAGTCAGGTCGTTAACCAAGCAGGTTGATGTGCTCGACACTGACCTGTTAGGGCCTTCCCATCTTGACTTGGGGGCGCGCTTGCCGATTAGATCATCAGCTTTGATCCGGTCATACCGAATACGATGGAAATCGTTGTTGTAGACGTAGCGACTTTCAAGGTTTTTGACAAAAAAGCCGATGTTGGGCATCGCGGCCATCAATTCGATGGGCTCCTTCAGACCAGGGCAAAGGTCGAAAAATTCGCGTGTGAAACGATCAGTTTCTGATTTGGAAGTGAGCGGTTTATACCAAAATCCGCTATTGCGCTACAAGACCTGAGCAGCGGTTGTCGCTACGTTAAGTAGTCTGAACACCCTGTAACATCATGTTTGATTTTCTTGCCGAAGGTAATGGTCCTCTTTGTGGGCACAAGCGGTCGCGCCGCGAGTTTCTCAGCGTAGGTGCTCTTGCCCCGATTGGCTTGTCTCTACCGCAGTATCTGTCTGCGAAACAAAACGGTCATGTAAAGGGAGACGAGAGTAAGTCGTGCATCATGATTTTCAATCTCGGAGGGCCGAGTCATCTCGATTTATGGGACATGAAGCCGAATGCTCCCTCTGAAATCCGCGGGCCGTTCAAGCCGATTCGGACCAAGTCTGATGAGATCGATATTTCCGAAATCCTTCCTATGCACGCGAAGGTGGCTGACAAGTTTTCTCTGATTCGTTCGTGCCATCACGATGGTGCAGCCGTTCACGATGCTGGTTGGCAGATTATGCAGACGGGCCGGAGATTTACAGGCGGGGTGGAAACGCCTCATGCCGGTGCTGTTGCCAACTACCTCATGCCTCGGCGAAATGATCTTCCCCCATTTGTCGTTCTTCCGGAGCTGATGGGACGTGGGGGAGGAAACCTGCCAAATGGCCAGGCCGGTGGATTCCTCGGAAAGGCACATGATCCCTTTGCCCTGATGGCTGACCCATCGAAGGAGGATTTCAAAGTTCCAGATCTGCTTCCACCGGACCAGATCGGGGCTTTACGTCTCGAGCGAAGGAAGTCGATGCGGGATCTCGTCGATCGGACCGTAAAGGATTTTGAGGAAAGCGAAGATGCTCGACTTCTCGACGAGAATTTTCATTCCGCCTTCCGGCTCATGACGAGCGAACAGGCGCGCGCCGCTTTTGATCTCACGAAAGAGTCGAAGCAGACACGCGAACGGTATGGAATGAATCGCGTCGGCCAGTGCATGTTGCTGGCTCGTCGTCTCATCGAAAACGGCGTCCGCTTCGTGACCGTGAATACGTTTCTCACGGTCTTCAATGAACTCTCGTGGGACATCCACGGCTCGAAGCCGTTTATCTCCGTCACGCAGATGAAAGAGTTGGTTGCTCCCATGTATGATCAGGCATACTCGGCCTTGCTGGAGGATTTGCACCAGCGCGGCATGCTCGATGATGTGCTCGTCGCAGGTCTCAGTGAGTTTGGTAGGACGCCCAAGGTCAATCCGGCGGGAGGTCGCGATCACTGGCCGCAGTGTTTCACTTGCAGCTTTGCCGGCGGCGGCGTCAAAGGTGGTCAGGTGATTGGTGCCAGCGATCCCATAGGAGGATTTCCGGCGGAACGCCCTGTTGCGCCTTCAGACATGGTGGCGACGATCTTTCACTCTCTTGGTTTTGATTTGGAGGACCACCTTCCCGGGCCGTCGGGGCGACCGTTTCCGCTCGTCGATTTCGGGAGTGAACCTGTGAAAGAACTATTTGGATGAAATTGAAGTATCGATTCCTCATTGGCTTGGGTGCAGCGTTAGCTTTTCCCGCCGCAGCCGCAGAAAAGGTGGTGATTCTTCCCGAATCGATCACTTTGGACGGTCCCGAGTCTCGTCAGCATGTCATTGCTGTGGATGCCGTCGACGGTATCTACCACGGTGAGTCAGACGGCGCGGTTTTTACCTCGGCTGATCCGAAGGTATTTGCCGTGGAAGATGGGTTGCTTGTTCCCGCCGGTGACGGCAAAACTACGCTGACAGTGAAGTCACCAAATGGAACGGCCACCCGCGAAGTGACTGTTTCCAACTTCAAAAAAGACTTCGACTGGAGTTTTCAAAAGCACGTTCTTCCCATCCTGACTCGTCAGGGCTGCAACATGGGTGCCTGCCATGGTGCGGTAGCAGGGAAGGGTGGATTCATTCTCAGCCTGCGTGGCTATGATCCGCCGGCAGACTACTACACCATCACGCGGGAAGCTCGTGGTCGTCGTATCGAAATGGCCGATCCGGCGAGAAGTTTGCTTCTTACCAAGCCGACGATGGCGACTCCGCACAAGGGAAGTAAGAAGCTCGATCCTCGCTCACGTGACTATCGCATACTTGCCGAGTGGGTAGCTAACGGTGCTGTTCCGCCCAATCCTGAGGAAGCCGCAATCGAACGTATTGAGGTCTTTCCTGAGCTGTCGGTTTTGAAAAAAGGTGACAAGCAGCGGGTAATCGTGACAGCGCACTATGAAGATGGCAGCACAATGGACGTCACGAACTGGTCGAAGTTCGCGTCGGCTGATGAAGCGATTGCAATTGTCGACGAAGACGGCGTCGTCGAGATTATCGGGAATGGCGAGGGGGCGGTTTCCGCACTCTATTCAAGTAAAGTCGCCCTGGCCCGGATTCGCTCTCCCTTTGGGAATAACATCGCACCGGAGGTTTTCACGAAAGCGCCGAAGGCCAACCGGATCGACGAATTGGTTCTCGCTCAGTTGGAGCAGCTCCAACTCATGCCGAGCGGGCGATGCAGTGATCAGGATTTCATTCGCCGTGCCTTTCTCGATACGATCGGGACAATGCCGACCTCGGATAAGGTGCGGAAGTTTCTCGCCGATAAAACTCCTGACAAACGCACCAAACTTATCGATGAACTTCTCGAGCGGGAAGAGTTTGTCGACTACTGGACCTACCGGTGGGCTGATGTGTTTCTCGTGAATGGGCAGCTTCTTCGTCCCGATGCGGTAAAAGCATACTACGAGTGGATTCGAGGCAGTGTGGAGAAAAACCTGCCCTGGGATGATATGGCGCGCCAGCTCGTCACCGCTAAAGGGGGGAGCACCGACAACGGGGCGACGAATTTTTACGCCGTTCATCAGGATCCGGAAACGATGGCGGAAAATGTGAGCCAGGCGTTTCTCAGTCTTTCGATCAATTGCGCGAAGTGTCATGACCATCCGCTCGAGAAATGGACGAACGATCAGTACTACGCTTTCGCCAATATTTTTTCCCGCGTACGGGCGAAAGGGTGGGGAGGCGATCCGAGAAATGGCGACGGAGTCAGAACGGTTTATGTCGAGCCTCGGGGGGAATTGATCCAGCCGCGCACGGGAGAGCCACAGATTCCAGCTCCGCTCGACGGAGACCCGATTGATCCAGAAGCTCCTGACGATCGACGCCAAGCACTTGCTGATTGGCTGACAGATCCTGGGAATACCTACTTTTCCCGCGCAATTACGAATCGGATCTGGGCCGCGTTTTTCGGGAGAGGTCTCGTTGATCCGGTAGATGATCTTCGTGCCTCGAATCCAGCGAGCAATGGGCCGCTTTTGAACGCTCTCGCAGAATACCTGGTGGAAAACGAGTTCGATCTCAAAGCGCTGATGAAAGCCATTCTCCTGAGTGAAACCTACCAGCGGAGCGGGGAGGTGCTTTCCGAAAATCGAGAAGATACAAAATACTACTCCCGCTATTTTCCCCGACGCCTCATGGCGGAAGTTCTCTACGACGGGATTGTCCAGGCGACGGAAGTTCCGACAGACTACAACATGATTGTTCTCCGCGATGGAAGTGCTCAGAAAACGGAATTTTACGAAGAAGGTACGCGTGCACTGCAGCTATACGACTCTGCTGTGAAGTCGTATTTCCTGAAAACTTTCGGACGAAATGAACGTGAGATTACCTGTGAATGTGAGCGTTCCAATCAACCGAGCATGACGCAGGCCCTGCATCTGTCGAATGGTGACACACTTAATGTGAAACTCGCCGACGAGAAGAGCATTGTGAGCCGTCTTCTCAAGGAGGAGATCGACGATGCCACGCGAGTCGACGAAGCTTACCTGCGAACCCTGAGTCGCTTTCCAACGAAGGGGGAGAAAGACGGCTTGCTCGCAATGCTTACGGGAGCAAAGAAAGAGGATCGACGAGCCGCTTTCGAGGATCTTTTCTGGGCGCTGATGACATCTCGCGAGTTCCTTTTCCAACACTGAATTTCGACGGCACAATTTGATGAAAGCAAATGTAGCGATCTGGACGGCGGCAGCGGCATTGAGCATGCCTTTGTTGATGACAGCAAACGAGGACGATATACTCGACTACCGGACTGATGTGGCACCGCTGCTGCGCGATTACTGCTCCGGCTGTCACAATGACTTCGACATGGAGGGAGAGTTCTCCGTCGAAACTTTTGCTGCGCTGATTAAGGGCGGCGAGTCGGACGATAAAAAAATTCTCGTGCCAGGAAAACCGGCGGAATCCTATTTGTTACAGACGGTCCTGAAAACAGCCAAGCCAGCGATGCCTCCGAAGCGCGAGACGCAGATGTCGCAGGAGGAAATTGACGTTCTTGTCCGCTGGGTAGAGGAAGGGGCTATCGGGCCGGAGAAAGGGAAGGATCTTTCCATCCTTTCGACGCTTACGGTGCCTGATATTGCAAAAACGGATCGCGCGGCGGAACCAATTACGGCGATGGACGTTTCGCCCGATGGTAAACAAGTTGCTTTGGCGCGCTACAGACAGATCGACGTGCAGGATCGAGAGTCGGGCAAGGTTGTCGGAGTCTATCACGTCGACAACGGGAAAGTGAATGCCGTTCATTTTTCTCCCGACGGCAAATCGCTTATCGCTGCGACAGGGGTGACGGGGTTGCGTGGTGTCGCTTTTCTTTGGAATCTTGAGACAGGCGTGGAGGTCCGCCGCTTTGGCGAAGGAACGCATCGTGATATTCTCTTCGATGCCGAATTTTCTCCGGACGGAAAACAAGTTGCGACTGCCGGGTATGATCGCATCATCCGACTTTGGGAGACAGCAAGTGGCAAATATCTTCGTGAGTTCCCCAGTCACAATGGGGCTGTATTTGATCTAGCTTTTTCACCTGACGGAACCGTTCTCGCGAGTGCGAGTGCGGATTCAACCTGCAAAATTTGGCATGTGGAAAGCGGGCGGCGTCTCGACACGCTGAACCAGCCGCAAGGCGAGCAGTTCCGAGTCGATTTTACGCCAGACGGCAAATACGTCATTGGTGCCGGAGCTGATAATCGCATCCGGGTCTGGAGATTCGTATCGAAGGAAAAACCAAGGTTGAATCCGTTGCTTCGTGCGCGCTTCGGCCACGAAGATGAAATCGTGGAGTTTGGCATCTCGGAGGATGGAAAGTGGCTGCTTACGACTTCTGGGGACCTGGCTTTGAAGCAATGGAGCCTGCCGGACCTGGAGCTTGCCGGAGTCTTTCCCAACCAGCCCGATGTGATCAGCGGTATCTCTCTGCTTGCCAATGGAAAAGTCGCTGCAGCCCGCCTCGATGGATCTTTTACCTATCTGGATGCGAAATCCATAAAGCTGGTTTCTTCCCGCGTGGGTGAAAAAAAATCGAAGGAGACGGCATCGTCGACGATAGCGAAGCCGACCGGTGATATGCCGAAAATTGTGAACGAGATCGAGGGCGGCGAAGCTACTTTTCTCGGGGTCGGAGGCACTGCCAGGGGTGTCATCGGCGAGGCTGGAGACATCGACGATTTTCTCTTTTCGGCGAATGCCGGCGAACAGGTTGTTCTCGAAGTGAGCGCGGCTCGCAAGAAGTCAGAGCTCGATTCGCACATTGCCGTTATGGATGAAAAAGGTAATCCGGTTGAGCGCGCTGTTCTACAGGCGGTGCGCGATTCGTGGCTTACCTTCCGCGGAAAAGATTCCATCGCTTCCACTGATTTTCGTGTTCACAACTGGCGCGAAATGGAACTCAACGAATACCTTTACCTGAACGGCGAAGTTGTGAAGCTCTGGCACTATCCGCGCGGTCCAGACTCGGGATTCCTAGTATACCCGGGCTTTGGAAATCGTCATACTTTTTTCGGGACGACTTCGCTCTCCCATCCGCTCGGTCAGCCTTGTTACATTGTCAGGTCCTTGCCGGCAGGATCAGAGCCGAGTCCCAATGGACTGCCCATCTATCGTGTCTACTATGAAAACGATGATGATCCGACCCGCGACTTGGGGAAAGATTCCAAGATCATCTTCACTGCGCCCGCGGATGGAACCTACACCGTGCGAGTGAAAGACGTTCGCGGTTTTGGAGGAGAGAAGCATCACTACGAATTGATCGCGCGTAAACCGAGGCCTGACTTTTCTATTTCGGTGGCAGGGAAGAATCCTGAAATCAGTCCCGGTAGCGGACGCGAGTTGATGTTCACCGCGAAGCGAATTGACGGGTATATGGGCCCGATAAAAATCAAAATCGCAAATTTTCCTGAGGCTCTTTCTGCAAGCGATTCCGTCACAATCGAGGCAAATCAATTTCGAGCGTTTACCCCAGTTCATCTTCGCGGTGCGACAAAAAAGCTGGATGCCGAGACTGTCGAAAAGATCAGCCTAGTTGCCAGTGCAGAGGTTGGCGGGAAGTCCGTCACGAAACCGCTTGGAAACCTTGGAACGATCAAGGTGGGTAAGGCGCCTGAGGTCATCGTCGAAATTCACCCCGACGGCGAACACGGAAAGTTGGCAGACGATGGCGTTCTTGAGTTCACTATTCGTCCTGGCGAGACGGTAACGGCGCGTGTGGTTGCGCAACGTCTTGGACTGAAGGGACGAATTGATTTTGGCAAGGAAGACTCGGGGCGGAATCTTCCTCACGGACTGTATGTCGATAATATTGGCCTAAATGGACTTATGATTCCCGACGGAAAGTCAGAGCAGCGATTCTTCGTCACGGCTGCAAAGTGGGTGCCGGACATGGTTCGCGAGTTCCACGTTCGCACCACGCAAGATGGGAAGCAGTCGACCAAGGCGGTCCGGATTCGGGTAGTGTCAGGAGAGGAATTGTCGCAGGTGAAATGACTTTTCTGGTCACCGCTCCTGGTCGTCAACCTTTTCCATTATCACTTCTGCGACGACTGCTCGATGCTCCGATCCCGGGAGACTCTCGGTGTAGGTGTTGACAGGGATCAGATTGTCAGAAACCCAAATCTGATCAAAGCGTAGCAAAGGGTATTTCGCTTTGAACGTATTCCCCCAGCCCCGCCCGGCCACCTGGAACGCATCTCGCATTTCGTTGCTTTCGAGCGGACGGAAAATATCGTCACCTGGAGGAGTGTTGAAACCGCCGGCAACAATGCGGGCCGTGTTGGGACGAGTCATCGGGTTTTCACCGAGACATCCGCGGACGCGCCGGCGATTCTCTTTTCGCAGCGCAGTTAGTTGGCTCGAGGTTTCGGGATGCCAGAGATACGGACTGGGAATGCTGGAAGGGAGCTGAAGGCTCGTGATGTCGATCAGGAAGCCATCTTTTCGCCGAAGGCGTGCGTGGACGGATAGGTTTTCCGGATCTTCGAGAGTGTCGAGAAATTCTCCGTGCGCGAGGATCGCGTTCTCTTTTGTCAAAATGTAAGCGCCGTCCATTCCAAAGAGGCGCTCGGATAGATCCCGTATTTTTTCTTCTTTCCTCCCCGGTAGCTGAAGCAGCAGTATGTCTGGCTCCAGATCGCCGATTCGCTCAAAGTTGAGTTCTCCGCTAGTGGATTGATAGGTGACGATGCGGAGGGTCTCGGCATCTTCACCCAAGGTTTTTGGATTAATCGCATCGCTTAGTTCGCGAAATAGGGTGTGCGTTTCCTCAGAAAAAACGACGGCCGTGAGCAGCCAGAGGCAAAGCACCACGAGTGAGGAGGGACCTCGAAAAAAGATCCAACTGAAAACGCAGAGAAGGACTCCCACTGCCGCCCAGGCCCAGAATGGAATCATGGTCACGGCAACCATCGAATCCCATCGATTCAGAAAACAGACCAGTATGCCGCAGAAGAGCAGCAGAATAACTGCCGGAACGAAGGCTGATAGGAATTTTTGGATGCGATGCCACATTGCGCCGGTGGGAGTCGGGGTGCCCGTCGAGACAGTAGCTCAGGTTCCTGAGTTTTTCCTATTCCAATTGAGGCTTGCATGCGTAGCCAATTTCGCTTGGGTTGGCAGAATGCTGGAGGATTTGAAACAAGAAGTTCTGCGAGCCAATCTGATGCTCGTGGAGGAAGGTCTCGTTCGATTGACGTGGGGAAATGTTTCCGGCGTAGATCGAGACAGGGGGATGTTCGTGATAAAGCCGAGTGGCGTTGCCTACGATGATTTGACCGCCGACTCCATGGTTGTTCTGGACCTGGATGGGGAAGTCGTCGAAGGGGACCTCAGGCCTTCATCTGATACGCCCACGCACCGAATTCTCTACCGTGAGTTCGATGGGATTGGTGGTGTGACGCACACTCATTCCGTCCATGCGACTATGTTTTCCCAGGCGGGAACAGAACTGCCTTGTCAGGGGACGACCCACGCTGATCATTTTTACGGTGCTGTTCCGGTGGTGCGAGCGTTGAATGAGGCCGAGGTCGCAGACGATTATGAAACGAATACTGGTCTGGCGATTGTGGAGTGTTTTCAGGAGGCGGAAATCAATCCGATGGAAATGCCAGCGTGCCTGCAGAAATACCACGCTCCGTTCACGTGGGGAAAAAACGCAGTCGACTCTGTGAAAAATTCAGTGGCTCTCGAAGTCTGCTGTCAGATGGCGATAGGGACCTGGAATTTGAATTCGAAGCAGGGCGGGCTTCCTAATCACATTCTCGACAAGCACTATCTCAGAAAACATGGTGCAGGAGCCTATTATGGGCAATCATAGTGGCATCTGATCTTGTCGGGTCTGAGCGAAATATTTAGTTGGCAAACTTCAGGCAGCACCTCTCGTATTTTTTCCCGCTGCCACAAGGGCATGGGTCGTTGTGGCTGACTTTTGCGGCTGATTTTTGAAGGATGGCTGCCGGAGTCGCGAAGCTACCTGCGTCTGCATCCTGCCCATGGTCTGCGAACCAGCGGGCTGCGGTCAAGTTGCCAAGGCTTTCGAAGTAGTCCTCCTCGGTTCGCTTGATTCCTTCATTCATTGAGGCGAGCACTTCCTCCATGATGATAGAAGCAATCGCGTGGATTGATTCGTGCCGGGAGAGTCCTTCGCCCATAAGCCTGTCCAGAGTCGCCGCTGCAGGAGTTTCTTCGCCCATCGCAATTTGATCTTCTACGATAACGTGGAAACGAGCGTGCTCGCTGCGGGAGCCGACGTGGGGTTCTCGTGCTTCGACATAATTGATGGCGAGGAGTTCTTTCTCTTCGCCGGTCAGCTGGTTCCATTCAGGCTCGGGCAAATCTGGATCGTAAGAGAGGCCAAGCGGTGCCTCACCATGCTGGCTGAGTGGAGAGGTGAGTTGCGGACTCTTCAATGCAACAAGCAATTCTTCCTCGTCAACTACAGCCTGCATTTCCTCCTGAGTTTCGGCGTCTGCCTGGAGAATCTCCTGCCATTCGTTCATTTCAGGGACGGTCTTTTCAGCAAGGATGTGCCAAGTGTAAAGAACCTGCAGTGCCTCGACTGCTTCGAGGGTTTCGCCCTTATTGATCACCAGTTGATAGGCTTTGGCAACCCCCTCTTCTGATCCTGTCGAAGCGAGAGTGCGAGCGTGAAAGAGGAGTAGTTCTTCGGATGGCTCCTTCCCCAAGGTTGCTACGATTTCCGCTGCGTATTCGGGTGCGGACAGGTTATCAAAAGTGTCACCGAGACGCAGACGCATCTTTTCATTTGCGTGAACATAGAGGTCGAACAGTTTTGAAATCGGTTCCGGGCTGCTGACTCGACAGAATATTTCTCGGACCAGGTCGATAATCCAATCCCAATCGAGTTCGAAGTTCCTAACGAGGAGATCAAAGTCAGGGGCTTCCTCTGCGACTATCGCGAGTTCGAAGGCTGTCGAAAGCCGGAACTCGTTTTTATAGTCCATCACTTCCGGGTCGAATTCATATTCCATCCAAGCCTGTCTTTCTTTTGGGGAAACGGCTCCTTTATCAAGGAGGAATGGGCAAAGGTCGTGAATGATTACCACTTCACGATCCGGGAAATGTCTCGCCATCGTATCAGCGGCATCTTCGAGCAACTCTTCGAGCATGGGTCGAAGTGTCTCGGCTGGAAGACTGGCACATGTTTCCCGATTTCTCATTCGCTCAAGGAGGATTGAGAGTGACACTCCGAGTTCTGGGGCGTGGCTGGTTATCTTCTGCAGCCGATCCTCCGCAGCAATCACCGTTGCTGGCGGAGCTTCTAAAAGCCATCCGAGAAGGGAATCCATTCGCTTGATTTCAAAGGCAGATTGCTCAGGTGAAATCGTTTCGAGAAACCTCAGTAATCGTTCACAAGTCTCCTCGTCGTGGCGGGACTCAAATCGATTGGATTCGAGAAGGAAGGCATTTTTCAATCCCCTTGCTTCGAATGTATCCAGCGTTGCCTCGGTGAAAAATAGCGATCTCTCTCCACGGTTCGCCAGTAAATCCAAGGCTACGCTTCGAACAATACGATCATCGTGATTCAGATTTTGAATCAGATTTTCGGCAGAGAAAACGGACATTGGAAGATTGCTTTGTCAGGAATGAACACAGTGTTCGAGAAGGATTTCGTAGACGTCCGTTGCCTCGACTGTCTCTGCCAATTCGGTATTGGTGAAACTTCCGATCATCAGGGGGTGATCCTCAGGGTCTTCTGGAATTCGTCCGTGCGAACCTTTCACAAGAGTTGCGTTCAGTGGAATGACATCCATCAACATGCGAAAGCCGAGCATTTTTCGCAGCAGGCGATTTGCGATCCGCAGTTTCGGAAACCAGATCTTTGGATCAACAAACAGCTCCGCGGGGTCGTAACCGGGCTTGCGATGAATGTCGACGCA
>Ga0181587_10002918_pt1 | contig 14156 bp, 10 predicted proteins | sample 071ome_27_FD_132463 | JGI IMG/M metagenome (GOLD analysis project Ga0181587, IMG submission 132463) | Coastal salt marsh microbial communities from the Groves Creek Marsh, Skidaway Island, Georgia - 071409AT metaG (megahit assembly) | ecosystem: Environmental > Aquatic > Marine > Intertidal...
CGCGCCGGATGGAGGCGCTAGCCGCGTTCGACGCGGCGATTGCCTGCGAGCCGGGTTTTGTCACCGCCATCCACAACAAAGCTGTGACTTTGATTGAACTGGGCAATGCCCGGGAAGCGGAACGGGTGTGCCGCGCGGCCTTGAACGCCGGGCTCTATTCCGCCGACATTTACGACAAACTGACGACCGCTCAGATTCAGCAGAACAAGATCGCCGATGCGATCACCGCCGGGCGCGAGGGCCTGAGCCGGTATCCTGATGATCAAGAGCTACGCTTGAATCTGGCCTCCGCCCTGGAACTGTCCAACGATCTGGGCGAAGCGGAGACCGAGGCCCGGCGGGTCTTTGAATCTCAATCCCCGTTGCCCATGTCCCGGTTGATCCTGGCGCGGGTGATGCGGCGCACTCGAAACGCCGAGGGGGCGCTGGCGGTGCTGACCCCGCTCCTCGGCTTGGAGCTCAGCTTGGTCGATCGTATCGAGGTGCTTTATGAACAAGGGTTTATTCTGGAAGCCCTCGGGTCTTACCCTGAAGCCTTCGCCGCCTTCACCGAATGTAACGCCCTGCAACGGGAGCTGCCCGACGCCGCCAAGTGTGATGCGGACCGCTTCCTTCACTCGGTCCGAACCTGGCGAGCCTGGCTGGGCCTGCGTCAAGAGACGCGGCCATCGCCTGTGGAGAAAGACACCCCGCCACCGGTGTTCTTCGTCGGTTTTCCCCGGTCCGGCACCACCCTGGTAGAGCAAGTGCTCATGACCCACCCGGATATTGTGACGACCGAGGAAAACTCGCCGCTCGGACCGGTCCGCAGACTGGCCAACGAAATGGCGCAGGCTCAAGGGCAGCCGTTCCCGGCCTGGCTGGACACGGCTAGCCAGGATGATCTCGATCTATTGCGCCAAGAGTTCGACGCCCAGGCGGCCGACCTTTTCGGCGGAAAAACCGGGCTGACGTTGGTCGATAAGCTGCCGTTGAACATCGTTCCCTTGGGCCTGGTGGAAAAGCTTTGGCCCGACGCCAAGGTGCTGGTGGCGTTGCGCGATCCGCGGGATGCCTGCCTGAGCTGCTTCATGCAAAAATTTACGTTGAACGACGCCATGGCCAATTATCTGGATATCGGCTCGACGGGAACCGCCTATGCCGAGGTGATGGGGCTTTGGCTGGCGTACCGGGAGGCGCTGTCCCTACCCTATCTGGAATATCGCTATGAGGATTTGGTCGGCGATTTTGAGCTAACCATTCGCGAAATCCTCGATTTTATCGGTGTCGGCTGGCACGATGATGTGTCCAAATACCGAGAGGCGGCCAAGAAACGAGACATCAAGACGCCCAGCTACCGCGAGGTCACCGGGGAGGTTCACCGGCGCGCCGTCGCCCGCTGGAAACGCTACGAAAATCAACTGTCCCCGATCCTGCCAACCCTCGCGCCCTACGTCCGCGCTTTTGGCTACGAAGAGTAGGACCGCAACAGCCGCTAGTTAGATATTTGTGCAGACGCGACGGGAAGTTCGATCCAAAAGGTCGTCCCCTCACCCAGCCGGGTATCAAATCCGATCCGCCCGTCGAGCGCATCCATGATCTGTTTGCAAATGGTCAAGCCGATGCCCGTGCCCGGCACGGCGCCGCTTTCCATACCTAAACGATCAAACGGTTCAAACACCTTCTCGGCCACATCCCCCGCTATTCCGGGACCCGTATCGGTGATGGAGAGGCGATACCAACCGGGCTCCATGGCCTCACTGGTCAAAATGATCTTTCCGCCGTCTTCATTGTATTTCACCGCGTTGGACAGAATGTTTCGTAGCACCTGCCCGAGCCGTATTTTATCGGCCCAAAGATCAGGCGGACCTACCCCGGGAACCTTATTGGCAATCCCAATCCCCCGCTCCCGCGCCAAGGGAAGCATTTGCGCCGTGGCGGCTTCCAGCAATTCCGCCACAGCGACATTTTCGAGTTGAAGCTTTAGGTGTCCCGACTCGATTTTATTCAGCTCCAGTACCTGTTCGATCAGGTAAAGCAGATCTTCGCCGCTTTTAGAGATGATCTCGGCATATTCCTTTTGCCGGTCGGACAGCGGCGCGGATGGATCGGAAGCCAGCATATGGCCAAATCCCATGATGGCGTTGAGCGGTGTTCGAAGCTCATGACTCATGGAGGAGAGAAAATCGGATTTCGCCTGTAGCGAGACTTCCGCCTGCCGAAGCGCCTCTTCACGGTCGTTTCTGGCGCCGCCGGCAATTACCGAAAGGGATGCCGCCACACCCATGAGGATTTGGAACTCTATTTCATTGAAGAGGGATTGGCCGACAATCACTGTTGCCAACACCAGTGAAACACCCACCAATGCGGTCGCGGTCGATGCAGCCAGGAGCCCGTAGCTTAACCCAATAAGGGTGACCGGGATTAGCGTGACAAATAGAATTCTCGGCGCTTCCACAACCAAGGTCGGAAAGAAAGCGACCATGACGACTACCGCGATCGATGACACATATAGGGAAACCAGCGTTGAACTAGTGACATGCTCCTTCAAAACCGCGACGGAAAGCCGGGAGAAACCTTGCAGGTACCCCCAAACCCACAGGGCCAAGGGTGCAATCGTCATGAGGCCGGCAAAGTTGCTTCCCCAGGATAGGAAAAACAGATGCTCCAGCTCATCCCGGCCAATCGGCGCCGTGAGCCCCGCGAGTCTTTGCACCGCGACGGCGTAGAGAAAGGAGCCGCCAAGACCAATCGCGAAGAGGCTGACCCCCGTATACTGGGAAAACCTGCCGCCATTTTCGCGGATCAAGAGGCCGAACCGGCAGCCTGAAACGCCAAACAAAAGTACATGAAAAAATTGGGAACCCGCTAAATAAATATCCTGCTCTTCAAGCAGCTGGGGTAGGGCATTGGCAAACGCGGTGACAAGAAGGGCCGGCAGCCAGCGCCAGCCCGAAATGGCCGCAGCAGCAAACGTGAGGCCTGCCGTCAGGTCAATGAGGGGCAGATCACCTTCAGGCGCCAACCCGCGCTGAGCGTGATAGACCAACGTATAGAAGACCGCATAAGCGGCTATCCATTTTGGGTTCTGAATCGCGCCTGTAGCCCCCGTTATCTTTATCTAACGCTTCTGGTGAGCGTTCCTTTGAACCTCTATTTGTTGCGATACTGGTCTTGAAAATCCCTGCGCCGATACCACTTATGGTAAGTTGGGGTGTCATGGTCGAAATATCAATAGTGCAGAGGCAGGTCTGATGGAACAAAATGTGGGCAGCAGCGACAAAATCCTGCGGATAATGATCGGCATAGGGCTGATTTCATTCGCGAATTTTGGACCGGAGACCGGCTATAACTTTATCGGGTGGATCGGGATCGTACCCTTGGTGACAGCCTTTTTGGGGATTTGTCCCGGTTATATAATATTCGGCATCAAAACCAACCGAACCAAGGATTCAACGGCCGGTTAACGGCCTTCCTTAAACCAACCCCATCATTTCACACGTGGCGGTGAAGATCGGGCTGCCTGTCTCGTGCAGGCGGTTCGCCATTTGGAAGTGATTGTCGCCGGCAAAGAAGTTGTCGGCCACGGTCCGCCCTGAAGCTTTGAGCACTGCAGTGAACTCCGTGCTCTGACGCTGGAACTCGTCCAACTCCTTGCCTCCCCAGCCGGTGACCACCGCCGGCGGCATCCGGTCCAGTACGGACATGGGCGACAACCGGTCCGCCGCCGCCTCATCCAGGAACAGGTACTCGTTGCGGGAACTGTGCCGTACCGGCTCCAGATCATACAGCCCGCTGATGCTGGTCAGTCCTTTTATTAGATTGCTGGGCAAACCGAACTCTCCCGTCCAGTCGGCGCCGGCCACCATGGCGGAAAGGTGTCCGCCCGAGGAATGGCCGGAAACGAAGATACGGTCCGGATCGATACCGAGTTCCCCGGCGTTCTCATATACATATGCCGTCGCCGCCCGGCACTGGCGCAACATCTCGTCCAAACTGATGTCCGGGGCCAACGAGAAGTTCACCACGACATAGACGCAGCCCTTGGCGACAAACGCCGGCGCCCCTGACCCGGCGCCGTCTGCCGTACCCGCCCGCCACGCGCCGCCATGGGTGTAGATCATCGCCGGCCGCGATCCATCCGCCTCCCCATAGACGTCGATATATTCGGCGTCCTTAGGTCCGTAGGGAACGCCGAGCCGGCAGGGCAGAATCTCCCGCGCCTTGGCGGTCTCGTCCGCCTGGCGGGCCTGGTGATCGCTGATATCGGGGACCAGGGTCGCCTGATTGTAGGCGTCGTTCAGCTGGGCTTGAGTAAAGTTCCGGTAGACCAGGGGATCGGACATCGGTTTCACGTCACCCGGTTTTAACGTAGGCCACGGCCTCAATCTCGATGAGCATGTCGTCATGGACAAGCTTCGACACCTCAACCATCGTCGAGGCCGGGCGGGTATTCACGAAGAATTCCCGCCGGACCTCGTGGATGACGTCAAAATCATTCATGTCGGTGATGTAGACGGTCACCTTAGCGACATCATCCAAGGTGGCGCCGACGCTGGCCAAAATTTTCGTCAGATTTTCAAGTATATGCCGCGTCTGGGCTCTTATATCGTTGGGCGCAAACGTGCTTCCATCCTTGGCGCGGCTGGTCAACCCGGACACGTGAATGACGTCACTGCCGGCAGGCACACGTGTTGCCTGGACAAAGACGCCGGCCGGCTCGCTTAAGTCTTCAGATCGGATAATCTCGTGCGCCATCGCTAAGCAGCCTCAATGTCTTGGCTGATGCATGGCGGCCCAGACTTTCTCCGCCGAGAGCGGCATGTCGATATGGGCGACACCATGATCCTTCAACGCATCCACCACGGCGTTGACCACCGCCGGCATGGCGCAGGCCGTGCCCACTTCGCCCGCCCCCTTAACGCCCAAGGGATTGGCCTCGGTAAAGGTCGGGTTGTCCGCTAGTTCAAAGGCCGGGAAATCGCTGGCCCGGGGCATGGCGTAATCAAGGAAGGAACCGGTCAGCAACTGGCCCGAATTTTCGTCATACTGTAGCCCTTCCATCAGGACCTGCCCGGCCCCCTGGCCGATGCCGCCATGGATCTGCCCGCCCAACGTGAGCCGGTTGATAATCGTGCCGACATCGCTGACCGCCACATAGCGCACCAGATCAACGCCGCCCGTATCGGGATCGACCTCCACCTCGCAAACATGACAGCCGTTGGGATAATTGGGCGCCTTGCCGGTAAACACACCTTCCTCGGCAAAGCCCGCTTCCATATCCGGGGGCAATTGATCCGGCTGGAAGGCCACCTTGATCACCTCGTCGATGGAGACTTCCTTGTCCGTGCCGGCGACCACGAAGCGACCGTCGTCGAATTCAATATCGCTGAGGCCGGCCTCCAGGATATTTGCGGCAATCTTGCGGCCTTTCTCCACCAGTCCGTCGGCGGCGGCCAGCGCGGCACTGGAACCGTAGGAGGAAACGCGGGAGCCACCGGTGCCGTTGCCTTGGGCCAGCGCGTCGGAATCCCCTTCGATCACCCGCACCCTGTCCGGATCGATGCCGAGCCGGTCGCAGACCACGATCTTGTACATGGCGGCATGGCCCTGGCCGTTGTCTGTGGTGCCGACAGAAATCGTTGCGCTGCCGTCTTCAGCAAAGGCAATGTCGGCGAATTCCTGACCAACGCCGCCGGCGGCTTCCACATTGTTGGCGAGACCGAAGCCGCGCAGTTTACCCGCCTTGGCCGAAGCCTCTTTGCGGGCGGCAAAGCCGGCAAAGTCGATCTTGCTCAACGCATCGTCCATATTCTTTTCGAACTCGCCACAGTCATAGACCGGCCCAAGCGGTGTCTTATGGGGCATAATCGCAGACGGAATGATGTTGCGGCGACGCAGCTCGAACCTATCGATTCCGGTCTGTTCAGCCGCAATGTCGATCATCCGTTCCAGGATGTAGGCCGTGTCGGGCCGGTTTGACCCCCGGTACGGGTTGGTTGAGCCGGTATTGGTAAAGACGCCGGTGATCTTGTGGAACGCCGTCGGGAAGTTATAGACGCCCGTGAGCCCGCCGATGCTCAGCATCGTATGCATGAAGGCCAAGGGCGAGAGATATGCCCCCAGATTGGCGACGATGTCGGCCCGGATCGCGAGGAACTTGCCGTCCGCATCCAGCGCGAGCTCGGCCAACGCCTGCTTGCCCCGGCCCTGATAATCGCTCAACAGCGACTCTTGGCGGTCGTTTTCCCACTTCACCGGCCGGCCCAAACGCCGAGACGCCCAGATGGTTAGGATGTTTTCGGGGTACGTGTTCTTCATGCCGAAGCTGCCGCCCATATGGCCGGTCACCACCCGGAAGTTTTCTTCCTTATCATTGAAAATCTGTTCAGCCAGGGTCTTGCGCATGCCGAATACGCCCTGGGTGCCGATATAGACCGTCGTGTGGCCCGTCTTCGGATCAAAGTCGGCGGTCGTACCCCGGGGTTCCATGGAGCTGACGGCCACCCGGTTTACCACCATCTCGTGGCGCACCACGTGGGCGGCGGCGGCGAAGGCTGCGTCTGTCGCCTCCTTGTCGCCAAAGTCTTTTTCAAACGCGATATTACCCGGCCGGTCTTCCCACACCGTGACCGTGGAGCCGTCTTTTGACGTCAACGCATCGGTCACCGGGTCCAGCACCTCGTAGTCGACCTCGACCAATTCGGCCGCATCCTTGGCGATCAGCAGACTGTCGGCGACGATAAACGCCACCGGGTCCCCCACCACGCGCACTTCGCCAACAGCCAGACCATAGCGCGCCGGGCGATGTACGGTCTCGATATCCAGACCGGGGATTGGCGGCACCACCAGGGGCATTTTGCCGATCTTATCCGCCATCAAATCATCGCCGGTCAACACGGCGGCCACACCTTCCATGGCGGCGGCAGCGGACGTGTCGATGGATTTAATTTTGGCCCGGGCATGGGGCGAACGCAGCACATAACCATAAGCCATATTCGGCAGATTGATATCGCCGTTATATTGGCCGCGGCCAGTGAGCAAGACGGGATCTTCATCCCGGGTAACGGATTGACCGATAGCGACAATTCCCATGGTGACTGGCTCCTGAATTGGGCTGAATTTGGCGCGTATTGTAGGCCTCCAGTCCTGAACCTCAATCCCTCTCTGACCTTCTCTGGCCCTCTACATCGCCAAACAGCCTTGACCTGTCCGGTGAGGAATGCCCCAATCCGGCCAGAGCCGGAAAGCCGGCAAGCAAGGAACCATCAGGGGACGATTATGAAGATACTCTTTTTCGACGATTTTAAACTGGGCGTGCTGACCGACGCCGGCGTAGTCGATGTCTCGGCCGCCGCGCAAGACATCCCGCACACCCACCCCCAGGACCTGATCTCGGGCCTGATCGAGAATTTTGATCAATACCGGGCCAAACTGGAAGAAGCCGCCGCCGCCGGCCCGGTCGTGCCGGAAGACAGCGTGCGCATTCGTCCGCCCCTGCCCCGCCCGCTGAACATCGACTGTATGGCCGTGAACTATATGGAAAACGGCACCCGCGACGCACCGGCGCCCATCAACGCCTTCACAAAGTCGCCCCACAGCATCATCGGACCGGGCGACACGATGATCATGGAAGACATCCCCGCCACCATTTGGGAAGGCGAGGCGGAACTCGGCCTGGTCATCGGCAAACGGGCCAAGGATGTCAGCTACGACGACGCCATGGACTATGTGTTCGGCTATGTGAACTTCATCGACGGATCGGCCCGCGGCCTCGGCCCCGCCACCGCGTTTTTCTATCAGATGAAGAACCGCGACACGTTCGCGCCAATCGGGCCGTACATCGTCACCAAGGACGAAATCGACGATCCGCAGAAGATGCCGATCAAGCTTTGGGTCAACGGCGAGATCAAACAGGACTTCAACACCGACGATATGGCGCACGACATCAAAAAGTGCATCGCCTTCGTCAGCCAGGCCCATACGCTGGAGCCCGGCGATATCCTCGCCACCGGCACCAACCACCGGGGGCTGAACGCCTTCCAGGACGGCGACGTGGTGGAGCTGGAATGTGAAGGGCTGGGCAAGCTGATGATCAACATTCAGGATGATCTGAAACGCACCTGGTCACGGGAAACCCGGCTGGACCGCCAGGAGCAGGGCTTCGATCCGCCCCACGCGCCGCAGCTCACCGGCAAGTACGCGCCGGAGAAATAATTCTGGCGAGCATCCAGCTCACCGAATTTTGTCTGAAATCTCGGACCGATTGTGCCACCATGCGAGGGTTATGGTGGCACAGTCTTATTCCGGCGTATCACGCCGCACCTTTCTCACCGGGCTTACAGGTATGGCCGGCTTGGCCGGCGCCGGGATCAGCGCGCTCGCCTGGCCACGGGCTGGTTTAAGCGCGACGACTCCAATGCTGGCCAAGCCCATCCCTAAGACCGGGGAGCGCCTGCCGGTCATCGGAATGGGTTCCTGGATCACCATGAACGTGGGCAGCGACAATTACCTTCGCCGCCAGCGCACCCAGGTCGTGAAAACCTTCTTTGAGCAGGGCGGCGGGATGATCGATTCATCGCCCATGTATGGCTCCTCGGAGGAGGTGATCGGCCACACGCTTGCGGAATTGGATCAGCCCAAGGGTTTGTTTTCCGCCACCAAGGTCTGGACCCAAACCCGGTTCATGGGAGAGCGCCAGATCACCAACTCCTTTGATCTCTGGGGGATCGAGAAGTTCGACCTGTTTCAGATCCACAATCTGGTGGATTGGGAAACCCATCTCGAAACACTGTTGCAGCTGAAAGCCCAGGGCCGCATCCGCTACATCGGCATCACCATATCCCATGGGCGCAAACATCACGCCTTTGCCGCGATCATGCGCACCCAGCCCATCGACTTCGTGCAATTCACCTACAATGTCCGGGACCGGGAGGCCGAAGACGTACTTCTGCCCCTTGCCCGCGAGCGCAAATTGGCGGTCATCATCAACCGGCCGTTTCAGCGGGGCGGCCTGTTCGACGCCTATGACGATAAACCCCTGCCCCGCTGGGCCGGCGAGATCGGCTGCCAAAACTGGGCGCAGTTCTTCTTGAAATACGTGGTGTCCCATCCTGCTGTTACTTGCGCCATTCCCGCCACCAGCCGGATCGATCATATGATCGAAAATATGGGCGCCGGGCATGGCCCCATGCCGGATTCAGCGATGCGCGCGCGGATGGCGGATTACGTGGAAAGCCTCTGAGTTCTCAATGATTTGGCTGTTGTAAATTCAATAGTGAAGCATATGATATCGGGTAATGAAGGGGCGAGATTGAGACCCCCTAATATTAATACACCTGGGAGATTGCATCATGCTCAACGCCACCAAAGACCTCGTCATGCCGACCTCGCTGATCGGCTCTCTGCCGCGCCCGGAATGGTTTACCGAACGCCTGGGCAGCCAGTCCTTCCTCGAAGCCATGGTCAACACCGTCTACCGGGAACAGTACATGGATGCGGTCTCGGTCTATCTGCGGGAGCAGGAAACCGCCGGCCTGGATATCTGCACCGATGGCGATGCGCACTATGACCCGGACGTGGGCGGCCAGAGTTGGACCTCGTATCCGCTGTTCCACATGGACGGATTTGACCGCAAGGACCCGAAGCCGGCCATTATGAAAACCGGCGGCGTCGCCTTCCCCATGGGGCATATCCTGCATGATTATCTCGAAGCCCGCGTCATGCCGCAGATTGTCGGCCCCATCGGCCGGGGTGATCTACAATACACCGCCATGTGGAAGGCCGCCCAGCGGATGACCAAACGGCCGGTGAAATTTGGCACCATCACGCCTGAACTGTTGGGCGCGGCGGTCGATGACCAATACTACACCGACCCGGTAGAGCGGATTTACGCGTTGGGCGCGGCCATCAACGAGGAACTGAACGAGTTGGCGGACGCCGGATGCCCCGTTATCCAGCTGGAAGAGCCGCAAATCCACATGATCCCGGTCCGGGGCAAAGTCTTCGGCAAACTGGACATGGCCGAACTGGTTGATGTGTTCAACAACACCACCAAGGGCCTCCGCGACAAGACCGAAGTCTGGTGCCACACTTGCTGGGGCAACCCGTCGCAGCAGCGCATGTTCAAGGAAGTCCAATCCTACGAACCCTCCCTCGAATATCTGGCCCAGGTGGACGCGGACGTGATCACGTTCGAGTCCTGCAGCTCTGGTCATATTGATCTGGAAGCCATCGGCAAGGTGATCACCGACAAGAAGATCGCCATCGGCGTCATCGACCACCATTCCCTTCAGGTGGAACGGCCGGAGGAAATCGCCGACACGATCCGCGAGGCGCTCAAGTATATTCCCGCCGAGCGATTGATCCTATGCTCAGACTGCGGCATGGGCCGGGAAGGCATGAGCCGCCGGCACGCGCGCTATAAGATGGTTTCCCTGGTTCAGGGCACCAATATCGTGAAGAAGGAACTGGGTCTGCCGGAAGCCGAATGTATGGCCGCCGACGGACAATATTCTCTCGTCATCCAACAGTAAGGCTCGACACCATGGCGAAGAAAGCCACCAGGAAACGGAAGGTCGGCAGCGATCTCGAAATCGCCCGCGCGGCTAAACCAAAGCTGATCGGCGACATCGCGGCCAAGCTCGATATTCCGGCCAAGCATGTCTTCAACTACGGGCCCTACAAGGCCAAGATCAATCTGGACTATCTTTCCAAACTGCCGGAAAAACCCGGCAACCGGATGATCCTGGTGACCGGCATCACGCCGACGCCGGCAGGTGAAGGCAAGACCACCACCACGGTAGGGCTTGGCGATGCGCTGAACCGTTTGGGCTATAAAAGCGCCATCTGCCTGCGGGAGCCCAGCCTGGGCCCCTGCTTCGGCATGAAGGGGGGCGCGGCCGGCGGTGGGTATTCCCAGGTGATCCCGATGGAGGATATCAACCTCCACTTCACGGGTGACTTCCACGCCATTACCTCAGCGCACAATCTCCTGTCCGCCATGCTGGACAACCATATCTATTGGGGGAACGAGCTGGGCATTGATGCGCGGCGCATCCGTTGGCGGCGGGTGGTCGATCTGAACGACCGGGCGCTTCGATCCATTACCCAGTCCTTGGGCGGCGTGGCCAATGGCTTTCCCCGGGAAGACGGGTTCGACATCACCGTGGCGTCCGAGGTCATGGCGGTCTTTTGCCTCGCCAATGATGTCAAAGATTTGCAGGATCGGCTGGGCCGGATTGTGGTGGCGGAAACCCGCGACCGTAAACCGGTGACCGCGGCGCAATTGAATGCATCAGGCGCCATGACGGTGCTATTGAAGGAAGCGATCCAGCCCAATCTGGTGCAGACCTTGGAAGGTACGCCGGCCTTTGTGCATGGCGGCCCGTTCGCCAATATCGCGCATGGCTGCAACTCCCTCATCGCTACCAAGTCGGCCCGTAAACTCGCCGACTATGTGGTGACCGAGGCAGGGTTTGGTTCAGACCTGGGAGCGGAAAAGTTCTTCGACATCAAATGCCGCATGTCTGGCATGTCCCCGGACGGCGTGGTCATCGTGGCCACCATCCGCGCATTAAAGATGCATGGCGGCGTCGCCAAAGATGAACTCGGCAAGTCCAACGTGGCGGCGGTCACCGCCGGCCTCGCGAATCTGAAAAAGCACGTGTCCAACTTGAAACTGTTCGGCGTGCCCGTCGTCGTCGCCCTCAACCGCTTCTCCAAGGATACAGATGCCGAAGTCGCCGCTGTCGTTGGCGCCGGTAAGGAATTGGACGTCCCGGTGGTCGAGTGCAATCATTGGGCCGAAGGGGGCAAAGGCGCCACCGGCCTCGCCAAAAAACTCATCGGCGAAATCGACAAGGGCAAAAACGACTTTGGCTTCCTCTATTCGGATGGCACCCCTTTGTGGGAAAAGATCGAGACCATTGCCCACAGCCTCTATGGCGCGGCGGCGGTCACGGCGCCCGACAATGTGCACCGCCAGATCGCGGAATATCAAAAGCAAGGCTATGGCCGTTTCCCGGTCTGCATGGCGAAAACGCCCTTGAGCTTCTCCGCCGACCCAAGCCTCTTGGGCGCGCCGGAAGGTCATGAAATTCAAATTCGGGAGGTGCGCCTCAGCGCCGGTGCGGGATTTATTGTGGCCATCTGCGGCAACATCATGACCATGCCGGGTCTGCCCCGGGTGCCCGCCGCCAACAATATCACCCTTAATAAAAAGGGCGATATTGAAGGCTTATTCTAAGCGGAAACTATTTTACGACTTCGGCTTGGCGCAGTCGTCGATCTTGTGACCGGCTTCTTCCCACGCCTCGATGGCGCCGGGATGATACTTCAGGCCGGCCCGGCACATGCCGAACTCTGCATTCGAAACCTTCCCGAACCCTTGGTTCTTGGCAATCGGTTGATTGCGAAGTAATTCAGGTAGGCTTTCGATGTGGGCAGCTATCAGAGCTTTCACCAGCTTCTTGTCCATCTTTTTGTGGACAATAGGCCCGGCAACCGTCGCAACCGTGCGGAACATGTCGTCTTCGGAGACGACGTTCACCGTATCACCGTAGTGAGCGAAATCACTGATTGGCTGAATGATCGACACCCGCCCCGGCGCACCGACAAGCTTTTTCCAGGCAGCGCTCTCGAAGATATTTTTCGGCACCGAAATCAGGTTCATCTTGCCGGCGCCGGTCAAAACCGCGAAGTGCGGGGCCGGATTGGTGCCGGGACGCACGGCAGCATCGACGGAACGATCCAGGAATATAGCGTTGGCCTGACCCCAGGCCACCTGCCGGCCGTTATAGCCTTCTTTCTCTTTGAGGCCACCCGACGCAACACTGATCAACTGCCGGGCCGTGATCAGGGCGCCACCGCGGGGCGGACCATTGTGGACGTTCTTGCCCTTCAGCTTTGCCCAACTATCGATGCCTGAGCTGGCATAAGCCGTCAGATAAAAAGACGCGATTCGATACGGATACAGCAACCGAAGATTGGCCGCCGCCGCCTTGCCCTTTTCCTTACCAAGGCCGGAATACGGGCCCAGGCCTTTGGACATCAACAATGCCAGGGTAAACGGACCAGCGGAAATATCAGACTTACCCTGAGCGACCTCCAGCAGGGTTTTGGTCAGCACCTTACCCTGTTGAACTTGGATCGTGGCGAGGCCTTTTTTCGCCCCGACTTCCGCCATATTCTTGGCGGAAATATCCGTCGGGTCACCGGCCTGCGCCGTCGACATGGTGAGCGTCACGCCCTGGGCGTGCGCGGAAGCCGACAGCAACGTGCCGGCCGCGAGTGCGAGTGCAATTTTTTTCATGAGGCTCCCTTTCAATTTAAATCTCGAACATACACAAATTAAAATACGCGTTTAGCTTAGCGCGCCGTAACAATCAGAGGCACGCAAAAACAAACAGGCCCCGGTGTACGCCAGGGCCTGTATTGAATTTTAAACACCCTCGCCGGAACCTGCCGGGAAGGCTATAAGGGTTTAAGCGCCGCCCCAAACCTCTTCGGCGGTTTCTTTCACCAGTTGAAACTTTGCGCGCTCATCATCCACGGTCACCAGATTGCCGACGGCGTTGGACGAGAAGCCGCATTGCGGGCTCAGGCAAAGCTGGTCGCCGTCGCAATATTGGGACGCTTCCTCAATCCGCGCCTTGAGCTCATCCTTGCTTTCCAGCTCCGGCCGTTTAGTGGTGACCAGACCCAACACGATCTGCATGTCGCCCTTGGGTACGAAGCGCAAGGGTTCGAACCCGCCGGAACGGTCATCGTCATATTCCAGGAAGAAACCATCGACCTTGGTCATGTTGAACATGATGTCGGCGACCGGCTCATAGCCGCCCTCGGCGAACCATTGGCTCCGCGCATTGCCGCGGCACAAGTGAACGCAAACGGCCATGTCATCGGGACGGTCCTTGATCGATTCATTGATCAGGTTGGCGTATTTCTCCGGCAGTTCGTCCGGGTTTTCACCCAGCGCGCGGGCATTGGCCCGCATCTTCTCGTCGCAGAGATACGCCAGGTTGGTATCGTCAAACTGCACATACCGGCAACCGGCGGCATATAGGTCCGCCAACTCCTCCCGGTAGAGCCGCGCCAGATCGGCAAAGAAATCCTCCATCTCCGGATAGGTATCCTTGTCGATCGCCTCCCGGCCGCCCCGGAAGTGGGTCATGGTC
>Ga0181587_10002919_pt1 | contig 14155 bp, 6 predicted proteins | sample 071ome_27_FD_132463 | JGI IMG/M metagenome (GOLD analysis project Ga0181587, IMG submission 132463) | Coastal salt marsh microbial communities from the Groves Creek Marsh, Skidaway Island, Georgia - 071409AT metaG (megahit assembly) | ecosystem: Environmental > Aquatic > Marine > Intertidal zone...
AATCCAGCGTCGGATGAGTGCGATCTCGGTGGGGTGGAGAGCGTCTTTTTTCTTCGGCATCTCAGCCTCCCCCGCGTCATTTGGGGTAATTTCCTCAATCAAATAACTTTCATCAGGATTCCCAGGGATAATTGCAACATCGTCGTCACCCCCGGCAAGCAAGCGCTCAAAATCCGTCATGATGTATCCCCCTTTGTCTTTCGAGGGTTGATGGCAACCAACGCAGTTCGCTTGGAAAATGGGCGCAATCTCTTCGTAGTAACTGACTTTCTTGGGTTGGTCAGGAGTCTCGCTCGCCAATAAATTGGAGAGGAGAAAGCCCAGAGAGCTGAGAATAATAAGGGAACGCTTAAACATCGGTTGAATCTGAATACGAATCTTTAAGAGATAGGCAAGTTTTCAGATCCTAGTGATTCCTCTGCTTGGGACAAGACAAGAAACATCCCCCTATAGAGAGAACTTCCAAGCTCTATAAGGAGGTCTTCTACTCAGGAGAGTGTCGATTTATGATTCTTTTGGTAAGTGAGGCTCGAGCGATGAAGAGCGAACTTGCTCAATGGCAGCGGCTTTGCGTGCAAAGAGCTGGGTAAAGTGCTGCTGAGAGCAAAATCGGCGTTCTCCTTTCTCGCGTTCCCGCCTTTTAGAGGATCCATCGGTTTGAATCTGGTAGGCGTTCTGGTTATCACGAAAGGTATTCTTAAGAAGATCAATCAGTAGCTTCTTTGAACGGGAATCATGAATGGGTGTCATCAGCTCGATGCGTTTCTCGAGATTGCGATTCATCCAATCCGCCGAAGAGATGAAGACTTCATCGTCACCTCCCCGATGGAAGTGAAAGATGCGCATGTGCTCAAGATGCTGATCGATAATTGAGATCACCTCGATATTGCGGGCTTCTTTTCTTTTGCCAGGTTTTAAAGTGCAGATTCCTCGGACGTTGAGTTTGATTGTGACACCTGCGCTCGAGGCGCGATAAAGTGCCTCAATAATTTCTGTATCCTGAAGCGAGTTCATCTTGGCAAAAATGAAGGCTTCTTCGCCTTCTTGAGCACGGGCCGCTTCTTCGTCAATGAGTGAGATTAAGGTTCTCTTGATCTTTGTCGGAGCGGGGATGAGTTCCTGAAAATGCTCGAGCTTTGTGCGGCCAGTGACCGCATTAAAAAACAGGGACGCATCCGAACCAAAAGCCGGGTTGCACGTGAAGTAAGAAACATCGGTATAGAAGCGCGCTGTGAGCTCATTGTAGTTTCCCGTGCCAAGGTGGACATAGCGTTTGAGGTGCCCGTCTTCATTGCGAATGACCAGTGAGATTTTGGCATGTGTTTTGAGCCCTTTGACTCCGTAGAGAACTTGTGCACCTGCTTCTCTGAGTTCTTCCGCTCGTAAAAGATTATGCGCTTCATCAAAACGAGCTTTGAGTTCTACGAGAGCGGTGACTTGCTTTCCTGCTTTCGCAGCGGCAATCAGAGCATCGACAATTTGAGAGCTTTTGGCGGTACGGTAGAGGGTTTGCTTGATCGAGATGACTTGGGGGTCAGCGGCGGCTTCCTCAAGGAAGCGGACGACCGGGCGATAGCTTTGGTAGGGATGGACGAGAGTGATATCTCCCTCTGAGATGTCTTCAAAGAGGCTGCGTGTGGGGTCAATAGCAGGTGAGTCAGCTCCGTTGATCGCTGGTGTGCGCAGGTGGGAGAATCCATCGAGAGTTGCGAGCCCGAAGAGATCGCATAGAGCGAGGGGCGCGCTCGTTGGATAGACTTTGTCTGGAGTCAGCTCTAGAAAATCGATCAAGGATGCGGTGAGCTCGTTTTCCACATTGATCTGTAGGCGCACTGGGAATGATTGCCCGCGTGCGGTGATCGCTTGCCGAATTTCTTCAGCAAAGTCGTGCGCTTCATCCTCGTTGGCAGGAATGTCCGTGTTGCGAGTTAGACGAATGAGACAACGGCTTTCGATGCATTCATCTTGAAAAAGAGAGTCGCAAAAATGGGAAACGAGGTCTTCTAGGAGGACGAATCCACCCGATTCGAGACGTTCGATCCGAGAAATTGATGATGGAAGAGGTAGAATAACAATCCTTTGCTCCTGAGTTGACGGATCAAGAATCGCTAAGCCAACACAAACAGCAAGCGAAGGGATAATCTGCTTTGCGCTTTCAGCGGTGAGATGAAGGGGGGTGAGGAGTGGTGAGATCGAAGAATCAAAGAAATGAGAAAGTCTTTGAATTTCCTCCGGAGGGAGTGTGCTCACCTTGTGAAGGGGGAGTTTTTTTTCTGCAAGCAGCGCGAGGAGTTCTTTGCCAAACAGCGTCTCTTGATCTTTTTTGAGTCGCCGAACTCTCTTTTCAATAGCGGCTAATTGTTCAGAGACTTCGAGGCCCGATGGATCAATGAACGTTGGCTCAGTTTCTTGTAAGGCTAACAGGCCTCCAACTCGCACTTGGAAAAACTCATCAAGATTTGAGCCCGTAATGGCTAGAAATTTGATGCGATCAAGGAGCGGAAGGTCGGCACGCTGGGCTTCGTTGAGCACCCGTTGATTGAATTCGAGCCATGAAAGCTCACGGTTAATGAAAGAGCTGGCCATAGGGGGAGAGCATTATGATTCGTTAAGGACAACGGTCAGTCCAAAGAGTTCCTGGAATAAATCAGCCTTGGAAGGGAGGGCGAGCCGTTCAGCTGTGGCATCGATCGGGCCCACTAAATTGAGCTGCGCCTTCCCTGCGTTGATTTCGACAGAAAGATCAATGACCCGCTGTGAATGGGTGCGTTCGAGGGCATCGGCAAGGCGAATAAGCGAGGAGAGCTTGGCAACGCGGATCCGGTCGGTGCTATCTAAGTCACGGTAGATCTCGTGATTTAAACTTGGAGTTGATTTTCGATGGTAGCGTGTGATGAGGGCGACGAGGAGGCGGTTGTGATCACTTAAGCCAAAGATCTCTGAGTGCTGCACGATATACTGCGAATGTATTTCGTGAGATTTTGGAGAAATATGGTTTCCCACTTCATGGAGAAGAGCCGCGATCTCGAGTAAAAGAGCATCGTCGTCTTCTAATTGATGTAGCTCGCGTAATTCCACAAAAAGCTTGCCTGAAAGTTTGGCCACATGGGTCGCGTGTTTGAGGTCGACATCATAGCGCTCGGCAATGACGCAAGCGGAGTGCAGGGTTTGATTTTTTAATTCTTCCTGCAGGCTCGAAGGGCGAGCTAAGTCGTTGAGAAGCCCCTTTTCATAGTCGGAGCAAGAGACACGAAGAGAAGCGAGGTTAAATGATTCTGCAATGGCCAAATTGATAATGAGAGCAGGAATCACCGAGCCGGCGGTTTGATAGTCTAGACCATATTTGCGAACGCGTTCTTGTTCGGTGATAGAGGCGATTTCATTGGTGATCTTGCGCAGGACCTTATAGCGCGATTTGGTTTTATTGGGTTTTGAAAGAAAGGGGGAGAGCATCTGCATCTCGGTGCCAATCATCACCAGATCTTCAATCTCCTCTCTCGCGAAGTCGTAAAAGATCTGGGCAATCATTCCTGAGATTTGCTCACGAGCGAGCCTGAGAATGGGCTCGCCAAGAAGATCAGGAGAGTGAAGTTGCTCCCATGTTCGGTGAGTTCCGAGGCGGTAGGATTGATAACGGACAACTTGACCATGCCTAAAGAGAAGAAGCCTCGTATTTCCGGGGCCGACGTGGGCAACGATGGTGTTGCGCTTTCTCATTGATGGGGTGTCTTTGAGGCGTCGTCTCGTTTTTAGAAAAACAAGTGTAGTCATCTCTCCATTATCAAGAGGGATAAAGCGCCAACCGCTTGAGATTTGCAGGCGGTTTAAAAAGACATCGGCATTGGTTGCTTCAGCGAGGGTATTGGTGGTGACTGCCCGCAGTGGGATGGCGCCCAGGCCGAGTTCCTCGAGAGCATCTTGAAAGCCCCTTACGACCGAGACCGCTTGCTCGATGGTCGAAGATTGAATTTGGCGGTGTCGAAAAATGTCACGACCGAGGGGAATGTTTTTTTCAAGAAAATCGATAATCTCTTCTTTTCCGTCGGGCATCAACGAAATGACGATCATAGAAGCGTGGCTCGCCCCAATGTGGACAGCTGCGCAATAAGTGGGTGTTAAGATCGGCGTCATTTCCTGTCAGCATTGATGCCTAGGTTGTGCAACAAGAGCAATTTATTAATTCTAAGCTTTCACTTGCCAGTTGATCCACACTGGGGTTGATAGGGTCATGCTCAGTTCGGAATTGAGAGGTTGTTGTCAAATCAAACCGGGAACCAAGGTGTCTTTGGGGGATTTGACCACTTCAAAACTCGCTTCTTTCGAGCTCCTAGAAGACGAAGCACTTTCCATTTTTCAGCAAACCAGAAGCCTCCTGGTGCAGCAGCAGCGCGTTCTCTACGCGCAGGGAAAGAAAAAGCTCTTGATCGTCATTCAAGCCATGGACACCGGAGGAAAGGACGGCTGTATTCGTAAGGTTCTCTCGCGGGTTGATCCGCAAGGAGTAAAAGTCACCTCATTTAAGGCTCCTTCGACGAAGGAATTGAGTCATGATTTTTTGTGGAGGGTTCATCAAGTTGTTCCCGCCAGTGGCGAAATTGCGGTTTTTAACCGAAGCCATTACGAGGATATCGTCGCCGTGCGGGTCAAGAAGCTTGCTGAGCAAAGCGTGTGGCAAAAGCGCTATCAGCACATCGTCGATTTTGAGCGAATGTTGGTCGATGAAGGAACGACGATTTTGAAGTTCTTTTTACATATTTCGAAGGACGAACAGAGAAGGAGACTACAATCTCGGCTCGACCGACCTGAAAAGCATTGGAAGTTTTTTCCCGAAGATCTGGCTGATCGCGAGCTGTGGGATGATTTTATGGGGGCTTATGAGGATGTCATTGAAAAAACGAGTACCGATCAAGCACCTTGGTTTGTTATTCCTTCAGATCTGAAATGGTATCGTGACTTTTGTGTTTCCCAAATCATCTCAGATGCTTTGGATGGAATGGACCTCCAATATCCCAAAATCACTTGGGATCCGGGTGAAATTGTCGTAAAATAGGCAAAAGACTGCTATTTTTATCTGAAAATAGTTGAGTTATTCGCAATTCACGCTTATCCCCCGCCCGTCGAAGGACGGTTTGGTTGCAATGAAGCAACTCGACCCATCCCGATTATCACTAAAATGACAAACGATTACGGAATCAACCTTGCTGACTTTAAGCAAAGTGACAATGACACCGGAAGCGCAGACTTCCAGATCGCTCTTATGACTCAGCGCATCAAGCATTTGACTGAGCATATGAATGAACACACCAAAGATTTTGCTTCACGGCGTGGTCTTCTCAGGCTCGTTGCTCGTCGGCGTAAGCTTCTTGATTATCTCAGGGGTCAGTCCGAAGAGCGCTATCAGGCGGTCCTCAAGGCTCTTGAATTACGTAAGTAAAACAATTTGCGTTAGGCCACGGTGAATCCCACTGTGGCCTTTTGCTTCGAGAGATAACGCAATATGATGGCGTTGTCTTTCTCCCGGTCGAGAGCCCACCCCAATATTATAATATGGGTTCTCGATCGTTTTTAACAACTGTCGCTTGGGAGGGTCCCAAGGCGATCGAACACAAATAGAAAATGAGTATACAATCAGTAACGGCCAATGTTGGGCCGAGTCCACTGGTCATTGAGACTGGTAAAATGGCCAAATTGGCTGACGGTGCAGTCACCGTTCAAATGGGTGAAACCATCGTTTTAGTAACGGCTGTTTCCCAAACTAAAATTCGAGAGGGTCAAACTTGGTTTCCACTCTCCGTAGAATACAAGGAGCGCGCCTCTGCTGCTGGAACTTTCCCAGGTGGCTATTTTAAGCGTGAAGGTCGTCCGACCGAAAAAGAGATCTTAACTTGTCGCATGACGGACCGGCCGTTGCGTCCTCTCTTTCCCAAGGGTTACCTCTATGACACCCAAATTATCGCCCTTCTTTTGAGTGCGGATCAAATCAATGACGCTGACATCCTTTCAATGAATGGAGCTTCAGCGGCATTAGCAATCTCGGACATTCCCTTCGCGGGGCCTATCGGGGCAGTCCGCGTCGGCCGTATCGACGGAGAGTTTGTCATTAACCCTACTTTCGAGCAGCGCGAGGAAAGTGATCTCGATCTGATTTACGTTGGTAACAAAACTGACGTCATTATGATCGAGGGAGCTGCCAATGAAATTCCAGACGAAGAGTTCAAAAAGTCTCTTCATTTTGCCCAGGCTGCGGTCACCCAAATTGTTGAAGCTCAAGAGGAGCTGGTCAAGCTTGCTGGTAAGCCGAAGCGCGAATACACCGTCACCGTTGCTAAAGAAGATCTCTTGGAAATTGGTTACCAAGTCGCAGGAGACCGGATTGAGGACGCTATTTATGCGCCATCAAAGATTGAGCGAGGCAAAAAGGTCGGCGCCCTTCGTGATGAGGTAGAAGCTGCGATTCTTGAAAAATTCCCTGAAACCACTGAGTTCGAGATTGAGCAGGTTTTTGAATATATTCAGAAAAAAGCCTTCCGAGTGAGCATCCTTGAAAAAGGAGTTCGCGCTGATGGAAGGGGCCTGCGTGATCTTCGCCCACTTTACGGCGAAGTTGGTACTTTGCCACGTGTTCACGGCTCTGCCATTTTCTCACGCGGTGAGACTCAGGCTTTGGGTATTTGCACCCTCGCTCCTGCCGATGAAAAGCTTTGGGTTGATAACTACGCTGGTGGTGAGGATTCTAAGCATTTCTTCCTTCACTACAATTTCCCTCCATTTTCTGTCGGTGAAACTGGCCGATTTGGAGGAATGAACCGTCGTGAGATCGGTCACGGAGCTCTCGCTGAGCGCTCTATTGCTCCGGTTCTTCCTGATGTTGAGGATTTCCCATATGCCATGCGAGTGAGCTCCGAGGTGATGGAATCTAACGGATCGACATCAATGGCGACAGTTTGTGCAGGAACCATGTCTCTGCTGGATGCCGGTGTGCCTCTCAAGCGCCCGGTCGCCGGGATCTCAACTGGACTTGTCACGGAGGAAGACTCCGAGGGGAACCGCACGAAGCACGTCGTGATCCTCGATATTATCGGTTCAGAAGATTTCTACGGTGATATGGACTTTAAACTCTGTGGAACGAGCGAAGGAGTCACTGGATACCAGCTTGATCTTAAGCTTCCGGGAATTCCTCTTTCGATCTTAGAGGAGGGAATCGACCTGGCAGTCGAGGGACGTGCTGATGTTCTCGCAAAAATGGCTGAGTCGATCACCGAACCTGGTGAATTGAGCCCGCATGCCCCAAGGATCGAGACGGTGAAAATCCCTCAAGATCGTATCGGTGAGCTCATTGGACCAGGTGGTAAGAACATCAAAGCGATTCAGGCCGAATCTGGCGCGGAACTCAATATTGAGGACGATGGAACCGTTCACATTTACGCGAGTAAAGAAGAGGGCCTCAATGCTGCGAAGGAGATGATTGATCGGATGTTTGCGGAGGTTGAAATTGGCAAGACCTACACCGGTAAAGTGATGAATGTCACAACCTTCGGTGCGTTCATGGAAGTTCTTCCAGGCAAAGATGGTCTCGTTCATATTTCAGAGCTCGAAGAAGGTCGCGTCAATCAAGTCGAGGACGTTTGTAAGAAAGGCGATATCATTACAGCAAAGTGCATTGGTATTGACGACAAAGGTCGCGTGAAGATGTCTCGCAAGGCTGCCCTGCGGGAAGCGAGCGGTGAAGGAGATGCCCCAAAGAGTGAGGAGCCATCTGGAGATGAAGTTCCTCCCTCAGAAGAGGAAGTCGTTTCCTTAGGCTAGTGATCTCGTAAGATCGTTTTTTAATCGAAGCAGAGCGTATTCGGGAAACCGAATACGCTCTTTTTTATTGAGCGTAATCCCAAGGGGAGAGGTTCACCGCGTCCAGTTTAAGCTTGCTGAACAAGGGCTTGAATGGATACCTCTAGTATTGTCTATGGTCTGGTCTCTTGTCTACCGCACGATGCTCCTAGGATTCGTTTTGCTTATTCCGTTTTCCATGGTAGAGGCGCAATTGACGATTTCCGAATTTATGGCAGAGAGCGATGGTTCGCTTCTTGATGGTGATGGTGATCGTTCGGATTGGATCGAGATCCAAAATGGAGGCGGAGAGACGCTGAGCACTGGGGGGCTCTATCTCACCGATGACGAAGCAAATCGCACCAAATGGCCCCTGCCGGAAGTCACGATTCCAGCGGGTGGACACCTCTTGGTTTTTGCCTCGGGAAAGGATCGGCGCGATCCCAATGAGGAGTTGCATACAAATTTCTCACTCTCAGCAAGTGGAGAATATCTTGCCATCATCGGGCAAGACGGAGTGACTCCACTGAGCCATTTTACTCCCACCTACCCAAAGCAATTCTACGGGGTTGCTTATGGGACTGGCACAGGAGTGGCATCAGAAGCGACGACCTTTATTCCCTGGCCTGCCAATGGGACTTGGTATGCTCCCCTAGAAGAGATGGGCGATGCTTGGAAGTCCATTGGTTTTGATGATTCAAGCTGGAATCAATCACAGACCGGGATTGGCTACGGATATTATTTTTCTGAGTTTATTGGGGCTGGAGGAGATACCAGCGAAGCCATGAGATCAAAGGCTACAAGTGCTTATTTACGCATTCCCTTTCAAATCGATGATGTCACTGAGGTCATGTCGATGAATCTCGAGGTGCATGTTGAAGATGGTTTTGCGGCTTATCTTAATGGAGAGCTGGTGGCCTCATTTAATGTTCCTGATCCCCTTCGTTTTGATTCTCTTTCGATTGATCGTGGCGAGGTGCGGGAGGGTGACCCAATGAAGGTTTTTCCCATTAATTTTTCAGGTAAGTTGCAAAGTGGAGAGAACGTACTCGCTTTTCAGCTTGTGAACGATCACGTGGGGAGTTCGGATGTTCTCTTAATTCCTCGGTTGGTCGGTGAAGTTCGAGACGGGAGTGGTGAGATGCTTGGTGGCTATCTCGCATCCCCGACACCGGGAGAGGCCAATGCGGAAATTGAGTTTCTGGATTATGTCCGGGACACCTCCTTTGATATCGACCGTGGTTTTTTTGAGGCTCCTTTTGTCGTGACAGTCTCGAGCACAACGCCAGGTGCAACTTTGGTTTATACGACCGATGGGAGCACTCCCTCGCTAAGTAACGGGACTCTTGTTGCTGCTCAAAATTCAGAATCATCCCCAGAAGCGATCATTGATATTACTAAGACGACGGTTCTTCGGGCTTCGGCTTACCGCACTGGATTGCGCCCGGCTAATGTCGATACCCAGACCTACTTGTTTTTGGATGATGTACTTGATCAGCCGGCTCAACCAGAGGGCTACCCCCTTCCTTGGCGGAGTCGAGACGGGAGCGCCATTCCTGGTGACTTTGAGATGGATCCCGATGTTGTAGGGACCATCTATTCTCGCGAGGAGCTCAAGGAATCACTGAGGGATATCCCAACGATTTCCATTGTCACTGATATCGCCAATCTTTTTGATCAGCAAACTGGTATCCAGGTGAATCCCCAGGACTCAGGTCCAGGATCTGAGCGTCGAGTGTCGGTGGAGATGTTGGATTTTGAGGATGGCTCACCTCTCCAACTTGATGCAGGAATGTTGATGAATGGGAACGCTTCAAGGAATCCCAATCGGGGGAAACATAATTTCCGGTTGGCATTTAGGAATCAATATGGTGATGGCAAATTGAACTTTCCTTTATTTGGTAAAAAAGCTCCTACCGAGAATTTTAATCAGATTATCTTGCGCGGTGGTAACGGCAACTCATGGGTTCACCCAACAAGTGCAGTCCGTCAATTTGGAATGTACATCCGAGATCAATGGTTTCGCGATGCTCATGTTGAAATGGGATATCCCGAGGCGCTGCAGCGAGAGGTCCATGTTTATATCAACGGGCTTTATTTTGGAGTGCACCACTTGTTTGAGCGAATCGAGGAGGAATGGGCTTCAGAGCGTTTCGGGGGGAAAGATGATGATTGGGAGGGGTTTCGTATCGTTGGAGGCAATAACATTGAGGTCATTCACGGGACACCAGCTGAAGTCAGTGCTCGGATGCTCGATAGCTGGCGAGCGGTTTTAGATGCGGCTGCAGCCGGAGATTTAGAAGCCGTTGAACAATACATCGACCTTGATGATTTCATTGATTATCTCGTTCTCAATTTCCATGCAGGCAACACTGACTGGGATCAGAACAATGTTCGGGCGATGAGGAGGGTGAATCCCCCCGGAAAGTTTCAATTCTTTTGTCACGATGCGGAGCGTGCTGGCTTGAACGGGTTATCGACTGGAAATCTGAACATCAACTCGATTACTCATCCTCGCTCGGGAGCGGAGCATCGACCGACTTCGGTCAATCTCTTACTCAAGAATCATCCTGAATACGTCATGCAGTTTGCGGACCGGATTCGTAAGCACCTCTTTCACGGTGGGGCTTTGACTCCTGAGAATGGTCGCGCTCAATGGGAAGCGCGGGCAGATGGAATTCGCTTAGCCTTGAAAGCTGAAAGCGCTAAATGGGGGGACCATGCCGATAGTGTGCCCCGAACGCTTGTTGATTTTCAGAACGGCTTGGATCGAGAATACAAGAGTTGGTTTCCTCTGCGCACGCCCATTTCAATTAGCCAATTTCGCGCAGCAGGCCTGTATCCCTCGATTGAACCTCCAGAATTTAATCAGCATGGAGGGAATATTTCAGAGGGTTTTGTTTTGGTTATTAATGGGGAGAATGGAGAGACCTATTATACGGCAGATGGAAGCGATCCTCGCCTACCCGGGGGAGGCATCAATCCTCTGGCCTCTCCAGTTACGGGGGATGTGAGTGAACGAACCTTGATTGAAGCGGGGGCTTCAGGTTGGCATTATCTAGACGATGGATCAGCGCAGACTGACGCTTGGAAAGAGCCCTCATTTGATGATTCTGACTGGAGCCAAGGCACCGCCCCCTTTGGGTTTGGATCGATTAATGGCTATTCATTTGGAGGACCGGCGATTAATGCTGGTCGACATTTAACCGTCTATTTTCGCAAGGAGATCCAGGTTGCGGACGTCGATCTGATCACTCGTGCCACGGCAAAAGTGATGTCTGATGGAGGGGCGATTGTTTACCTCAATGGAGTGGAAATTGCGCGGGATAATATGCCCGATGGCCTCGTGGATTCACAGACGACTGCGTTGAGTGATAGTAATGTGACAGAGGGTTATGTTGATGAATTTAGCTTTCCTCCCAATGTTTTTGTCGAAGGAACGAATGTCTTTGCTGTGGAAGTTCATAATGGAAGTCCGAACAGCTCAGACATGGGGATTGATTTGCAAATTGATCTCTCTGCTTTTAATTCAATCAATGACGTCGTTGCGTTGAGTGATGTCACGACAGTGAAGGCCCGTAGTTTTGACGGAAGTGAATGGAGTGCTCTCACAGAAGCGACCTTTATTAAGGCGGTGGCTGCATCGCCGGAGAATCTGATGATTTCAGAGCTCTTCTACAATACGGCAACAGGATCGGAGTTTCTTGAACTCATTAATATTTCTGATGAGCCAGTCAGCCTCGCAGGAGTTGCTTTTGAGCAAGGAATTGATTTTAAGTTTTCGCAAGAAGCCATTTTAGCTCCCGGAGCCCGTCTCATTTTGGTTTCTGATTTGGCTGCTTTTCAGGCGGTCTATGGGGCAAATCTTCCTGTTTTCGGGGAGTATTCGGGGAAGTTAGACAATAGCGGTGAGGCGTTGCTTCTGACTCGGGGGGATGGTCTCATCATTCAGGAATTTCGCTATAATGACCGAGCACCTTGGCCTGAGAAGGCTGATGGTGAGGGGTATTCCCTGACTTTGATCGCTCCTTCCATGAATCCACCGCTCAGTGATCCAGCGAGCTGGAGATCGAGTCTCACTCCAGGGGGGACTCCTGGATCTTCGGACGCTCTTACTTTTGAAGGAACAACCGCCGACCAATTACTTGAGTATGCCTTGGTTGATCCTTTCGAGGGGATCACAACTTCGATTCAGGAATTTGAGGTTGAGGGTGTCATCCAACCCTACATGGTTGCTGAGGTCATCACGCGAGCTGCCTCGGATGACGCGATCGTGTCGGTCGAGTTTTCCCAAGATCTCAAAGATTGGCAGAGCGGAATCGCAGTTTATTTGGGTTCCAATGAAGAGGATCAGGAGCTGACGAGGAGGTTTTGGAGGGCTCCTGAACCAACCGCTTCACCATCCTCGTCTCGATATGCACGGATCGTTGTTCGGTCTCGATTTTAATTTTGAGGCGAGTGAGACATCGAAAAAGATAGATCACTCATTTTTTAGACGTTTTTGTTTTTTCAAGGGGGTTTTCTCTTGTTAGGGTGGTGGATAATGAAGCCGATTGTTCTTTGCTCACTCGTATTTGTTCTACCCCTACTTTCTAACGCCAAATTAGTGGCCCACTGGACCCTGGAAGAGGGATCCGGAAATCTCGCAGGAGACGTGTCTGGCTCAGGTTACGATGGAACGGTGATTGGAGGAGCCACTTGGACCAGCTCGGATCTCCCACCCGTCCCAGGAGGGACGACATCCGCGCTAGAGTTCGATGGGATTGACGACCAAATCGATATTGTAGGCTATCAAGGAATCTCTGGGACTGGAGATCGAAGCATTACCGCTTGGATTAAAACAGGTGTGAATAGCACGGCTCTGAACAAAGCAATTGCCTCATGGGGGGCAAACATAGGAACCCAGAAATGGACTTTTCGAGTCCAAGATGGTTCTGGTGTCAAAGGCGCCATTCGTATTGAGGCAAACGGAGGCTACTTCATCGGTAATACTGTGGTGACTGATGCACAGTGGCACCACGTTGCCGTGACTTGGGCTAACGATGGAACTCCCGATATTTTAGATGCTAAACTTTACGTTGATGGTGTGCTGGATGCCGAGTTTGGTAGTCTTGATGTTCCTCCGAGTGCCAGCCAAAGCGTAGCAATCAATACCGCCGTGAGTGCTGATGTGCGAATTGGACAAGATTTTCAGGTAAACACGAACCACAACTGGGATGGGCTCATTGATGACGTCAGAATTTATGACGAGGCTCTCGATGCCAATGCCATTGCCGCGATCGCCTTGGGTGGTCAGCCAGTGACACAGTTTAGTGCGTCCGCTGAAATCGTCGCAAGTGGATCACCCGTTACGCTGAGTTGGGAGGCCGATCCAGCCAATGAGAGTCTTTCGATCGACCAAGAGGTTGGAGATGTTTTGGGTTTAGACAGGATCACGGTCAACCCGACCGTTGATACCACTTATACCATTACGGGGTCTCTCGGGGGGGTGAGCGGGCAAGCGCAGGTCACTGTTCTCGTGAATCAGGCTCCCGTCATTGAAACGTATACCATCATTGGTTCTGATGAAGTGATTGAAGGCACCACCGTCACTCTTTTTGCTGATGTCTTTGGCGAGACCAGTCTTGCTCTCAATGGAGAAGACGTGACGGGTCAGGATTTAATGGAAGTCGTTGCTCAGCAAACAACAACGTATACTTTATCTGCCACCAATAGTTTTGGCACGAGCACGGCAGAAGTGACCATTGCCGTTTTGGCTGCGGATTCACCAGATCTAGAATGGGTGGCAGAAGGGCTCAGTGAGGGCCTCCTTGAGCAATGGTATCCTCGTACCAATACCACCCCTAATAGCGCAATTACTTTCATTAACAATACAGGAGGGACCGTGCAGACTGGCGCAACGAACTTCGCAGGGGTCAGTTCCTGGATTAATAGTCCCGGATTTAATCTTTCATCCAATCCGCTGGATTCATGGCAGGATGGGCTCGGTGATGTGGTCACTAAGCAAGATGTAAGCTGGGAAATTGTGGTGCGACCCGGGAACTACACCGGCAAACATACTCTGTTTAATACCGGTGGCAACGGAGACGGAACAGCTTTTGTTCTTACGGATGGGATTCTTGATTTTAGAGTCCAGACGGCAAACAATGACGACCAGCGAGTGATTGTTTCCACGGATCTTTCAGCGCTTGGTCTAGCCACTGAGTTTTTCCATGCGGTTGCCACGGTCGATGTTGAATCTGCAGGTCCTGGGAAAGTTTCCCTCTATGTCAATGGGCAGCTTGTCGATTCAGCCTCGAGTGTCGGTATTCTCGATGATTGGGACGGTGGT
>Ga0181587_10002922_pt1 | contig 14150 bp, 9 predicted proteins | sample 071ome_27_FD_132463 | JGI IMG/M metagenome (GOLD analysis project Ga0181587, IMG submission 132463) | Coastal salt marsh microbial communities from the Groves Creek Marsh, Skidaway Island, Georgia - 071409AT metaG (megahit assembly) | ecosystem: Environmental > Aquatic > Marine > Intertidal zone...
ACCATCCCGGACCATTCCGACCAAGGCCACGATTGGCGGAACGAACCGGACACGACGGTGACGTCACCCCCCTGAAACTGCACCTTCGCACGAGCAAAGGACACCATCAGCACCACCTCCCGACCGTTTGGCCGAGGTCTGGCCGCTCATGGCCGACGTCTGGCCGCGCTCGGCCGAGGTTCGGCCGGAGCGCAGCACGCTGCTTTTGCTGACCAGGAGGGATTCTTCCCACCGGAGGCGTGCGCATCCAACCGTCGTTCGCACTCCAGAGTTCGGCCACGGACGGCCGACGCTCAGCCGATGGCTGGCCATGCATGGCCATTGACGGGAATTCATCGGCCTCGAGCCGCCCTTCAAGGCCCAAGGCGACCCGCTCGAGGACCGAATCGGCCGTTGTGCTCGGACCGATGCGCGCCTCACGTTGGGCGCGTCGTACGAGTTCTGCTGTCTGCTTCAGTTTGGCACGGGATTGGGCGCCCAGTCCCCAGTTCAAATCTGGGCGGACCCACCAAAACGACCTTGTGAGACATCGTTTCACTCCGACCTCTGAGGGAAACGTTCCTGAAGGATGCTTTGCGCATTAAGAAGCTTCATGGAGGGCCATCCGTGCATCGAAACAATGGTCCGCCTTGAGCAATGGCTGCGGGCAAAGCGTCGGTTTCCAACCTCCTCCTCGGCACCAATCCTTCGTCTTGGTGATTTCTTTTCAGGCTGCGGCGGCATGACGTTGGGTACAGTCGAAGCAGGACGTCGTTCTGGATTCAGGATTGTTCCTTCGCTTGCCGTCGACATGTTGGAGGCTGCAGGATTAGTCTACGCCACGAATTTTCCTGGCGTCGATGTGCTACACGATGACATCACCCTGCACGTGGACGGCCCGCTGGATGCACAACAGCCCACACGGGCAGAACGTCAACTCCTCGACAGAACTGGCCCGCTCGACATCATTGTCGGCGGACCGCCTTGCCAAGGCCATAGTGATCTGAACAACCATACCAGACGGGAGGATGGACGAAATGACCTCTACCTTCGAATGGCACGAGCAGTTCTCCTTTACCGCCCATACCTCGCTGTGATTGAAAACGTCCAGACTGTGACACGTTCGTCAACCAATGTTGTTACTCGTACACGTGAAGTGCTCGGTCTGGCTGGTTACCGGACGAAAGAAATAGTAGCAAGAGGCCACCACATGGGACTTCCACAGCGTAGGGTGCGTCATTTCACCATCGCGCAGAGGGAGGACCTTACGGAACCAACCTTTCTGTTGCCTCAGCGTGGCGAACGCTCTGTCATGACTGCAATTGGCGACCTAAGCGTGGGAACGACGCTGTTTGAAACACCCTCAACGCATCAGCGACAAAACGTTGAGCGAATTGCTTGGTTGTTCGGAGCAGGTTGGACGCTGGAAGAAGCACATGCAGACTACAACGAAGGAAGTGTGAAACATCCACAGGCGTTCAATCTGGTCAACCACCGTCGGCCTCGCTGCCACCAAAACGGGCACAATTACCCAGCAGTGTACGGCCGAATGCGCCCAAACGAAGCAGCTCCAACAATCACACGCGGATTTGGCTCAACCGGACAAGGTCGCTTTGTTCACCCCATGGAACCTCGGACCCTCACTCCACACGAGGCCGCAAGGGTGCAAACGTTCCCTGATTTTTTTTCCTTCGAACCCGTCACCGCACGCGGCGATCTTCACACCCTCATCGGCAATGCTGTGCCTCCCTTGATGATGCTTGACCTGTTGACACCCTACCTCGGCACCATCCAATCCTCCATGCTTTGATGTAACTTCCAAGGTAGTGGGGTTTATTGGGCGTCGTCCCGAATATTTGGTTGTGGCCGAAGCCTCGTTGCATGAGCCAACCGTTCGGGAGTGGGCGGAAGCCATCGCTGAGAGATTTTTCCGACGGGGGGACCAGTCTGCTCAGCTATCGATCGATCAAGCAATGCTTGTCGAAATCGCGAATTCGCTCACGGGAACCACGCTTAACGATGAGCAAGCCATCCATTTGCTTATCCACGCCGTCGCCAGCCTCACAGGGGAACATGGAAATAGCGTTTACCTCAGGATCGCAAAACATCAGTGGAAGCCAAACGTCGAGGACGACTGGTCAAGTGGCCTTCCTGCCGATGACGAGGAGCCTGCGCCCGTGTACTTGCTCCCCCTCACCATGCTAATTCTTGCTGGCCAATACGATGGTGATGGAGGCTTGAGGGTCGACAGGGATAATTTCCATGCTCGTCATCTTGCTTGGTTGAGGAAATTTTTCCCTTCGGCAGCAAACGGTCGCAGCCAACAGTGGATTGATGAATGCGTTCGGAACTTTACGTTCCACACCGTCCGAAGGAGGGCCAATGGTCGTTGCATCTTTGAGCACTTGAGAGATTGGGCCATGAACACCAGAGATTGCCGGTTCCTGACACGCATGGCTGTTCGGGAACAGATGCCCCGAGGGACAGCGCTTCGACGTGGTAAAACAGGGATTGCCTTTCCGCTGCGGGAGCAAATCCCGTACAGCCAATCGGAACGGGAGGAGTTGTTTCGTAAACTTCGCGACATCATCGTCCCCGGGACCGTCCCGAATGCCGAGAGGATTCAGAAGAAGCTCCGCCACAACGATACGTGGGGCTGGCCTGCAAGTTCTCACCTTTGGGACGAAAACGGAGAGGCGTTGACCAGCAGCGGCTTGGACCTCATCGTTCGCATTTTTTTGTCACAGTTGAGGCCAGGTTCAGTTCGCCGAAACGGTCGACGAGGTGGGAGGGCTGCATCAATCCCCGCACGGGTCGTTGGTGCTCACGCCTTCCTTCGAAGTGAAAACGAGGCCGGAGAAGATTGGTTGCAAGGGGCCGAAGTTCGGCTGTTGGTTCCAGCAAGCATCACTCAACCGCTGACCATACATTCCAAAGGAATGGAAGGCGAAGTAGAAATCGATGTGGAGATCGACCCACTTTTGCATAGGGTCATGGCCGTTGCCGATGATGACCGCATCACTTTGCCGATTCAGCTCGACGACCTAAGCCCCCATGACACCGCCATGCACTGGTTTCACGAATGTGCTTGCGAAAACCCCGACGAAGACGGTTCAATCGAAGGCCTCCAAGTGCGAGGAGACACGGCAACGGACCATCGCCTCTGTGCTCCAGAACACCTGGTGTTCCGGTCACTGCGTCCAGACCGCTCACTCTTCCAACTCTGGGCTGAAAATTGGGCATCGGAAGCAGGTTGCATCGAACTCCATCGAGTCTTTGGTGGTGAAGCGTGATGGCGCGCTTTGAGGAACCTGAACGATGGAGCGGGCTTTCCCCCGGTGCTGTGCGGGCCCTCACGCCAAGGAACGACATTCGACATCTCACGCTAAAGGGCGGCATCAAAGTCAGCGCCCAACGAATTCCGCCTGAGTACCATTGCCAATTTCCTCCCCTAATCATTCTTCATGACCCGGACCGTATCCCCCAAATTGCTCGCGGAGAAGAAAGTGAAGCGTGGGAACGCTTGGAAGTGGGCCGTAATGGGGAATACTCCCTTGCGCGCGGAGATGAGGGCGTGATTCGTCTACGCACCGTTGAGGAGGAGGGCGAACCTCAACCATCGGACCCCGTACATCTGCAGCTTGTAACACCACGCAATCTCAACCTCGACCTGCTTCTTGGCCACCAGGAACAGCCGGAAGTGCACCACGACGACACACCACGTGAACAACCACCTTTCCAACAGCAGGACCTTGCTGACCTTGTTGCTCAAGCCGTGCATGCACTTGAAGAGGAAACCGAAGAACAAGACATCCCATTGATGCTCCGGGGATTCAAAGCGATGGGCATCAGCCATCGTGATTGGTGCAATACCGTTCGACCTCTTCAAGAGAAGCAACAACAAGTGGAGAACAAACGGCGTGAAGAAATGGAGCGCAAGGCCACCTTGCAAGAGGCAAAAAGGAGAGGGTACCTAAACAAAGGGGATCTAGAAGCTGAAGCATTCGGGAGGAAGAGAGATGAGCTCATCGAGGATTTCAAGCAAGATGTTGAGAACTACGGAAAAAAACACAAGGGGACCAAGGAAGGACGCCGGGTAAGCCATTTATTTAAACAATTGAACGATGTAAAATTAACGCGAAGGGGTCAGAACACGTTGGATGATCTCTCAAGACGATTGAAGGATGCTCTCTCTGCGATACCACCGCCTCCACCTCCGCCTCCACCTCCACCTCCTGAACCGGAGGGAAACGGGGGGGGGGAATCGGACCAGGAGCGACGCAAACGCCGAGGAAGCACCCCAAAGAAACAACTGACCTGTCAAGAGAGAATCCTCGATCATTGCCGTCGACATCCAAACGATCATGTCACAGGAAAAATCCTGAGATGGCAGCGTGAACATAGCTTGTTGAGGTGATTGTGTGCTGGACCAGTTCTTGTCTCACCTTAGCGCTTCACCCGACCCGATGGCGCTGTCAACCTATCGACGCAAGTTTGGACAAGCGTTCCCAGATTTTGAAGGCCCCGGAGCCGCACGTTGGGTGGTTGAACGGGCTCTTTTCCACCTTGGCCATCTCATCGAACGTAATGGGCAGGTTTCGGTTCGACCCCTCAGAGCTGTCCCAAACGGAACCGAAGGGTATCACCTGGTCGGTGCTAGAACGCCCGACTTTGAAAGTATGCTCACTTCGGAGGGGTTTGAAGTAACTGTTCAACCTCAACCGACGCTTGGAACTCTGGTCAGCGACAGTACCGAGGTAACAGCACCACCAAGGGCACTCCTCTCAGCTCCCGTCGACCGCATCCCGACTCTTGACGATGACTGGTTTGTTGTTTCGCTGAACGGCCTTCAGCGACCAAGCCGATGGTTGGAACGAAGGATGGCAGCACGCTCTTGGAGGCCGTACGACCACACAGAACGCGATGCGATTCCAGAGAGGTGGTGTCCCATCGACCGAACGTGGGTGAGGATTCACAACAATGAAGCCCAGCTCAAGCATCGTTCCGACGAAGGGATTCTTCGCTTCCCATCGACCGCACATCGACCAGCACCTCCGTCCTATGGACTTCTTCGCAGAGCAGACGTCAACGGCATCGAGGTTCTAAGTATTGACCCTCGTGAACTTCCACTTGCGTTGCAAGCCATCGGTTGGCTGAACCGCTCAAACCTGATTCGGCAAAACGAGAATGGAGATTTTTCCTGGCCTCGACTTTCGGGTGTGCGCCCCATGGATGACCTCATGCACGTGTTGTGCCTTCGAAGCGGTACCCTTCCAGTCCAAGATCCACACGACGAAGGAAGGTTGGCGGTTCAGAACCTTAGCCAAGATGACATCGATTGTGTGAATCGGTGGATGGAGGGATGAAGGATGCTAGAACGAAACCCAGTGTTGGCCCTTGACCACATCATGGCGGAATACCAACGTTACCTCGACACCGCGTTTCACTTCAAGAGCGAATCGCTTGCTGAAGAACGAAGGGAGCACCTTCGCTCATGGGTGATGAGCGAGGTGCAGGTCGAACCAGTTGCCATTCATCGCGCGCACGAACGAACGCTGAACGAGATGGTCGAGAACGGTGTAATGAGCCTTGAATTCATGGAATTTTTCACCACCGGCTTGATGCCCTACTTGGGTGGTGCTGACCGGCTTCACACCCACCAAGCTAGGATGTTGAACCCTGAAGGGCATCCACACCGTGTGGTCACGTCAGGTACGGGCTCAGGGAAAACCGAGTCCTTTCTGCTCCCCATCCTGCAACACCTTGAGCAGGAATTGGCGACGGCTGCTGATGCAGGACCGGCACCTGCTGATGACAGCTTCGAATGGTGGAACAGTGATGCTCGACGCTACGCTCGGCAATATCCTCAGCAAGGAAGAACGGCTGGACTTCGAGCCTTGATCTTGTACCCAATGAACGCACTCGTCGAAGACCAACTTCGACGGTTACGAATGGCCCTCGACTGCAGAGAAATGCACGAATTGTACAATTCGAGGTACAACGGGCATCGACCGCGAATTGGCAGATACAATTCCGCTACGCTTGGTGGCACGAAAGATTTCCGTCACCATACACCAAATTGTGGACGCGACGATGGCCTCCCAATCGGTCCACACGCTGCCGCACGAGAACATGAGGTCGCTTCCAAACTCCACGATATGCAAGAAACGTGGGATTCCGTTCTGCAATTGCACGAGAACGATGCGAGGTTAGTCTATCTCTCACACGAACATGAAGATGGCTTTTTTTTCCAAAATCCGTTCGGAATAGAAGCCCGCACACGGCAAGACATGCACCACATGTGCCCCGACATTTTGGTGACAAACCAGAGCATGCTGACGGGTATGATGATGCGGGAATTTGATGAACCCATCATCGAGCAGACCCGGACGTATCTTGCCACGGATGGAGCTGTGTTTCACCTCGTTCTTGATGAACTCCACCTCCACCGCGGAGCGGCCGGAACCGAAGTCGCCCTGCAAATTCGCTTGTTGCTTGATCGACTGGGACTCATTAACCCCGACGGGGGTTTGGATGACAGGCTTCGCGTCCTCTGCTCGTCTGCGTCCCTGAACGATGGAGAGGGACGTGAATTCCTCCGGGATTTCTTCTCGTTTGAAGACAACGTGGACATCATCTCAGGTGAGTGGGCTGACGTCGGTGGTGCTCACCCTGAAACAGAACGTCTGGCTCAACCTGAACCACGGATTCCGATTGGACTCTTGACGAACATTGCGGCACACATCGACGACGCGTCGGCCAGCGATTGCGGGTGCAGTGGACGAGCAGAATTGAGCACCGATTGCGCACACGTTCAGCACATTTTCAATGAATTACAAGCTGCATTTGGGATGAATGGACCCGTTGATATTGAAGCTATTGGAGCTGCCGTGTTTGATCACGACGGTGCTTGCCCGTGGGACGCCACAGTATTGGCAGCTTCGCAAAACGAAAACGACGGCACACTTGGAACCTTACCGTGGAGGAGCCTGCTTGAGGCTTTTTGCAACGGAGCAACGACGGAAGAGGAGGCATGGCGGGGGCTTCGAGGCTTGCTATGGCTTCGGGATGTAAGGAATCGAAGTCCGTCGAACGAAAAGCCAAAGTTACGCCTTCGGTTTCACGGCATGTATCGCAACCTTCCAGGACTTGCCGCACTTCCTGCTTCACATGATGACCCGTTCAGAAACGTTGGCCCCATCACGCAGCTTGGTGACGACCCCTGGCCTCAGCTTGACCCTGAAGATGCAGAATCACCTCGCATCAAGCGGTTGGAACTGCTGTACTGCGACGAGTGTGGAGAAACGCTGTTTGGAGGGCTCCGCTCGGTTCTGTGGTCCAGGGATGGCAGTGAGGCCTTCCAATTGCTCGACAGCGAACCAAATCCAGACGTTCCAAATGAACAGCTTCTTCCGAAAAGGGTCGAGGAGCAGAACTACCTCGAATACGCGGTGTTCTGGCCCACTCGGAATGCAGACCTACGACCACAATCGATTCGTATGATCAACGGTGCCGTGGCTCAACTGAATGACCTGTACAACGCACCTCAAACAGGGCACCTCACGCATCCAAAACTGAACCCACACCCTTCGATGGGATGGGCCATGCGTGGGTGGAAGGAGGCGTGGTTGAATCCTCACACGGGGTGCATCTACACGTTAGAGCATGAAGCACAACGCTCAATTGAAGGAATTACTGATGCGCTTCAGCCGGTTCGTGGTTGGTTGGTCCATGTGCCAATGATTGACGTGAATTTTCCCGCAACAGGAAGAGGCGTCGAAACCCCATCGACGAGAAACCTCCAATCCTACCAGAATCAACCGCCCACACCTGAATCCGTTCAACCTCACATGAGCAACGAGGGACACAAACCACTGCTTCGTTCCTTACAGGCGATGCCAACGGATTGCCCGTCGTGTGGGAGAGATCGAGTATCGACCGCCATCAACAACCAACGACATGCAGAGGATCGAAAACCAAGCAGGACCAGCCCTATCCGGTCCTTTCGGACAGGATTCGGCGAGATGTCGTACCAACTCACCCGCAGCCTCACGGACACCCTCTCGGCGGATGTGTCACGCAAGAAGTTGATCGCATTCAATGACAGCCGAGCAAACGCCGCCGACCTTTCAAAACGAATCAACGACCGGCATCGAGAGAATGCAGTGTACGAAGTGGCAATGAACATTCTTCGTCGAATCGCCGTTGAAGAACCGGAATGGGTTCAACACGAGGGTGAGGGCTTCGATCTGGATCAACATCAACGTCAGCGGTTGGACGAGGTGCTGGACGACGATGAGCACAGGGACACCATCCTTGGACGCGGGGGACGGCGGATTGCTCCACTGGAACTTCTCCTTGTTGCGAACGGTGCCAACGATGATGACGTCACTGTCTCTGCTCCACACTACATCCCGGGACGTAGGTTCGCACACGCTTCATGGTTGGAACACGAGCTTGCCGAAATGGGGGTGGACCCATCTGGAGAAGGGCAACTGACGCACAACCGTGGCCAAGAAGACGAGCGTCAACTTCATTGGCGGGAAGTCTACGATTGCAACGTTGCTCGAGAACCCCATCAACGGTTGCGATATCAACGCGAATATGCGGAGTTACAACCTCGGATTCAACGCAACCTCAATGCTACTCTTCTGACGACCATGCTGTGGAGACCCCGATCAGAACTTCAAACCATGGGGCTCGGAAGAATCACCACGCTCAGACCACTGCATCGTCCAGACGGAGAAGATGGCATGTCAGATGCCATGGTGCAGGAACTTGTTGACGCGGTGCTTCGATTGTTCGGAATCGAACGACGTTACCACGATCCTCGCGCGTTTGAGCAACGCCGACTTACGAGTCTTCATGCGTTTAGGAAATCCATTCTTCCGTTCGTTCGGTCAGTCTTTGAGCACCAGCGCTTGCGGTGGAACAACCAACCTGGTGAAGCAGGGGCAGACGCCTTCCTGACGTGGCTCTTGTGCGACCAAGAAGGTGGCGGCACGGGTGTGCTTCACGAAGATTGTGGAAACGGAGATTTCGGCCCAATTCGACATGAGGTACCCGCCGTAGGAACGAGTCGTCCCGCAGAACCCTATCTGATTCCTGAACATCTCGCGGTCTACATTGCACCTGAAGCAGAGCGTGTGGTGAGGTGTCAAGTCTGCAATTTCAGCCATCTCGAATCCTCCGTTGAGCACTCGCAAACCTGTCAGAGGTGCTTTGCTATGTTCGACGGTAATGAACGGTACATCGAGGGAGATGCAGTACGTGACCGCTTCCAAGTGAGCAACCGACTGGCCTCACCCGATCTTGATGTTTCTGCCCTTCGTGCCGGAGAGATGACGGGCCAAACCGACGACCAATTTGAACGGCAACGGAGGTTTAGGAACATCATTCTGCGGCACGATATCGAGGATCCTCTGGAAGTCTTGAGCGTGACAACAACCACGGAAGTCGGCATCGACATGGGGAGCCTCAATGCCATTTTCTTGGCCAACATGCCGCCTGAACGGTTCAATTACCAGCAACGTGTTGGTAGAGCGGGAAGGCGCCACGAAGCGTATTCCCTCGCGGTGACGTTCTGCCGTGATTCGAGCCACGATGCCCATCACTTCGTGGACCCACGGGAAATGACCGGGGGGGAATGCCCTCAACCTCGCCTCAACATGGAACAACCACGTTTTGCGCAACGGGTTTTTGCCAAAGAAGTGCTCCGTCGCGCGCTCCTCCCATACCGAAGAGGCTTGACGGCCGATACTGAATCGGACATTCACGGCGAATTTGGGTCGGTTTCGATGTTCGACCCCCATGTGCGCGGATACGTCGATGCTTTTCTTGATAATGAGGAAAATGGAAACATCTTGCGACACATCGCGATGGTGCTCTGGCAGAACCACGGGGGTGAGGCCTGGACGGTAAACGAACTGGTTGCATCGGTAACTGAAGCTGACGATGGACTCCTCACACGAATGGATGCGGCCCTCACTGCTGAACTTCCAGAGAAAGGTCTTGGTGAGGCACTTGCCGATCAAGGGGTCCTTCCGATGTACGGGATGCCAACGGCCGTCCGAGTGTTCCATCACCAAGACAAGAGGTTAGGAACACAAAGCATTGGGGAAGTGGACCGCCCTCTCGATTTTTCCATCTCAGAATTTTCGCCTGGGCGAAGCATCACCAAAGACGGATTTCATCATCTCGCGGTTGGGATCACCCCTCCACTCCGTATGCCGAATTATGGACAAAACATCTCAGCAAACGACGTCCATGCCTACAGCCGAGTTGGGCGAATCTGGTTGGATGACCATACCGGAGTCATGGTTGGTGAAGAAGAACGCCTGGACCTACCTGCGGGCCCGTTGGACCCACCAGATCCAAACCCAGCGCCTGAGCGCGATTCACCGTCGACAGGCCGAGCCCTCCAAGCCATGCGCTATGTTGTTCCTCGAGCATTCACCTCTGACTGGTACGCGAACAGCAACGAACGCGTCGGTGGAGTGAGTTCATTGACGCGGCTGCATTATCCCGCGCACAACGATGGTCATCACATTGAGGGGTCGAACATCGTGTTTCACAGCACGCAGTCGACAGAAGTCTTGGTGTTGAACCTCGGGCCTCAACGAAACGGGTTTGAACTCGTAGGGGTTGAAAATCGACGCGTCTCCATTGGCGGGGCTGGATTTTTCGCTCGGAACCAACTTCTCGCCATTGAAACCCGTAACATGGCGCACAGGAGTCTTCGCCATCTGATGGAGGGAGATCCGCTGGTCACGGCCGCCCTCGCAGCACCGAAAACAACCGATGTGTTGCGCCTCCATGCGCAATGCACTCCCAGAGGTGTGAACCTTGACATGCACGGAACCCGTTCAGGCAACGCGGGAACGTACGGCCCAAGCATGCTCATTGGTCTCAAAGCCGCGTACACCTCTGCACACGTGATGCTCCGTTCCGAATACGCTCACCTTGCTGACATTGACCCGTTGGAGATTGAGTCATGTCATCCTCAGCGTGCCGTGCTCGACGATGGAACGACGGCAAGCATCATGGTCATGAACGACAGAGCAGCCAACGGTTCAGGGTTCGTTGTTGACATGGGGCTTCGCCTTGAGAACCGAACGTTGATGGAAGGCCTTCTGGATGCACAGCGCGGTAGCAGATGGTCGCAAGAGGTCGTAGGAGTGGACCACCGGACGTCGTGCAGGTCCTCATGCAGATCTTGCCTTAGAATGGCCAGCAACCATCGAGAACACGGCTTGCTTGACTGGCAGCTGGGCATGGCCCTTCTGAGAGTGCTCCATTTGGGATGGGATGTGGGAGCATCGGCAACCTCCGCAACGGAATTGGCAACCACACTTGGTCGACACACAGAAACCGCCAATTGGATGGCACAAACGATCGGCGATGTGCGGCTCCTCTCGACCATGTTCAGTTCACGGACCGTGGTCCATCCGGCCATCGACGATGGGCCTGCGCTGCCCGTGCTGTTGGTGAATCGGCGTGGAGCAACCTCGCCACGGGCGCTCGTCTTCGTCCATCCCTTGTGGACCAATCCGGACTTGGAAGAAATTCGTGGCATTCCAACGCGTCGACCAGAACATGGGGTCGTCGATCAAACAATGGCGTGGCTCAGACGAGTCCAAAACGTTGAACGACGTGATGTCCACTTTGTTTCATCGTTCGATGCACATCACAGGCCCGCGTTTATTGTAAGCTGCTTCCAAGGTGAGTAAATGGCTCATGAGTGGGTGATCCAACCCCTCGAAGTCATTCCCGTTTCTGCCCTTGTCAGGACCCACCAATGCCTTAGGCACGCCCTCATTCGCTCACTTCCGTATCAAAACAGGGAATCCTTTGATACCCTCCCCTCCTCGAAGTACGCCCTGTTCGGAACTTTGGTCCACGAATTCATCGATGCAATCGCCCGTGACCCGCTACCAGAGGACAACTTCGACGAACACATGGTTGATGTATGGAATAGGCTTCGGGATGAACTTGAACATAATGCGCAGACCGAGCCAAAAAAAGCACACCTTGTCCCTCTTAGGGACCTCCCAGGCTACGACAGGAAAAGGGACGAAGCGTTCGATCGGGCATGGAACATGATCAGCCAACGCCGAGTTTCATCCCAGAGGAGGGCTGAGTTGAAGCAACCCGATTCTACCGCAGAAGGTCGAACAAGTCGTGCGAGATTTGGCACAGAAATTGATCTTCGCGTGGAAGTGCATGGCATTGGAGTTCGGGCCATCATCGACGAAGTACGTCCCGCAGATCCTCCGATGATTGTGGACTTGAAGACCGGAATGTTGCTGAATTCAGAAGATGAGCTGAAAGAGATTTACAGGCGGCAGGTGCTCTTCTATGCGAGGATTTGGTCCCAAACCAATTGGGATAATGGACCGGTAGAAGCCGTGGTTGAAGGCCTTGACGGACGATCGTCTCATGTTTCGTACGACGCTTCAGAAGCTCGACGCCTGCTTGAAGAATCGGTTCAATCGATCTTGATTGGGTATGCTTCTGTTCAACGAGCCGCGAACCATTTTGAAGCGCTTAATCTCCTCGCGCAACCCACTTTACTGGCGTGCAAACATTGTCCCTACCGCACATCTTGCACGGCATATATCGAGGCATGGCCACTGCTCGAAGCCGAAGAACATGATATCCAAGATATTGTTGGAACGCTGATCGACCCCCACGAAACCGGTTCCCTGCATCGGGATTCAACCGTGCTTGGCAGGGATCGAGGATTCACGCCGGAATCCATGTATGCTGGCGTTCGGGACATGCACGGTCAAGACTGGCTGGTTCAAAACCTGACTGCGCTTGAACGTAATGGCAGCCGATCCCAACGCAATCATGATGCCATCACTCATCTGAGCTTTGGGGATCCGGTCATGGTTTGTGGCGTCCGTGTGCTAAGGCTTGGGGAGCTGCACATCCTCGCACAAGCCACCACGGACCATGCCATCATCAATCGATCAACAAGTGGTAGCTGAATTCTTGCGTTACATCACCCGAAGGACATCATTCATTCCTTCATCCCAGCGAGCTGAACTTCGATTCAGAACAACGCTCGGATCACAGTTCAAAACTGGGCGAACAACCACAATCCAGCCCATGCTTGACCATTGCTCTAGCGAATTCAACGGCGCTGAAATTGCCAAAGGCTTGATTGGATTTGTTGAAGCGTGACCGAATCCCTTGTTTGTGCTTCGTGTAAGGAGGCAATTTGCCCCCGAAGTTCCTCAATTCGCGGGTCCCATGTCGGTTTTGGAGGATGGCTATTCCCAACTTCTGAGACCGGGGCGTTGTGGAATTGTTTTGAGAGTGCGCTCGTTGGATCTGTTGTTCGGAAGAACAGCAAGCATGCACAAAAAAGGCCGATGCCAAGTCCAATCAATAACATCTGCCAATCAAAAAAGTCACTGAAAGCCCACGCCGGATCGGTCCCAGCACCCCCCACGGCTCCGTCGCCAGACGAATAAATCATCAGCAGCAGACCAAAATTGAGGTATGCCGTCAGCATTCCGGAGACAGACATGAAGATTGAGCAGGCAAACACACGGCTTGCGTCATGGTGCCCAGAATTGATGACCAGAGTGGTTCCAGTCAAAAGAACAGGAAATGATAACAAGAGAACACCCAGTTCGATGGCGAGAGATAGGAGTTCCCCATCTTCGGTTCTGAGGACAACAAATAACCCAGGTACAAGGACCCACAAACTGGTGAAGGCACCTTGCCCGACAGACTTTCCAATGTCACGAATCATGTCCGATGCTCTGAACCGAAGGGATATAATTTAGATTCCATCAAGAATCAACTAACCACCAAGGCGAACGACAAATGCCCGTCGATTCAACTCGATGACGCAAAAACAGAACAGCACGCAGTGGCTTTCAGAGAAAATCGCAATACGTGCTTTCTGAAGTATTGTCCGCTGGTTGGCTTCAAGGTCAGGCAGTCGGGTCGATGAGTTGGTAATCGTCGCTCAGCGGCGTGGCCCCGGTCTCGGTGGAGAGGATTTGCCCGTCCTTCAACCGGTGGAAGGACAGCACCGCTTCGGACGTCGAGCCGTTGGCAAAGTGGACGATGGCGTGCTCAACTGCAACCTCGTCGTTCTCAAAGAGGATCCTGTGGTTGACCTGACGGACCGCGTCGGAGCCTGCAAAGGAGAG
>Ga0181587_10002943_pt1 | contig 14096 bp, 10 predicted proteins | sample 071ome_27_FD_132463 | JGI IMG/M metagenome (GOLD analysis project Ga0181587, IMG submission 132463) | Coastal salt marsh microbial communities from the Groves Creek Marsh, Skidaway Island, Georgia - 071409AT metaG (megahit assembly) | ecosystem: Environmental > Aquatic > Marine > Intertidal...
ACCAGCGCCAGCATGGCCTCAGCGATCGGCGGTGCCCGGATACCGACGCAGGGGTCATGTCGACCCGTGGTCACCACCTCCGCCGAAGCACCCGAGGTATCTATGGTCTCGCCAGGCAGCCTAATGCTGGAGGTAGGCTTCAGTGCAAGACTGACTCGAAGCGGTTGGCCGGATGAAATCCCACCCAGCGTACCGCCTGCGTGGTTACTGACAAAGCCATCGGGGCTGATTAGGTCACGGTGCTCACTGCCAAGCTGCGCCACCGCGGCGAATCCATCCCCTATTTCTACGCCTTTCACCGCATTGATACCCATCATCGCATGGGCGATATCCGCATCGAGCCGATCGAAGACAGGCTCGCCCCACCCAGCAGGGACGCCGTCAGCAACGACATTAATGCGCGCGCCCACGGAATCGCCTTGCTTAATCAGGTCCTGCATATAGGTCTCTAGCTGGGGAATCAAATCCGCATCGCCGCAAAAGAACGGATTGCTCTCTACCAGATCCCAGTCGTGCGAGCTGGCGGCCAGCGGGCCCAGCGCACTGAGATAACCGCGGATCGTCACGCCGTAACGTGTGGCCAACCACTTTTTTGCAATGGCCCCAGCCGCCACTCTCATCGTCGTCTCGCGCGCTGAGGAGCGTCCGCCGCCCCGATAATCGCGAATGCCAAACTTGCGATCATAGGTGTAATCAGCATGAGCAGGTCGATATAAATCTTTGATTTTGCTGTAATCTTTTGACTTTTGATCCTGGTTGCGCACCAGCAAGCCGATCGGCGTGCCCGTGGTCACACCCTCAAAAGTGCCAGAGAGAATCTCGACTTCGTCGTCCTCTTTGCGCTGGGTGGTATACCGCGACTGGCCAGGCTTGCGACGATTGAGGTCATGCTGCATATCAGCCGCAGATAACGGCAATCCGGGCGGACACCCGTCAATGATGCAGCCCAGTGCCGTACCGTGGCTCTCGCCAAAGGTGGTCACCGTGAACAGCTTGCCAAAAGTATTCCCAGACATACTTGCCTCCGGGCGCCATTATAGGATGCCGGCAGCGTGCCAGTCGCGTAATTCCTGCGCACTGATGGCCGCGATACCACTCCCGCCTTGCGGCAAATCCAGCCATAAAAAAGGCACCCTCTCCAGTCTGGCCTCCAACTCGACCAGCGTCTCCCCGACCTCCAGTAACAGCAAACCGTCAGCACTGAGCACAGAGCGCGCCTGCCTGAGTAACCGGACCGCCAACTCTGTGCCTGCCGCTTCGGCCTCGAGGGCGATGCGGGGCTCGTGGCGATATTCAGGTGGCAGTTCTGACATTTCCCGATCGGAAACATAAGGAGGATTGGCGATCAGCAGATCCACTGACTGCTCACCAAAGTGGCTCAGCAAGTCACTTTGTACGCATCGGACACGGTCTGAAAGGCGATGACGCGCAATATTTTCGCTAGCTAACGCCAACGCATCCGCGTCCAGATCAGCCAGCCATACTCGGGCCTTGAGGAAACGTTTCGCGGCCAGGATGCCCAAGCTGCCGCCACCGCAGCAGACATCCGCGATCACAGACGGCGGCTTAGTCCCCCGCCACCAGGGGATCAGCCCCTCCTGAATCAAATGCGCAATCGGAGACCGCGGTACGAGGGCCCTTTGATCCGACAGGAACGATAGTCCAGCGAGATACGCCACTCCCAACAAATAAGCCACGGGCATCCTGTCCTCGCATCGACCCCGCACCAGCGCGTCAAGTCGCTCGTTTGCCTCGCTCGGGTAGGCCTGATCTAACAGGTCCAGTGACTGATTCGGGGCCAGGTGAGCAGCACCCAGCACCAATGCCACCGCTTCATCGTGCACGGATTCATAACCGTGACCGCAGTACACGCTTGCTTCGGCCAGGGCTTTGTCCACTTGCCTAAGTTTTGTACGGAAAGTCTCCATGGTGTTTTGTCTATTATTTTAGACGGTCCATGATATCCTAACTTCCTTACAGTCAATGGCTGGCCGGCCTGTCAGCCTAGTAAAACAGCCCCCATAACGGCTTATTAGCGCGAAGGCCCTTCCGCAAGGCGACAGGGGCGACACCCGGCGCGGCGGAAAAATGCCGGGACTGGGGCCGCATAAGTCGCGCCGGCGCGGAGCGACTGCAATCTGCTTCAGTCGACCGACAGTAAGATAGGTATTAGCAGACACCCACTCTTGTGGAGGTGATTATGTCGATCAACACCGCAGCACCCAAGATCCCGACAACGCTCCCGGGCTCACTGACTCCCGAGGCGATCTCGGTTCGCGGCGCCTTGCTTGAACGCGGGCTGGAAACCCCAATGATCGCCAACGACCTATCGCGAGACCAACGTTACGACGTCATTCGCGGCGCGTTCGGCGACATTATGAAAGCGCTGGGACTGGATCTTCGTGACGACAGTCTGGAGGAGACGCCGCATCGCATCGCTAAGATGTACGTCGATGAAGTATTCAGCGGACTCGACTACTCGCAGTTTCCCAAGATCACCGTGATCGAAAACAAGATGAACGTTGAAGAGATGGTTTGTGTCGAGGACATCGACCTGACCAGCACCTGCGAGCATCATTTTGTGACCATCGACGGATCGGCCAAGGTCGCCTATATCCCAAAAGATAAGGTGATTGGCTTGAGCAAAATCAATCGACTGGTCAGATTTTTCGCGCAGAGACCGCAGGTTCAGGAGCGACTGACCCAGCAGATCCTGGTGGCTATGCAGACCCTGCTCGGTACCGAGGATGTGGCCGTCACCATTTCTGCGGTGCACTACTGCGTCAAAGCTCGCGGCGTCAAAGATGGCAGCAGCAGCACTCGCACCACGTCTTTGGGCGGCGTATTCAAGTCCGACCCGTCCTCTCGGGCCGAATTTCTGAGCTGAGCGCGAAGCCTGCCAGCTCGGGCTGGTCTCAAACGTAGCCAGACGCGTCGCTATCCCACAAATGCAGCAACCCGATCTGCTACGTACGATGCGCCCTCTTCCATGTGGGTATGGTGCGAGCCAGGCACGGCCTCTACCGTGCAGCCGGCGATGTCCTTTACTGCCTCAAGGGACGCACTAAGACCGCCGCGCTTGCGCAGGCCCTCATCCGCCACCAGAGCCAGCGTGTTGATGGTCAACGCCTCATAAAACGCCGCGCACATCTCGCGGCTCAGCTTCACCGCTGAGGCATGGTTGAGGCGCGGATCATGCGTCAAGACCCAACCACCCTGAACCTCACGTAACGCCCTTCGCGCAAGGATCCGAGCGCTTTGCGCTGAAAAGCCGAGCCGCTGCCGAGCGGAGACAAAAGCCTCTATGTCTGGGAACAACCTGGGCGGCCGTGCATCCAGTGACTGACGATCCTTCTGAGCCTGTAAGAACTGCTCTGCGGCGGACTCAGATGATACCGGGCTGGGGAGCATGCCATCGAGCAAAATCAAATGGGAGCATCGTGCCTGTAAGGCCGTGGCGAGCAGAACGGCAATCGCTGCGCCCCGGCTATGGCCCAGCACGGCCAAACTGGGCAGGTCCATAGACTCGATCACAGCCAACAATTGGGGAATATCGTCCCAGATGTGATAAGTCCCATCTGGAGAGCGGTGATCGCTGAGCCCCTGCCCCGACAGATCGAGCGCAATCAACCGATAACGATTCAGGTAGGGTGCCATGACCGAGAATGACAGTGCATTGTCGAGCCAGCCGTGCAGACACAGGATCGGATAACCCTCCGGATCACCCCATTCGAGACCCGCATAATTCAGGCCATCAACACGCACGTTTAGAGGGCGAGGGGTTGTCATCTCGCGCTGTACGGCGGCGCAGCGCGAGGGTCTGGCTGGTGCCGAATGACCTCTGCGCCACCTCGCTCTAAGGACAGCACGCTAAGCACCGAGTATCCACCCGGCGCCAATGGCAATAATGAGTCATCATCGGCCCAAACCTGGATAGCCCATGACAAAAAGGGCTGATGCGAGACCAGAATACCGTGCGAATATTTCTCGAGACCACTCTCGTAGAAATCTGCGGGCTGGGCACCCGGTACCAGCGCCGGCCATACCTGCGAGCGCTTCGGCTCCAGCGTGCCTTGTAAGATTAACGCCGTCTCCTCAGTGCGCTTCAATGGGCTATAAAACAGCGAGGACACAGGCGCTATAGCGGTATCGACCATCCATTGCCGGTAGCCCTCGACAAGTTGAGCGACCTCCTGACAGCCTCTCTGTGTCAGCACGCGGGCTTCATCAGTGGCAGCGGCCCCGGCCTCGCCGTGCCGCCAGAGCGTCAGAATCACTCTATGCGTCACTCATCTCCACCAGCAACTTATTGAGTCTGGCCACGTAAGTTGCGGGATCATCCAGGCTCGAGCCTTCTGCCAGCACCGCCTGATCTAACAAGATCTGAGCGAGGTCAGAGAATCGGTCCTCGTCTGCCTCCTGATCGAGACGCTTGAGCAGCGGATGCTCGACGTTGATTTCCATAGTGGGCTTGGTCTCAGGCATCTCTTGGCCAGCTGCCTCCATGATGCGCCGCATTTGAGCACCCATTTCATGCTCTGCCACCGTCAAGCACGCCGGCGAAGAGGTCAACCGGACAGTCGGCCGAATACCCGCGACCCGACCTGACAGAACTCCCTGCATGCGCTCAATCAACGACTCACTTGCTTTCTCAGCCTCTTCCAACGCCTTTTTAGCTTCCTCGTCGGCGCCGGCATCCTCCCATTCTCCCTTCGCACAATCGCGCAGCGTTTTGCCGTCATACTCTCCCAAGTGGCTCATCAGCCACTCGTCAACCCGGTCAGAGAGCAGTAATACTTCCACACCCTGACGCCGAAGCGCCTCGATATGCGGACTGTTCTTGGCCGTCGCATGGTTTTCAGCTACGACGTAGTAAATGGCCTGCTGATCGTCCTTCATCGCCTCAACATACTGCTTCAAGGAGATGCGCTGTGTGGGTTCATCATCGCGCGTTGTCGCGAACCGCAACAGATCGGCAATTTTTTCCCGATTGGAGAAGTCCTCGGCCGGACCCTCTTTGAGTACCGCACCAAAGGTATCCCAAAAGCTCTCGTAGACCTCCGGCTGCTTAGAGGCCATCTTCGACAGCATATCCAATACCCGCTTCGTCAATGCGTTTCGAATCGACTCCACCTGCTGATTCTGTTGAAGCAACTCGCGGGACACGTTGAGCGGCAGATCATTTGAATCCAGGACGCCCTTCACGAAACGCAGGTACATCGGCAAAAACTGCTCCGCCTCGTCCATAATAAAAGTGCGCTGGACATAGAGCTTGAGTCCGCGGGCACCCTCTCGGTGCCAAAGATCAAAAGGCGCGCGCTTAGGCAAGTAAAGTAGCGACGTATACTCCAGCTTCCCCTCGACCGCGTTATGGCTCCAGCTCAACGCATCCTCAAAGTCGTGCGAGATGTGTTTGTAAAAACCCTGGTACTCCTCGTCGCTGATCTCCGAGCGACTTCGAGTCCATAGCGCCTTGGCCTCATTCACCGCCTTCCACTCCGGCTCGCCCCCTTGCTCGACTTCAGCATCACCTTCAACAGGCACTGGCGCCTCAGGCATCATGACTGGCACTGAGATGTGGTCAGAATATTTTTTGATGACTGATCGCACGCGCCACGCGTCAGCGAACTCTTCCGCGTCCGACTTCAAATGGAGCGTAATGGTCGTCCCAGGGGCGTCGCGCTCGGCATCCGAGATGGTGAACTCATCTTCACCGGCCGATTCCCATTGAGTCGCCTGCGCTTCGCCCACTTTGCGCGTCACCACGACGACGCGATCTGCCACGATGAACGAGGAGTAAAAGCCCACGCCAAATTGACCGATCAGCTGACTGTCTGCCTTTTGGTCACCTGTCAGCTGCTCCATAAACGCTGCCGTGCCTGACTTGGCGATCGTGCCTAGATTATCGATCACCTCATCCCGCGACATGCCGATGCCATTGTCGTCAATCACAATGGTTTGATTCTCGCTGTCGGTCTCCACCCGGACCCGATAGTCACTCACCCCCTGCGCGAGATTGGGGTCACTGATCACAGCAAAGCGGTGCTTGTCGATCGCGTCGGAGGCGTTTGAGATCAACTCGCGGAGGAAAATCTCGCGATTGGAATAAAGCGAATGAATCATGAGGTGAAGCAGTCGCTTCGCCTCAGTTTGGAAACCCATGGTTTGAGTGGCTTCGGCAGTCATGTTGCGGTTCCTTGAGTTGGTGCTTGTTTGATACGTGGGGGTCAGCAGACGATTTTCAAGCCCCTGCTGTTAATGTGAACAAAAAAGCCCGCTGAGAGCGGGCTTTTGAGCTATGCAATAGCCGTTACCAACCCGTGACCTCAGTCAACGCTGAGCCAATCTCGGCCAGTGACCGGACCGTCTTGACGCCTGCGGCTTCCAGCGCTGCGAACTTCTCGTCAGCCGTGCCTTTACCACCGGAAATGATCGCGCCCGCATGCCCCATTCGTTTACCTTTGGGCGCCGTCACACCGGCGATATAAGACACCACAGGCTTAGTGACATTGTCGCGAATGAACGCCGCCGCTTCTTCTTCAGCAGTGCCACCAATCTCGCCAATCATCACGATGGCTTCAGTGGCGTCGTCTTCCTGGAACAGGCCCAAGATATCGATAAAGTGAGAGCCCGGAATTGGGTCTCCACCGATACCCACACAGGTAGATTGCCCGTAGCCCACATCGGTGGTCTGCTTAACCGCCTCGTAGGTCAGAGTGCCAGACCGGGAGACAATGCCAACGCGACCCGGCAAGTGGATGTCAGCAGGCATGATGCCGATCTTGCACTCTCCCGGGGTGATCACGCCGGGGCAGTTCGGGCCAATCAGACGCACACCCATCTCGTCACACTTCACCTTGGCGTCCAGCATATCCAGCGTGGGCACACCCTCGGTAATACAGACAATCAGCTGAATGCCTGCGTTGGCGGCCTCAAGGATAGAATCTTTGCAAAACGGCGCCGGCACGTAGATCACTGACGCCTCAGCTCCAGTCTCTGCTACCGCCTCAGAAACGGTATTGAAGACCGGCAAATCGAGGTGGGTTTGTCCGCCCTTTCCAGGGGTCACACCGCCAACCATCTTGGTCCCGTAAGCAATAGCCTGCTCCGAGTGAAAGGTACCCTGAGAACCCGTAAAGCCCTGGCAAATGACGCGGGTATCGGCATTGATCAGAATACTCATGATGCACCTCCGGCGGCAGCCACGACTTTTTGGGCTGCATCGGTCAGACTCTCCGCCGCTTCAATATTGAGCCCACTGCTTGCTAGCACCTCACGCCCCAGCTGGGCGTTGTTCCCTTCCAGTCGAACCACTACCGGCACTTCTACTCCTACCTCTTCGACGGCGCCAATGACGCCTTCTGCGATCAGGTCGCAACGCACGATGCCGCCAAAAATATTGATCAGCACTGCTTTAACATTTTCATCTGACAGAATAATTTTAAATGCCTCGGTGACCCGCTCTTTGGTAGCGCCACCGCCAACGTCCAAAAAGTTGGCCGGCGCTCCGCCATGTAGCTTGACGATATCCATCGTCCCCATTGCCAATCCGGCGCCGTTCACCATGCAGCCGATACTGCCATCCAGCGCTACGTAGTTGAGCTCCCACTGGGCAGCGTGTGCTTCCCGCTCGTCTTCCTGAGACGGGTCATGCATCGCCTCCAACTCGGGCTGGCGATACAAGGCATTGGAATCAACCACCACCTTGGCATCAAGGCAATGCAGATTTCCCTCGTCTGTTATGACGAGCGGATTCACCTCAATGAGCGCCAGGTCCTTGTCCGCAAAGAGCTGCGCCAAACCCATGAAGATAGTGACGAACTGCTTTATCTGCGTCCCTTTCAAGCCCAACCGGAACGCCAGATCCCGGCCCTGATAGGGCTGCGCGCCAACCAATGGGTCGATCTCTGCCTTCAAAATCTTTTCGGGGGTCTCCTCAGCGACCTTCTCGATTTCGACGCCGCCTTCAGTAGACGCCATAAAAACGATGCGGCGGCTGGCCCTGTCCACAACCGCCCCGAGGTAGAGTTCGTCGGCGATATCGGTACAGGACTCGACCAAAATTTGGGATACCGGCTGGCCATTGGCATCTGTTTGGTAAGTCACCAAGCGCTGGCCCAGCCATTGCGCGGCGAACTCACCCACCGCCGCCGGACTATCGACTAATTTGACGCCACCGGCCTTACCTCTGCCGCCCGCATGGACCTGCGCCTTAACAACCCACTTATTGCCGCCAATTTCATTAGCCGCCCTAACGGCTGCCTCCTGCGAATCAACCGCAAATCCGGTAGATACAGGCAGGCCGTAGTGCGCAAACAATGCCTTGCCCTGATACTCATGCAGATTCATAAAAACCCCTGTAAGCATGCTCGGCACACCGCTTTACACTCCGGTACCGAGCACCCGGAGCAGCCCCATCGCGCTTTGTTATCTTTTTGGTCGATTCACCATGTGAATCGCTCTGCCGTCTACAGCAAGCGCTGCTTCATGCACTGCCTCCGACATGGTCGGGTGGCCAAAGACCATGAGCTGCAGATCTTCGGTACTCGCCGCCATTTCTATGGCAATCACTATCTGCTGTACCAAGTCCGCTGCCGATGGCCCCACTACGTGGGCCCCCAGAAGCTGGTCGGAGTCAGCATCGGACAGAATCTTCACCATCCCGTCTGTTTCGCCTGAGGCCAACGCTCGGCCGATCGCGGCGAAGGGGAAAGTCCCGACCTTATAGTCAACGCCTTCGGATTTGAGCTCCTGCTCAGTCTTGCCGACCGCCGCTACTTCCGGGTGGGTGTAAATGATGGAGGGAATGACCTCATAGTTGAGTTGGGCGGCTTTACCATGGATACGCTCCGCAACCATTACCCCCTCTTCCGAGCCTTTGTGGGCCAGCATCGGGCCGCGAACAATATCTCCAATCGCCCATACACCTGGCGCCTCGGTGGCACAGTAGTCGTTGACAAAGACAAAACCCCGCTCATCCACGGTGACACCAGAATCAGCCGAGAACAACTTGTCAGTGCGTGGCGTTCGGCCCACGGCAACGATCACACGATCAAAGGTTTCCTGATGGGTCGCGTCTTTGTGGGTGTACGTCACAGACACGCCGTCGCCACTGATCTCAGTGTCCGTAACTCGCGCGCCAAGGCGGATATCCAGACCTTGTTTTGCAAAGATCTTGCCGGACTCGGCCGCGATCTGTTCGTCCATATTAGGCAAGAACTGATCCATCGCCTCCAGCATGACCACTTCAGATCCGAGTCTTGCCCAGACACTGCCCAACTCCAAACCAATCACCCCCGCACCAATGACACCGAGGCGGCCGGGCACCTCTTCAAAACATAGCGCCCCGGTGGAGTCGACGATGCGGTCACCGTCCAGTGGTGCAGGTGGTATCGCGGCGGGCTCAGAGCCCGCTGCGAGCACAATATGGTCTGCGGTGTATGTGCTGACCTCTCCCTCTGGAGAAGTCACTTCGACGTTCCGCCCTGCATTCAAAGTCGCAGATCCGGTAATAACCGATACAGCATTGGCCTTGAGCAATCCGGATACGCCGCCTGTCAGCTGCGCAACGATTTTTTCTTTCCGCGCCATCATGCCAGCGATATCCAGAGTGATACCGCCCACGCCAATGCCATGATCTGCGAGATGGCCAGCGGCCTCGGCATATCGGTGGGAGCTGTCCAACAGCGCTTTGGAGGGGATACAGCCGACATTGAGACAGGTGCCGCCGAGCAGCGGCTGCGATGACTCTGCGACGTTTTGCTCAATCACTGCAGTTTTCAAGCCCAGCTGAGCGCAGCGAATCGCGCAGACATAGCCTGCAGGACCGGACCCGATAACAACGACATCAAATTGGTTAGACACCCTTTCTCTCCTGTCAAAGCTGCAAAAGAATCCGCGCAGGATCCTCTATCAGCCCTTTGATAGTGACCAAAAACTGCACCGCCGTTTTCCCATCGACCAATCGGTGATCATAAGACAAAGCCAGGTACATCATAGGCTGAATAACCACCTCACCCTCCATCGCAATGGGCCGCTCCTGAATCGCGTGCATGCCCAAAATGCCCGTTTGTGGCGGATTGAGAATAGGCGTCGACAGCAGGGAGCCAAATACACCCCCGTTTGACACGGTAAAGGTGCCGCCGGTCATATCCTCGATAGTCAGTTTTTTCTCCCGCGCCTTGTTCCCGAAGCTGGCAATGGCAGCCTCGACATCGGCAATACTCATGAAATCTGCGTCGCGCAGGACAGGCACCACCAGGCCTTCATCGACTGAGACTGCAACGCCAATATCCTGATAACCGTGGTAAACCACATCGCTACCATCAATCGATGCGTTGACCTCGGGGAAGCGCTTCAGTGCCTCACACGCCGCTTTGACAAAGAAGCCCATAAACCCCAAACGAGTGCCGTTATGCGCCGACTCGAACTCGTCTCGGTATTGCCGGCGGAGCTTCATCAAGGGCGCCATATTGACCTCGTTGAACGTGGTCAGCATGGCAGTCTGCTGGGTTGCCCCCAACAGCCGCTCAGCGATTCTCGCCCGCATGCGTGTCATGGGCACGCGCTTCTCAATCCGCTCGCTGGTCGGCCCCGTCACCTCAACGGCACTCGGGGCCGGCTGCGCCGCCGGCGCAGGCGTGACCTGATCCGTCTCGCCTCGCTTCAGGTGAGCTAATACATCTTCCTTCAACAAACGGCCACCCTTACCGGTGGCCGCCACAGCCGACGGCGCCAGATTGTGTTCTTCCAAAAGTGCTCTCACTGCAGGCCCCATCGGAATGGTTTCCAACGCGCCATCATTAGGCACTGACACGGGGTCCGAAGGCGCCTGAGACGGCACCTCGGTAGCGGCTTGATCCGCAACCGGAGCGGCACCAGGCACCAGTACCGCGAGTAGCGCCTCGCTGGTGATAGTCTCGCCCTCTGCCACAACCACCGACTCCAATACACCGGGCTCGGGGGCGACCACTTCCATCACCACCTTGTCCGTTTCAATTTCTACCAGCAGCTCATCCCGTGAGACGGCCTCACCGGGTTGCTTGTGCCAAACCGATACGACTCCATCCGCTACCGATTCAGGAAAAGCCGGCGCTTTAATCTCTACTGCCATCTCAGCGTCTCCTTATTAAAACCCCCAGGGCATTGGCCCCAGCGCCTCATCGATGAATGTTTCCTGCTGATGCAGGTGCAGTGCCGAGTAACCCGCTGCCGCCGATGCCGATGGCTCGCGGCCGACATAACGCAGATACACATCAACCTTCTGCCGCTGAACAACCGTCGCCAGCCGACTCTGCATGGCGTACCAAGAGCCTTGATTCTTTGGCTCTTCCTGAACCCAAACTGCATCTTCAAAGTTGGGGTACTGCTCAAGTACGGCCTGAAGATCGAGGCGCGGAAACGGATACATTTGCTCTATCCTGATAATCGCGATGTCGTCCAACTCCCTCTCACGGCGAGCGGCTCGCAAGTCGTAGAATACCTTTCCCGAGCAAAGCACCACGCGCTTGACTGCTTGCGGATCAATCGCATCTGTCTCATCAATCACGGTCTGAAACGTGCCCTCTGCCAGCTCCTCGAGCTGAGAGACGGCCTCTTTATGTCTCAACAGACTCTTTGGCGTCATCACGACCAACGGCGTTCGCAAAGGACGAACGGCTTGTCGGCGCAGCATGTGGAAAACCTGCGCTGGCGTACTGGGAATGCATACCTGAATGTTGTCCTCTGCACAAAGCTGCAGAAAACGCTCCAGTCTCGCCGAGGAGTGCTCAGGTCCCTGGCCTTCATAGCCGTGGGGCAACAGCATGGTCAAGCCGCACAGGCGGCTCCATTTGTTTTCCCCACTTGAGATGAACTGATCAATGACCACCTGCGCGCCGTTTGCGAAATCACCGAACTGCGCCTCCCACACCACCAGACCATCTGGGGATGTGGTCGCATACCCGTACTCGAAAGCCAGTACAGCTTCCTCCGACAGCAGCGAATCAAAGATGCGGAAAGGTGCCTGCGTGTCACTCAAGTGCATCAACGGCACGTAGGTTTCGCCGCTGCGCTGGTTATGCAATACCGCGTGCCGGTGGCTGAACGTGCCTCGCCCCACATCTTGCCCCGTCAATCGGACTGGATAGCCCGCATCCAATAACGACGCGTACGCCATCGTCTCGGCGAACCCCCAGTTGACCTCCTGCGCGCCGGCGCCCATTTTCAATCGATCCGACAACAACTTCTTTACAACGCGGTGAACAGCGACGCCCTCCGGAACCTGATTGACTCGCTCTGACAGGCTTTTAAGTTCGGCCAGTGGCACGCCAGTCTCGGCCGAGACATCCCAGCGGTGCCCGAGATAGGGCGACCAATCAACGAAAAGGGCCTTGTTGGGTTCCGATACCAAAGAGCTGACCAGCGGCTCGTCACGCTCCAGAGCCTCCCGATAATGCTCGACCCACTCAGCGTCTTGTTGCTCGGTCAGCAAGCCCGCCTCAACCAAACGCTTGGCATACAGGGTGCGCGTTGAGGCATGGGATTTGATGCGCTCGTACATGCCCGGCTGCGTTACCGAGGGCTCATCTGCCTCGTTGTGCCCGCGTCGTCGATAGCAGACCAGGTCAATCACAACGTCTTTATTGAACTGGTTCCGATAGTCGACCGCCATCTGGGTCACGAACACCACCGCCTCAGGGTCATCGCCGTTCACATGAAAAATGGGCGCCTGCACCATCTTGGCGATATCCGTGCAGTACTCGGTAGAACGTGCATCTAAAGGTTCACTGGTTGTGAAGCCAATCTGATTATTCAGGACAATGTGCAGCGTGCCACCGGTACGATAGGCGCGCGTCTGCGACATTTGGAAGGTCTCCATGACCACGCCCTGACCTGCAAAGGACGCGTCGCCGTGGAGCACGATCGGCACAACCGAATCACCTATCGGGTCTTCACGTCGGTCCTGCCTGGCTCGCACCGACCCCTCCACAACCGGCGAGACGATCTCGAGGTGCGAAGGGTTGAATGCAAGCGCGAGGTGCACCTCGCCGCCGGGCGTCATCATGTTGGAGGAGAAGCCCTGATGGTATTTGACGTCACCAGAGCCGATATAGCTGACCTTGCCCTCAAACTCGTCAAACAAATCCACCGGGTTCTTACCGAGGATATTGACCAGCACATTCAGTCTGCCGCGGTGCGCCATGCCAATGCAGATTTCTTTGGCGCCATAACCACCAATTCGCTGAATAGCCTCAGCCATCATGGGAATCAGGCTCTCGCCGCCCTCGAGACCAAATCGCTTGGTACCCGGGTACTTTGATCCCAATGACCGCTCAAGGCCCTCAGCACCATTGAGCTGTCGCAGAATGCTAAGACGCTGTTCGGGGGCAAACTCAGGCGCGCTGCGCACCGCCTCCATCCGACTCATAATCCAATGCCGTTCTTCGGTATCGACGATGTGCATGAACTCGGCACCGACCGTGCCGCAATAAGTACTCTCAAGATCCTCTAGGATCTGACCTAGGGTCGCCTCAGATCGGCCGAAATAGACAGTGCCCACCTGAAACGTCGTATCGAGGTCGGCGTCGCTGAGCTCATGAAACGAAAGCGATAAATCCGGTACCGGCGGTCGGCTCGTGAGCTGGAGTGGATCCAGTGACGCCTGCTGATGACCGCGCTGACGGTAGGCGGAAATCAGCTGCACGACCCTGACCTGTTTGCGTTCGTAGTCAGTGGCGTGCGAATCCTGTGACAGTGTCGCATCAGTTCGAACCCGCATTTTAGAGATGCGCGCGAACCGATCCCTCAGTACCGAATGCGGTACGTCATGCAGAGCATGGGTGTCAGACTCAACCTTGGGTAGCTGGTCAAAGTAATCTCGCCACTCCGGCGGAATAGCATTGGGGTCTTGCAGATAGGTTTCGTAGAGCGCATCGACGTATTCGGCGTTACCGCCCGCGATGTGGGAACTCGCCCACTGCGCCAACATGCCGGGTATGGGTGTGGCTTGCGTCACGTATTGCCCCCTGATGATTGTCAGACTTCGTCGCCTATCACTGGCGATCTGAAGCGGCTGATCTCGGGGAGCAGTCTACACTCCGATGTGTGTGGGCACA
>Ga0181587_10002956_pt1 | contig 14067 bp, 14 predicted proteins | sample 071ome_27_FD_132463 | JGI IMG/M metagenome (GOLD analysis project Ga0181587, IMG submission 132463) | Coastal salt marsh microbial communities from the Groves Creek Marsh, Skidaway Island, Georgia - 071409AT metaG (megahit assembly) | ecosystem: Environmental > Aquatic > Marine > Intertidal...
ATGTGGTTTGAACGTTTTGTGATCGTGGTCACATCGCTTCACCGGGACTACATCCCAGCTAATTGGAGCTACTATTCTCCAACCAAGGTAGACGTGTTAACTTTCGTGGGAACTTTCGGACTCTTCATGGTTTTGTTCCTGCTGTTCATTCGCTTCCTGCCGCTGATCGCTATTTCCGAGGTCAAAGGTGTGACGGACTACGCTGATCCGCATCATCCCCGAGGAGGCGCGAAAGGAGGTCATCACTAAACATGGAAAACGCACACGCATACGGCCTTCTGGCCGAATTCGACACCCCGGCTGATGCCATGCATGCTGCCGAAAAAGTCAGGGATGCCGGCTTCACTCGCTGGGACGTGCACACACCCTTTCCCGTTCATGGGATGGACGAGGCCATGGGGCTTAAGAACTCTAAAGTGGGCTGGTTCTCTTTTTGCGGTGGCGCAACGGGTTTCACAGCCGGATACACGATGATTTGGTTCATGAATAGCTTCAATTACCCCATTGTGGTAGGAGGCAAGCCCTTGATGAGCCCAATGTTTCCATTCCCAGTGGTCTACGAAATGACCATCCTTCTTTCAGCTTTCGGCGCTATCTTTGGTATGCTTTTTCTCAACAAACTGCCAAAATTGCACCATCCGCTTCTTAAAAATCGTCGGTTCAAAGCAGCGACTGATGACAAGTTCTATGTCATCATTGAGACTTCTGACCCTCGTTACGTTGAGGAGGAAACTCGAGAATTGCTGGAATCGGCTGGTTGCAAACACATGGAAATGGTGGGGGAATGATATGAGATACTTTCTGACGCTTTACATTCTGGCCATCGTCACGCTCATCGGGGTGGCTGGCTTCCGCGGGGACATTTCTCGCAAACCACCGATTGAAGTCTTTCCAGACATGGATCGGCAGATGAAACTTCGTCCGCAGGAACCTAACGCGGTTTTCGGCAATGAACGCAGCTCCCAGCCTTACGTCGAGGGAACCATCTTTCGAGGGATGCCCTATCAGGATACCCCTATCAACACTGGGCGTATTTCTGGCACCACCAATTGGGTTGAGACCAATCCGATTGAGCTGACGGTCGAGCGAATGAAGCGAGGTCAGCAGCGTTACAACATTCACTGCCTGCCCTGCCATGGAGCTTCTGGAGATGGTAAGGGAATCACCTCCAAATATGGCATGGTGGCTGTCGCCAATTTCCACGATGCACGCTTAGTGTCGATGACCGATGGTGAAATTTTCAACACCATCACCCACGGAAAGAATCTGATGGGCTCCTACGGGGCCAATATCAACATTGAAGATCGATGGGCTGTGATCGGTTACGTCCGTGCCCTGCAGCGAAGCCGGCTGGCGACCCTCGACGAGGTGCCAGAAGCAATGAAAGCAGCCCTAGAAAAAGAATAATCCATGAGTTCTGAATCTCCTCAATCCTCCAAGCCTTCTCTGGATCTGGCCAAGTATGCGAACCTGCCCAACCAGTTGATCGTGGGCGGAGCCATCGGGTTGCTGATTGGCTTTTTTGCCTGGCGTGAGCAGTTTCTCTACAGTTACCTGACCGCTTTCATGTTTTTCCTGAGCCTGGTGCTGGGCGGTTTGTTTCTGGTCCTGCTCCATCATTTATTTGACTCTCAATGGCTTGTTCCAATCCGTCGCATCTGTGAGCATTTCGCTGGCCTGGCACCCATCCTTGGTGTGCTCGGATTGCCGGTCATCTTGATCTTTGCCAAAAGCATTTATCCATGGATGGCTATTGAAGATCCTCATTCAGACCATGCACTGCACGTTAAATACGCCTTGTTCAATCCTACCGCTTTTTGGGTTGTTTCGATTGCGCTTTTTGTGGTTTGGACATGGTTAGCCAACCGCTTGCGAAAACATTCCTTGGCTCAGGATGAAACAGGGGCTGCTACTCACACACAAGCCATGCGCAAGTATGCCGCTGGTGGAATTGTCCTCTTTGCCTTCACCTTAACGCTGGGTGTGATTTACTGGATGAAATCATTGGAACATCAATGGTTTTCAACCATGTATGGCGTCTATTATTTTGCTGGGAGTGTTTGGACAACCCTGGCCACCATGTATGTGCTAACCGCTCTCTTACAGCGCACTGGGCATCTGGCTCCCGTGGTACGAGATTCTACGTTCAAGGATATTGGGACCCTGTTTTTTGCCTTCACTGTCTTCTACGCCTACATTCATTTTTCTCAATATTTTCTGATATGGAATGCCGCCATACCTGAAGAAACTTTTTGGTATGTCAAACGTGAGAACGGCATCTGGTGGTACCTGGGCATGTTGATCATCTTTGGTCACTTCTTTGTGCCTTTCCTGACCATGCTGCGTATTGATGTGAAAAAGAAATTAACCATCATGGCGCCTCTCGCAGGTTGGGCTTGGCTGATGCATTACGTCGACATGACATTCAACATCAAGCCAGTGATTGATCCAGAGGGTCATGGCATTAGTTTGAGCGGCATGATTCAGAGCATTGCATCCATGGCGTTCATCGGTGGTTTCCTAGCCAAGTTTTTCCTCAAGTCATTCATCACCCACGCTCCGTTTCCCCAACGCGATCCTCGTATTGCCGAAACCATGGGCGTTTATGTTGAATTAGAGTCTGAGGCGCAGGCACAAACCAAATCAGCCAAAGCCTAAGAGGGAACAATCCACTAGCAATATTTCGAATGAACACTCGAATCACATCCCGCTCGACTCGACGGAATGAGTCAGGTGAAGGTTTTTTCTCCTTCATCTTGATTCTGGCCACCTTCTTGGTGATCGCCTTCCTCATCCGACAGACCCAAGGCATGACGCGGGCTGAGAACTTGACCGCTGCTCGAGCGGCTGAGCGGATCAAAAACCTTGAAGGAGTCCAAGCTAGTGCCAATGAGAATCTTGAAGGTTACGCTTGGCAAGACAAGGACAAGGGTTTTCTCCGCATTCCGGTGGACCAAGCCATGGCCTTGACGGTGAATGAATGGCAGGATCCTGCTGCAGGTCGCTCCGAACTGATTGGACGCATGGAAAAGGCCACGGCTCTGCCACCGCCAGCACCAGAACAACCCAGTGACTTTGAATAAATCAGAGAGCTATCAAGCCGATTCTGACTGCCCACTATCCAAAACTATGGACGAATCCTCATCATCGAAACCTATATCCGACTGGAAGGACATCGATACTTCTTATCGCTTTCCGACTTTGTTCCTCGTAGCCAAGGCCACTGGATGGTTATTGATATCGACCCTTTTCTCGCTGCTAGCCTCCATCAAGATGCATTCCCCTGAGTTTCTGTCCAACTGCTCATGGGTGACTTACGGCGTGCTAGTTCCTGCCGCGCGCAACGCCTTTATTTATGGTTTTGCCTTACAGGCTGGTTTCGCTGCCATGTTGTGGATGACCATGCGCCTGGGGCAGGTCAAGTTGAGAGGGCCCGGATTCATCTTTATCGGGATGATCTTGTGGAACCTTGCTCTGGTGCTGGGCATTTTGGGCCTGATGGGAGGGGGACTCTCAGGTTACGCGTTCCTTGACATGCCCGGATTCGTCTACCCCATGCTGTTCACGGCCTACGCACTGATTGGTGGCATGGCCATCCTCACTTTTTTCAAACGTCAGGTGAGAGAATTATACCCTTCTCAGTGGTTCATCTATGCCAGTTTCTATTGGTTTCCTTGGATGTTAACCATCGCCAGCTATGCTTTGTTTTCCTCCGAACCGGCTCGTGGTATCGCACAGGCTTTGATCAATCAATGGTATGTTTCTGGCATGACCACCATCGTTTTAGGTTTCGTGGGTCTTGCTCTTGTGCAGTATTTTATCCCCAAACTCTCAGGTCGTGATCTCTACAGCAGCCATCTCTCATTTTTTGCCTTTTGGATGATGCTTCTTTTTGGAGGACTGACGGGGCTACTCGAAGCTCAGAGCCTACCTGCCTGGGCAGGGGTCATAAGCAGTGTTTGCAGTCATTTCGTAAGCCTTGCCTGGGTCATAGTGGCCTACAACCTCTGGAAAAGTCTTCAAGGTAGTGGGCGTGGCAGTGATCCTTTCGCATTGTTGTTGGTGCGAGCAGCAGCATTGAGTGGCCTGGTAGGGGCTCTACTGACTGCTTGGGGCAGTCGACCTGCTGCCGCAGAATTAGTACAATTTTCTTTATTCCTGCCAGGTCTTACCTGGCTGCAGCTTTTTGGCTTCGTCGGCACATTACTCTTAGTTTCCATCTATTACTTCCTGCCTCGGGTGACTGAATTACCATGGAAGTCAGGCGGAATTCTGAGTTGGAAAGGGGTGATGACCTGCTATTTCTCCGGGGTAAGCTTGATTAGTTTGGTTTATTTAGTGGGAGGCTGGAAGCAAGGTAAGACATTGGCTGATGCCAGTAAGTCTTTTGCTGAGGTTCAGGCAGCAGCCATGACCTTTATCCGTATCAGCACTGTGGGAGAACTTCTGGTTTTTGTGGCTGCTCTCATGGTTTGCCTGAAAGTCACAGGCATGTTGATCGCTCAGTTGCGGGCTTACATTCAGTGCTGCTGTTCCTGTAAAAGCGAGGCCACTCAATAAGGTTTCAGTATTTAGATCATGCAAAAAGGATATCAACTTTTCTTTGGCATCTTGGCCGTGATGGTCATCTCTTGGTTGGGCTTGGTTGTCTTTCCCACGGTTCAACTTGGGCACCAGTCCACACGGCAGGTAAAGGAAATCGGCCGACACTATCCTAGTGAACCAGGATCGATTGTTTTAAATGGTCGCAAAGTCTACCAGCAGGCTGGTTGTGTTGCCTGCCACACTCAACAGGTGAGGCAGTCAGGTTATGCCTTTGACGTGGTTCTCAACGAGGTGGGGGATTTCCCCGACTCGGTGAAACAAATCCTCGTGGATGCTGCCAAGCTAGCTGGGAAAGCCCTTTCTGGTGAGGAAGCTTCGAGTCAGATGGCTCAATTGCCCAGCACCCTACTTGAGGGTGTAGATCGAGTCACCGCCGAAGGAGTCATAAGGCTTTTCAAGGATAGTGGTGCCAAGGTAGCCGCCAACATCCTGCCCTTGGGGCCGGATATCCAGCGCGGTTGGGGCCCACGACAAACGGTTGGTTTGGATTATCTTTACGATCAGCCGCTCCTCATGGGGCAGCAGCGACTTGGGCCTGATTTGGCCAATGTGGGGGCACGGCTAACTGATCGTGATTGGCACCTCAAACATCTCTACCACCCGCGTAGCGTGGTGGATGGTTCAAATATGCCTGCTTACACCTACCTTTTCTCAGTGCAGCCGATTGATGGAGAGCCTTCCCCGGATGCCCTTGAATTGAGTGAGGCTTTCTCCGCTGGCGAAGGCATGGAAGTCGTTCCCAAGCCTGAAGCCCATGCCTTAGTCGATTATCTGATGAGTCTTCGAATTGAGAACCCCGTTTTTGAGGCTCCCTACATGTTCACTCAGGCAGATCCAAGTGATATCAACAATTCTGAAATGCAACCGGCCCAATGAGCAGCAAGCCCAACAACACAAAATCCAAGGGTAAAACCGGCAACGATCGCGAACCAGGTGTTGGTAAGGCACCCGTGAGTGTGGGGGTCTTTGTGGTGACCATTCTACTGGCCTATTGGGCCATGATGGAACTCAATACCCGAGCAGGAGGGTTCAGCCGCTACGTTTACGGCCCTTATGAGTCCTATGCCGTGGTGGAGTCGGTTCAGCCGGGAAGTGGTGATGACCCCATCAAGCGCGGGGCCGATATCTATCGCAATATTTGCAGCCCTTGCCATCAGGCCTCAGGCATGGGTGCCCCGGGTCAGTTTCCTCCTTTGGCAGGTTCAGACTGGGTCAATGTCGAGGGCCCCAACCGGATGCTTCGTATTGTCCTCAATGGTCTAGGAGGCCCTATTGAGGTAAACGGTGAGACCTGGAATGCTGTCATGCCTGGTTTTGGTGATGTCATTGTTTCAGACGAAGACCTGGCTGCAGTGATCTCTTACGTGCGAAACAGCTGGACCAATGAAGCCAGCATTTGCACCCCAGAGGAAGCTGCAGCGGTTCGTGCTGAGAGTGGCGATCGTGGCAGGGCCTGGACTTCTACTGAGTTGCTGGCTTTACCGCTTGAGGTCCAATAAGGGCTCCTGAGCAAGATTCCTAGCCAGACTAACCTGGCTAACACACATGGACCCAAACCCCACCAGCTCTGTGACCCGAACCCGCGTTGGCATGGGTTATGATGTCCATCAGCTGAAGGAGGGAAGGCCCTTGGTTCTGGGCGGGGTCACGATTGAACACCATCGTGGTTTAGATGGTCATTCTGACGCGGATGTGGTCCTTCATGCACTGTGTGATGCGATCTTTGGTGCCCTCGGCCTATCGGACATCGGTCAGTTTTTCCCCAATACCGATCCGAGGTGGCAAGACGCACCCAGTACCCTTTTTCTGCAGGAAGCCGCTAGGCAACTTCGAGAGCAACAAGGGACGCTTGTTAATCTCGACATCACCATTATTGCTGAAGAACCCAAGGTCAATCCTCACGTGCCTGCCATGAAGGCATGCATCAGCGATTGTCTCGGACTGCATGCTTCACAGGTTGGAATCAAGGCGACTACCAATGAGCGCATAGGATTCATTGGGCGAGGGGAGGGTATCGCCGCCATGGCCGTTGTCAGCTTGGAAATCCCGCACGCCTGCTAGCTACTTGAGTCAATCAGGCTCAGAATAATCTTCTGATTGAGCATATACTCGAGTGTCGACCTTGGGTGGCTTGGTTAATCTGCCCCAAGCAACTTGTCCCTAAGGCGAGTTTTCTGGACTTTTCCTGTAGCCGTACGAGGCAATGATTCCAGAAAATGGATCTGTTGTGGGACCTTATAGGAAGCCAGCTGAGGCTTGAGAAAGCTGGCCAAATCGATCGCTTGGGCTGAGACGCCATCCTCCATGACCACAAAGGCAACAGGTTGCTCTCCCTTCCTTCCATCAGGCTTACCGACCACCGAGGCCTCTTTCACCCCATCATAGCGATAAATGATTTCCTCGATTTCTCTGGGATAAACGTTGATTCCATTGACTAGTAGCATGTCCTTCTTGCGGTCGGTGACATAAAGAAAGCCCTCCGCATCCTGGTGCCCCATATCACCGGTTTTCAACCAACCTTCACAGAGTACCTCCCTGGTTGCCTCTTCGCGTTTCCAGTAGCCGAGCATCACATTGGCCCCTCGGACCCACAATTCTCCGGTTTCACCAGCGGGCAGTTGCTTCCCCGCTTCATCCTTTACGGCCACTTCCACATCGTGGATGGGTAATCCGATCGAGCCGGGCTTCTGAGGTCCGGCAATGGGATTCAGCGTGACGACTGGACTGGCCTCACTCAAACCATAACTTTCTATAATTGGAGCAGGCGAGGAGCGGTTGAAGCGCTTCAGGATTTCCATGGGTAGGGGTGCCGCGCCACTGATGCACAATCTGAGTGGGAGTTTGGGAAGATCCATCGAAGCCCAGGCCCGGTATAGCTGAGGGATGGCAGGCAGGATGGTGGCATGGCGACGGCAGATTTCCTGCAGGACCCTGCGGGCCGGATGCAGGCTTTTGAGTAACAAGATGGAAGCGCCACAAAGGATCGGCATGATCACCCCAACGGTAAGCATGAAACTGTGAAAGAGCGGGAGAACCACCGCCACTCGGTCCGCCTGGGTGACTGCCATCGTATGCCTACAGCTTGTGGCATTGTGGAGCAGGTTACGATGGGTCAGCATGGCTCCCTTGGGGTTGCCTGTCGTCCCGCTGGTGTAGATCAAGATCGCCAGGTCCTCCTCCGATGCCTGCGGTAATCGGTTAGCGGGCAAGGATGGGTTGGGTAAAGAGTCTTGCTTGGTACGAAGACATGACTCCGAGGGCGAATCGATGCTTCCTTGCCAGCGCTGCATTGGCTCGCTGGCTTGCTGGTGCTTTGAATCAACCAGAACAACCCTCGCCTCAGCATCGCAGAGAATGCCCTCAGCCTCATGATAGGTCAGGAAATGATTGATGGGCACAACCACCGCACCGCATTGAAGGATGCCCAGAAAACAGGTAATGAATTCAGTGCAGTTATCCATCCAGATCGCCACGCGATCACCCGGTTGTATCCCATGGTGCTCGATCAGATGCGCGGCTACTTGCCGGGAAAGGCATGACAATTGCCCGTAGGTGAGTGATGATTCCCCATGGTAGAGGACTACCTTTTCCCGGTTTTGCCTGACTGCATTGACAAACATTGAAGCCAGATCCATGGGCCTATTTTGAATTCAAGCCCCACGCAGTCCAAGCATTTTGCTTTCCAACCCAGCACATCGTCCATAAAACATCTCCCTCTGGGTTTGAAATCCCCAACTAACCTGACTCATGGCCGAAGCCACATTCAACTCAGCACTGCTGAACCAGCCTGCCACGTTGCAGAGCGTGCTCAAGGCAGCTTCGCGCGCCTCTGAGATTGCGCTGGATACTGAAGCGGACAGTATGCATGCCTATCCCGAAAAGGTCTGCCTTATCCAGATCCGCATCGGCAAGCAGAGTTGGTTGCTTGATCCCTTGCTGGATATGGATCTTGGCCCTTTGATGGAGGTGTTTGCGCGCAAGAGCCTCCTCTTCCATGCGGCTGATTATGACCTCCGCTTGCTCTTTCGTCGCTATGGTTTGAGGCCTGCGAGCATCTTTGACACGATGTGGGCGGCTCGTATGGTGGGCCACGAGCGCTTTGGGTTGGAATACATGGTCAAACACTACTTTGGCATCCAGCTGGAAAAGGGCCCTCAGACGGCCAACTGGGGTCTGCGTCCTCTTACTCCAGTTATGGAGACATACGCATTCAATGATGTGCTTCATCTTAGCCCTCTGGCTGATCTGCTCCGCAAGCGGCTCATTGAGCTGGGGCGTTTGAGCTGGGTGGAACAAATCTGCGAGCGCGTGATCCAGCAAGCCTGTGAGCCCGAGCAGGATCTCTCCGACACTCAGTGGCGACTCAAGGGTAGTCATCGCCTCGGCCGTCGTGGATTGGGCTACCTCCGATCAATCTGGTCCTGGCGTGAGCAGGAGGCGGTTGCCAGTAATCGTCCTCCTTTCTTCATTCTCTCGCACGATACAGCGGTGGCCATGGCTGAAAAAGCTGCCACTGGAGGAGGGTGGCGCGAAATGATTCCTCGCCGCATGGCTGTAAGACGTCGCAAGGCGCTTGAAAAGGCAGTCAAAGAGGCTGAAAGCTTGCCCACGACATCCTTGCCTGAAAGGTTGAAAATCAAGCGCCATCGCGCTACCGATGCGGAAAAAGCCAAAGCTGATCAGCTCAAGACAGTCAGAGATCGTGCTGCCAAGAAGCTTGGATTGGATCCCTCACTCATCGCCAGCCGGGCGACCTTAACTCGCCTGGGGCTTGAGGACGGCCTGGCTCGAACCGAGCTTATGGCCTGGCAACGGGAATTGCTCGAACTGGACTGAGCTTCAGTCCTCCAGTCGCTGGTAGGCAAATCCCTTGAGGTATTGCGTTTCAGGGATGGATGGAACTATCGGATGATCCACCGGCTGCGAGAAGGTTGCCACACGTCTAAGGATCCAACGATTGTCCATCGCCGCCTGAATGACCGAAGCCTCGAAGGTCAGTGGATCGATGTGATGCGAACAGCAGAAGCTTGCCAGTATCCCGCCGGGTCGTAGCAACCGCATGGCCCGCAGGTGGATTTCCTTGTAGCCTCGTAGAGCTTCACTGATGGCATGTCGATTTCGGGTGAAGGAGGGTGGATCCAGGATGATCAGGTCGAACATATCCTCGAGTTGAGGTTGTTGACTCTTTTCCTTGAGCCAGTCAAACACATTGCCATGAACCCAATCACATGCCTGGTCCAAGCCATTCAATACGGCATTTTGTTGTGCTGCTTGGAGTGCCTCCTGACTTTGATCAATGGCGATCACTTTCGAAGCCCCAGCCTTGGCGCAGTGAAGAGCAAACCCTCCCATGAAGGTAAAGGCATCTAGCACTCGAGGGGAGTCAAGCCCTTGGGTCAATGCACCCACGCGGCTGTAGTTTTCGTATTGATCGAGATAAACGGCGGTCTTGTGCCCCTGGTGCAGCGGGATTTGCCACCTGAGTCCATTCATCTGAACTTCAAGGCGATTGGCAGGTTCGGTGCCTTCCTTCTCAAAGAGAACCGATCGACGTGGTTCCAGGCCTTCCATGGTTCGCCCCACACTGTCATTGCGTTCGATGATCCCGGAGGGATTCATGACCTCAACCAGTGCCTGCGTGATGATGGGGAGGTTGTGGTCCATACCCAGGGAGGTTGTCTGAACGACCAACTGATCACCATAGCAGTCCACAATAAGACCGCTGAGACCATCGCCCTCTGCATGGATCAGTCGATAGCAGGATCGTTCTCCTAGGTAACGCTTCCTCAAGGCAAGGGCTTGCTTGAACTTGTTGATGAAAAAAGTTTTGTCCAAGGCCTGCTTTTGCCTGGAAAGCAAACGAACCCGAATCTTCGATCCACTGTTGTAGAACCCCACCCCCAGGAAGCGTCTTCGATGGTCGCGAACCTGAACCAGAGCCCCATCAGCAGGTTCTTGAGTGATTTTGGCTATATTTCGGGTGTAAACCCAGGGGTGACCAGCCTGAATGCGCTCAGATTCCCCGTGACGTAAATGAATGGTAGGCCAGGTACTTGCTGGCTGATTAGGGCTCATGTTGATTGAAATGAATTGGGAGACGGGCTCAGGAACCCTTGAGGATGCGTCGGCAGGCCAGGGCTAGCGCCTTGAGATCCTTCAGCGACTTGGCTTCAATGTAGCATCGAACCAGCGGTTCGGTGCCACTGGCGCGGAAGGCCACCCACTGTTGCCCCGGCAGCAAAAACTTGTAGCCATCTATGGAGATGAAGGATTCCACCCGATAGCGTCCCACCTTATCCAGGCCTTTGGAGAGACGATCCAGGAGTGCTTCCTTAGCCTCGGCAGGGATACGCACATTGATGCGATCTGTGAAATAGGGTCCCGTGGTCTGCTCGATTTGCTTGAGAATCTCACCGAGCGATTTTTTTTCATAGGCACAGAGTTCGGCCATGAGCAGACAGGCCAAAATTCCGTCCTTTTCAGGGACATGCCCTTTGATACTCAGGCCACCGGATTCCTCCCCTCCCACGATGATTGGTTCAGATTCCATGAGGGCTCCGATGTGTTTGAATCCTGTGGGGGTTTCGTGAACCTTGATGCCAAACATGGCCGCCACATCGTCCACCTGGTGACTGGTGGGGACGGTGCGTACGACCGCACCCTGCCATTTACGGTTCTTGGCCAGGTGGTAGAGTGCCAGAGCCAAAATTTGGTTGGGCGTCAGCCACGTGCCATCTGTGTCGACAATGCCGAAGCGATCGGCATCGCCATCTAGCCCCAGACCCAGTTGCGCCTTGCCTGAGAGCACGCAATCCCTGACCTCAGCCATACCTGCTTCATTGGGTTCGGGATGATGACCGCCGAATCCTGGATTGAGTGTATCATGAAACCGCGTGACCTCGGCCCCGGCTTCTTCCAGCAATGCGTCCAGATAGCCTCGTCCGGTTCCGTACATGCATTCGACGGCGATTTTCATCTTGGCCCGCTTGATTCTTGGTAGATCAATCAAGGACCGCACTTGCTTGAGGTAGGCTTCCCTGGGATTGAAAGTGGGGCAGGGTGTTTGCGAGGAGGCATCACCGGGCCAGGTCCATCCTTTCTGCTGGAGTTTGACAATCTCCTTTTCGATGGCTTGAGTCACCTCCTTGGAAGCCCCAGCGCCATCATGCATTGAAAGCTTCAGCCCTTGATAGCATGCGGGGTTATGACTGGCGGTCATGTTGATCCCTGCAATGGCCCTTCGGTGGCGGATGGCATGCGCAATCACCGGAGTGGGGGCATCCCGCTCACACATCAAAGGAGAGAGCCCGTTGTGGGCCAGAACACTGGCTACGGTGCGGGCAAACTCTGGCCCCATGAACCGGGTATCATGCCCTAAAATAATGAGCGGCTTGCGCCCATGAATGGGGGAGCGACGCCTTTTAAGTTCCTTCTTAAGGTGGGTAGAGAGGGCCTGAGCCACCAGGGCAACGTTGGCAAAGGTGAAATCAAGGGCGATGATACCCCTCCATCCGGAGGTGCCGAATCGAATGCTTTCCATGAATTGGGTGTCAGATGGGGCCGAAGTGGCTCCCACGTTATCTAGGATTTCCAGTCAAAGGCCTTTTTCTTGATCTCGTAAATGAAACCGACCAGGAAGAGGGCCAGGAAAATCATCATGGAGCCAAAGATCAGGTGAGCATGCTCAACGAGCATGTCTTTGTAGACCACCGCCCATGGATAGAGAAAAACCACTTCGACATCAAACAGGATGAACAACATCGCCACTAGGTAGAACTTCACTGAGAAACGAGCACTGCCTTCCCCAACTGGCAGCATGCCGCACTCATAGGCGGTATCCTTGATTCGCGAGCGGTATCCCGTTTTGCCGAGGATGGCAGAAGCCAGCAGCGTGCCGAATGCAAAGGTGGCGGCCAGAGCACCCAACATCAAAACCGGAATGTATTGCGCCAATTGCGATTCCATTGAGATCAACATAAAAGTCACCCAAGTGGCTTGCAAGTGATTTGTCTGGCGAGGGTTTACCCGCGCAAGGGCTGGATGCCACCGCCCTCATGCCATGTTGCTTTGGCTTTCGTAATTGAGTGGGTCAGGATTTTTTTGAATCAAAGGGTTAATAACGGGTTGACGAGCCAAGGGCCTTTGGCATACATTCTGGCTCCCCGTTCGAGCGGGGGCGTAGCTCAATTGGTTAGAGCGCTGCCCTGTCACGGCAGAGGTTGCGGGTTCGAGCCCCGTCGCTCCCGCCATTTTTCTCAAATGGCTTTCTCTTAGGCGTATTCGTACACCTTCCTTTCCTGGGTTTTTCCAGAATGGCTTCAAACGGTGGTTTGCCCTTGAGTTTGTGGGTGCAGAGAGAACAATCCCTTGATGTCTGACCCACTCAGCCCTAGAGCAATCAGGCTCCAATCGGAGCTCCGGAATGCTTCACCTCAAGGTTTTGCCGACCGCTTGATTGAGTTCATGCAAGAGAAAGGGGGAAGCTGCTACGATGAGGCGGTCACCCAACTGGAGCATGGCCTTCAGGCAGCCTGGATGGCCCGTCAGGCAGGAGCCAGTGCATCTTTGGTGGTGGCAGGATTGCTTCATGATCTGGGCCATTTGCTCCTTGATGAATTCGAAGGTGCGACCGACTTCCTCTCGAACGACCTCTTGCACGAGAGGATTGCAGCCTCCTTTCTCGATGCCTACATGCCCCAGGAGGCGCTGGATGCCATCCGGCTACATGTGCCCGCCAAGCGTTATCTCTGCTCGGTTGACCCTTCTTACCTGGAGCATCTTTCGCCTGCCTCCAGGCGCTCCTTCGCCTTGCAGGGAGGAGTCATGAGCGAGTGTGAAAGGCAGCGCATGGAGACTGAGCCTTTTCTGGATTCAGCCCTCCAGCTTCGACGTTGGGATGATCTGGCCAAGGTCGCCGGCAAGCCAGTGCCAGCTCTGCAGGCATACCATGCGGACTTGATGAAAGTCCGCCTTCTGGCCTGAGCTCCAACGGGGCCTTTGGCTGATCGTGACTTCCCATTCATCAGGCTCACTAGCCATCCAAGAGAGACCAGTTGGATCAAGTTTGTAACCTCATTGTCTTTGGCTTCGTCTAGGGATGTAACAACTCAAACAAGGAGACAAGTCATGAAAAAAACAACCATGTGGATAGTGTGTGCCTTAGGCCTTATCGGACTAAGCCCAAGTGGGCTCTCAGTGGATGCGGCAGAGAATCAGAATGGGAAGCGGCCCTCTGGTGAGCAGGTCAGGAGCAAGTCCAAGCGTGATGATCGCTTGCAAACCCCATCACCTCAACGGAACAAGGGTGTGGCTCAAGGTAATCGCCAGGATGTCCGTGATCAAGGCAATCGCCGGAATGTTCGTGATCAAGGCAATCGCCGGAATGTCCGCGATCAAGGCAATCGCCAGGATGTCCGCGATCAAGGCAATCGCCGGAATGTCCGTGATCAAGGCAATCGCCAG
>Ga0181587_10002975_pt1 | contig 14037 bp, 13 predicted proteins | sample 071ome_27_FD_132463 | JGI IMG/M metagenome (GOLD analysis project Ga0181587, IMG submission 132463) | Coastal salt marsh microbial communities from the Groves Creek Marsh, Skidaway Island, Georgia - 071409AT metaG (megahit assembly) | ecosystem: Environmental > Aquatic > Marine > Intertidal...
ACCAGAAGACACTGATATTCTTTTCATCCCCGGTGGTTTCTCTTATGGCGACTACCTTCGCTGCGGGGCTATGGCGAAGGTTTCTTCTATTGCACCCGCTATCCTAGAGTACGCTGCAAAGGGAGGAACTATTATTGGCATCTGTAACGGATTTCAAATTTTATGTGAGCTTGGACTCCTACCGGGGGTTCTTCTTCCAAATCGCTCCACAAAGTTTCTCTCGCGTCTTGTTTCAATACGTGTAGAGTCTCAAAACTCCGTGGTAACTTCTAAGCTGGAAAGAGGAGAGATATTTCACGTACCAGTTGCTCATTTCGAAGGGAACTACTTCGCTACACAAGACGCACTCAAAGAGTTGGAGGACAACGATCAAGTTGTTTTTCGTTATTGCAGCCCCGATGGGGCGCTCGATGAGGTTTCCCCTGAATGGAATCCGAATGGCTCCTGTCACTCTATAGCGGGGGTCAGAAGCCCGGCTGGAAATATAGTGGGATACATGCCTCATCCTGAAAGAACATTTGAGCCAGAGATTGACCCGAATCGCACAGGGGCAGCAGTTCGTCTCTTTGAGGGCATCTTTCAATAAAGATAATTAAATCAATATCTTAGATCTCATTTTCCTTTGGATTTCTTGACTGTGGTAGGTCAAACCGCTTTCAGCCAATGCCTCGCTTCGCTCTTCGTTTGGTGGATGCAAGGGATGATGCGCCTACGCTCAGAAGACTATACTTTTCCCAAGACTTGAAAACCCCTTGAAATATCAGCATTATAAGCAGCTGAATAATACGCACTCGGACTTTTCGTCTTGGGGCTTCCCGTCATAGATCCGTATGCCTAGATTCTTCGTCTAGGAGATGATGACTCTTGGAAATTACGGAATCTAGCACATCCCGCATCCGCCGCGGCAAGAAGTGGTGAAAGGGGATGCAGTGGTAAAAGGGGATGTACGGGAAAGCCATCATAAAGGTTCGAGGAGGCTAAAGACGGAGTAGAAAAATGACTATTGAAAACGGTGAGGGCAAGCCCTCTGCTGAGACGAGTTCAGCACAAGAAAACATTACCGAGCAGGGTACAGTTGAAGCACCAACTGGAGAAGAAACTGCTGTTGCTGAAGCCGCAATTGAAGCTGAGGCTTCCACATCTCAAAAAACCTATACCGAAGAGACGGTCTTCGAGATAGCCGAGGGTTCCGAGATCACCCTTCAAAACCTTTTAAAGGCTGGAGCCCATTTCGGTCATCAATCCCATCGTTGGAACCCCAAGATGGCTAAATACATCTTTGGGGAAAAGAATGGCACACACATTCTTAACCTCGATATTACTCTTGAGCTCTGGAAACAGGCTGAGAAGTTCCTAGAGGACATAGCAAACAGAGGTGGTAATATTCTATTCGTGGGCACCAAACCGCAGGCGAGAGAATTAGTCCGCAATACTGCCGAAAGAGTCGGCGGCTTTTCGGTCACTCAGCGATGGCTAGGCGGCACACTCAGCAACTTTGAGACAATCAAACGTTCTATCAATCGAGTCAAGAAGCTAGAGGAACTTCTCGCAAAGGCTGAGGAAGAAGGCAGCACTGTCCGTATCGCGAAGAAAGAGCGACTCGGCATACGTAGAGAGCTGGAGAAGCTCGAAGCAAACCTTGGCGGAATTCGCAACATGCGGCACGTTCCAGATGTCCTGTTTGTCATAGATGTTGCCAGAGAAGCTATAGCAGTACGTGAAGCACGAAAATTACACATACCAGTTGTAGCACTCGTAGATTCAAACGTAGATCCATCACTTATCGATTATCCAATCCCGTCAAACGATGATGCTTCAAAAACACTGAAGCTCTTCGTAGAAAATGTTGCTGCAGCATTCTCACGTGGCAGACATTCCTTTTTGTCGAGAGGAGCGGATCGGCAACAAAACCGCTCGAAAAAGGCGGGAAGTGACGTCGAAGTTGTTACTCGAAAAGGATCCAGCGGAGAAAAAGATGCCGAGCTGAAAGATGGCGCTGAACTAGCCGTTTCGGCATAGCTCGTGAATGGCAGGAGCCTATCTCTGACATGTAGGACATGACGAGCTACATGATGCATTTGAGGGAAGGCTCGTTAGCCGAACATAAATGAACCAAAACCAAAGACTACAAAGAGAAGAAAAAAGGAGAGGAGTATGTCAGCAGCAATTTCAGCAGCACTGGTAAAAGAGCTACGAGAGAAGACTGGAGCTGGTATGATGGACTGTAAGGGAGCCCTTCAGGAAGCTAATGGTGATGTGAATGGCGCAATAGAGATATTACGAAAGAAAGGTTTAAAAGACCTTGGAAAACGAGCTGGTAAGATTGCAGCGGAAGGTACTGTGGGTATTTATGTCCACGCTGGAAGTCAGGTCGGAGTGCTTGTAGAACTTAATTGCGAAACAGACTTCGTGGCACGGGGAGAAGACTTCCAAAAAGCAGCCGCTGAGATCGCGCTGCATGTTGCTGCGATGAAGCCAAAGTATGTGACTACTGAGGAAATCCCCTCTGAAATTGTGAAGAAGGAAGAGGAGATCATCATTGAATCCTTGAATGATGCTCAGAAAGCGAAAGCCGACAAAATTATCCCTGGAAAGCTGAAGAAATTCTTTGAGGAATGCGTTTTACTTGAGCAGCCATTTGTGAAAGATGATTCAGGCAAAAAAACCGTGAGAGATATCATCGAAGAGCTCGGAGTAAAGTGCGGAGAGAAAGTCACCATCCGGCGCTTTCAACGCTTTGAGGTTGGCGAAGGCATTGAAAAGAGCTCGGGACAGAGCTTTGCTGACGAGGTGGCAGCAACCATCGCTAGTGGATAAATTTATCGGAAATGAGGGAATACACGGTCGCAGAGCGGTCAAGGGCTACTCTGTTTTGATACGAGCGTAGTTTCCCTCTCTGGCGTCTGCCGAAATGTGTGCTAACCTGCTGGATAGGACGCAATTATAACGAGGGGTTATCGAGGACGCGAATCCCCGATGACCTGAAAGAGCGTGTATGTCGAAACAAGCGAAGGAGTGCCATGAGCTCACCAATATTTAACAGAATACTCCTCAAACTCTCTGGAGAAATTCTTGCTGGTGAGCAGGGCTTTGGTATCGACCCATCGGTAGTTCTTCAGTTGGTCAGTGAGATCAAAGTCGTTTCAGACTTGGGCGTTCAAGTTGGAATTGTCATAGGCGGCGGAAATATCATCCGAGGTGCTCAGGCTGGAGCTCAAGGCATGGATCGGGCCTCTGGTGATTACATGGGCATGCTAGCAACAGCCATGAATGCACTGGCTCTGCAAGATAGTCTAGAGCAAGCAGGGGTGGATACCCGAGTGCTCTCTGCTATAGAGATGCGACAGATAGCAGAGCCATATATCCGCAGAAGAGCAGTTCGACATCTCGAAAAAAATAGAGTTGTAATCTTTGCTTGTGGCACAGGGAACCCGTACTTCACCACAGATACAGCTGCAAGCTTACGTGCCATGGAAATTAGTGCCGATATTCTTTTGAAAGGTACGAAGGTAGGTAAGGTATATGACTCGGACCCAGTGACCAATCCGCAGGCAACTCCATATGATCAGATATCTTACCTAGAGGTCCTTCAGAAACAATTGAAGGTAATGGACGCTGCCGCTATTTCACTGTGTATGGATAATAATCTTCCGCTCGTCGTTTTTAATATTAACACTGCTGATAACCTCCGCAAAGTTGTACTGGGCGAAAAGGTAGGAACAGTTGTTGGAGAGATAGCGCATAAACGAAGCGAATAAGCAAAATGCAGTTTATGAAGAGAAAACTGGAGAAGAACTATGCCATCTGAAGAACTTGATGCCTTTACCCAAGAATGCGAAAGAACAATAGAGCACTTTCGCGCAGAGCTTCAAAAAACAAAAACTGGCAGAGCTTCAACCGGCATCCTCGAAGGGGTCATGGTAGACTACTATGGAACTCAGACTCCTCTTAATTCCCTTGGACTGATTAACGTCGCAGAGGCCAGGTTGTTGACTATTCAAGTTTATGACACTGGAGCTGTGGATGCTGTTGAAAAAGCCATCCACCAATCTGGATTAGGCCTTAATCCGTCGCGTGATGGCAGTTTGATACGAGTCCCTATACCTGCGTTGACTGAGGAGCGACGAAAAGAAATCGTGAAAAGACTCAATAAGCAGGGCGAAGATATGAAGATTACTATCCGAAATCATCGGAGAGCAGTTATCGATATACTGAGTAAGCAAAAGAAGGAAGGGGATATTTCCGAGGACGATCTCAATACGCTCAAGAAAGAAGTGCAGGGCATCACTGATAAATATACTGCACAAGTTGATGAGCTGCTCCAGAAGAAGGAAAACGAAGTACTTGAGGTGTAAGAATTTGGAAAACGGCTCCAGCTCACCACCTTTATCCGCTACCAGCACGCTGCATATGGATGGCATTCCTAGACACGTGGCAATCATCATGGATGGAAATGGTCGCTGGGCTGAGCAACGAGGTGCCCAAAGAGTGAAGGGGCATGAAGCTGGCGTACACTCCGTACGAAGAGTGCTCGAAGAGTCTAGAAAGTACGGCATCCGTTACGTCACTTTGTATGCCTTTTCTAGTGAGAACTGGAATAGACCACAAGACGAAGTCAATGCCCTCATGAGCCTTTTTGCTGAATATTTAGTAAAAGAGCGCCAGGCTCTACTCGATCAGAATATTCGAATGCGTTCGATCGGTGACCGTTCCCGCTTGCCAGATGATGTCTGCTCAAAGCTCGAGGCGCTGGAACATGACACGAAGCACTGCGAGGGAATGGATCTGATTCTTGCGATTTCGTATGGAGGTCGCGACGAGATTCTCCGTGCCTCACGTCGATTTATGCAAGAGGTGATAGAAGGCTCTCTTTCTGTCGAGGAACTTAATGACGAGAACTTTGCTCAATGTCTGGATACAGCAGGTATTCCTGATCCGGATCTCCTCATCAGAACTAGCGGTGAGTATAGAATTTCTAACTTTCTCCTCTGGCAACTGGCGTATACAGAAATTTTGGTAACAGAGACACTCTGGCCAGATTTCTCTCGAGAGGAGTTCGCCTCCTGCTTGAGTGCTTATGCGAAAAGAGATCGACGCTATGGGAGGACAACGATAGACAGTCACGTCATAGCAGCGAGTGATAGCGCTTAGAAAAGAGAAAATCAATTCACCATTTTAAAAATAGCAGATAGGAGAGTTTGCTACAGTTGGAAACCATGTCAGTTAAAGAAACACACAGGGACACTCCTAAAGCATATCCTGGCTTGATGAAGCGCTTGCGCACAGCTTCACTATTGATTCTTCTGGCGGTTGCTTTGCTGATTGGCACTACATTAAGTCCGCTGCTGTCGTGGGGCATCATTCTCTGCACCTATTTGTTTGTCATGCTCGTTGCTGCAGAAATTGTTGCGGCCTGTAGCACCTCGTCTGAAAATTCAGAAGAAGACATCACCTTCGTCGGGAAATTAGTCTTTTTCCTCTCTTTAATCTTAACACCAACTACTATTCTTTTTCTGCGATATGACGCCGCTTGGTTTCGTAGTCAGCATGCAGTGCACTTCATGCTTCCAGTCATATTACTTGCTAGTAGCATCTCTCTCTTCTTTGCACTCTTCCCAGTTATTTTTCAGAATAAGTCGAGTATTACTGCTATAGAAAAAAGAGTTCTTGAGCGAATCATAGCGGTCATACTTGTAGCCCTAGGAGGTGGAACATTCGTATCGCTCGTTTCAGGTGAACATGTTTTTCGCCTGTTTGTTTGGTTTATCCTTGTTAATGCCATGAATGACTCTGGCGCTTATTTCGTTGGGGCTCGCTTCTCTTCGCCATCCCTGAGTCCTGTTCTCTCGCCGAAAAAGACGGTTCTAGGCTCGATTGGTGGTCTCGGATGTGGAATGCTGACGGGCTTCATGCTTAGCTTCTTACTTACAAGCACATTATCCACGCCAGCGAACTCTCCTAGCAATCTCCTCCTGTGTACTGGAACGCTGGCGGTGATTCTTATCGCACAGCTGGGAGATCTCATGAAATCAATCATCAAAAGAGCCCATGGGATGAAAGACATGGGCACTACGCTGCCAGGGCATGGAGGCATGTCAGATCGACTTGATGGCATTCTAGCCTCTTGTCCAGTTTTCGCTGCTTTCTATCTTTTGCTTCAGACAGGTCCCTAAGTATGCTTGTTCCATCGCAACCGCCAGATAATTCAAGCATCGCTCAGCTCAAACGCGTTGCACTCTTTGGCTCAACGGGATCAATCGGAAAGACATCACTATCCGTTCTGAGACAATCGCCAGAACATGAAGTGATTGGCCTGTTTGCAAATAGTTCAGTGGAACTCTTTGTCGAGCAAGTCCGTGAATTCAAACCTCGATTTGCAGGTCTAGCGGATCATGCAGCAAACAAAGTAGCGAAAGCCGCTCTTGGTAACGATTACCAGGGGGAGTGGCTTGAATCAGAAAATGAGTTTATCACCTTCGCGACCTCAAACCACTACGACATTCATATCGGTGCTATCGTTGGGATAGAGGGGATTTTTACAGCTCTACCAGCCTATAAGAGCGGGAAGCGGGTAGCCTTAGCAAATAAAGAAGCACTCGTGGTAGGAGGAGGATTTTTCCGTGATGCATTAAAAGAGAGCCACTGCGGAACCTTACTTCCAGTAGATTCCGAACACAGCTCACTTTTTCGACTTATTCAGTGTATCCCTCAAAAATCTATCGCCAAGATTGGATTAACTGCTTCAGGAGGACCATTTTTCCGAACTCCTCTTCAGGAGCTCGAGGCAGTCTCCGTTGAAGATGCGCTTGCTCATCCGACGTGGAAAATGGGGAAGCGCATATCCCTCGACTCAGCTACCCTTATGAATAAAGCCTTTGAACTTATTGAAGCAAAGTGGTTGTTTGATGTAGCTCCTGAGAATATATCCGTAAAGATCCATCCACAAAGCATTCTCCATGGCTTCATAGAATGTAGTGATGGTAGTCAGTTCTTTCATGGCTCGCCACCTGATATGGCACTTCCAATTACCTATGCACTGCATTATCCGGGCATTTCTCCGATCGTCATGCCCCCTTTTGTTGAAGGAGCACTTGAACTTTTGGCATGTGATGAGGAACGCTTTTCAGCTATTCGACTAGGGCGCCAGGTTGCAAAGCAAGAAGAGGAGGCTGGAATCGCGTTGCGCTTCTACACGGCAAATGAAGTTGCGGCTGATGCCTTCCTGGAAAGAAAGCTACCATTTACTGGAATTGTTTCCTTTATTGAAGAAGCCTTGATGCGAAATTGCATTGCTCCACTGAGGCAGCCAGAAGACTTGCGGACTCTATTAAACGAAGAAAGAATACAACTGAAAGAGTGGTTAGTAGACTTTTCAAGAAGGTGCAACAAATAAGGGAGTAGGGGTTATTCTATGAGTATTATTACAGCCATTCTGGCACTCGGCATTCTCGTCTTTGTTCACGAACTCGGACATTTTCTTTTCGCCAAGCTTTTCTCGGTGCAAGTGCTTGAATTCGCTGTCGGCTTCGGTCCGCGAATCTGGGGGCGCCAGTTCCGCGGGACAGCATATTCCATTAGAGCCATTCCGCTGGGTGGCTATGTAAGAATGGCTGGAGAGAGTCCTCTAGACTTTGAAAGTGCTTCCCCAACTGTCTCTGAAAATAACACTCCTCCTGACCAAGAAAAGGGTGACACGACGAGCGAAGAGCCTATGAGTGGAGCCGCAGATCTCGCTTCGGAAAGCCTAACAGATGAGCTCAGCGATGATTCGTTCTTACCGCCAGTAACAACGGATCGTAATAGGTGGTTTCTTTCGCAATCTTATATACCTAAGTTCCTGATTGTCTTCGCTGGACCCTTATTTAATGTCTTGTTCGCAATTTTACTTGCTTGGTTCGCGTTGTTTTTATTCGGCAAGGCAACTTCTGTGGAGATAGCAAAAATAGGCGCGACCATTCCAGACTTACCTGCTGAGCAAGCTGGAATTCAGGCAGGTGATACCGTGATTCGAATAAATGGAAAAGAGATTACCCTGTGGGATGAAATGGCACGAACTATTCAAAACTCTGCGGGAGCGTCGCTACAACTTGACCTCGATAGAGATGGCGAAATTGTTTCACTCACCCTAACTCCCACCCTTGAGCAATCTGAGCTGGATATCCTCTTAGATGACGATGAATACAGAGAACGTTATAAAGTGGGAATTATTCCTGCCACGACTCGTGAGGCAGCTGGATTTTTCGAAGCTGCTACCCTTGGTGTGCAGCAAGTTTTATTTATCAGTGAACTAACACTCAAGGGGCTCTATGGAATGATCAAGGGAAGGCTCTCGACTGATAGCATATCAGGTCCCCTGTATATTTTTAAGCATGGTGCTGATGCTGCCCAGAGTGGAATAGACCGTCTTATCGACTTCATGGTGTTTCTCAGTGTGAGCTTAGCGCTCTTAAATCTGCTGCCAATTCCTGTGCTTGATGGTGGCCATCTGGTCTTCTTTACCATTGAAGCTATCAAAGGTTCACCAGTAAGTATGCGACTACAACAAATTGCGACGCAGATTGGGATGCTTTTTCTTCTGGGTCTTATGTTATTTGCAGTATCAAATGATATTAAAAAGCTATTCGGGTAGCTATATTATCAGTCTGAAGTACCTGATGAGAAGAAGATGGTAAAGATTCTTAGCATAGCTGTGGTCGGAGACGTAATAAGGCTAAACTATCGAACAGAGAAGGATGAGTTATTAAGCTTCTCTTCCACGAATAACTCTCTACGCTTAGCGGAAAAAACTCTGGGGGGTCTCTTATCCGAACTAAAGGAATGTCTTAAGAAAAAGGACATCGCTTTCCAACCCGATATGATCCGATGCCTTTCCGGGCCAGGGAGTTACACTGGTCTAAGAATGGTGATGTGTTTTGCAAAGGGACTCGCTACAGCCTTGCAGATTCCATTAATTCCAACCTCGACCTTCGAGGTTGCACGGCATCGACTCGTTAGGGAGCTCTCTCAGCCAAAAACTATACGCTTCGGGCAATCCATCGGAAAAGATAGGTGGATTGTTGAGGAGCTATCCATTCACCAGCCCTCGGAGGTCTCAAACTGGGAAATTCGTGGTGAACAGGACGCTCTTGAATTGCTGAACGTCTCTGAATACGGAGTTATTATTCAACCACTGAGTCTCCAAACAGCCGATCAAAAGAAGACCTATCCGATCTGCTTTGCTGAGGAGCTGTCAGTAGCAAACCTGAGCGGACCAGTCGAAGGCCTCTCGACCTATGATCCAGAGGCGATATCAAGGTTAGAGCCTGATTATGGCCTTAAATTCTCCGCTCTTACCCTTCAGGAGCAAAAGAAGACGAAAACTCGCCAAATTTCTGAAAGAAGGTAGCTTGAGATAGAGGGAGTCTTCAGGTAGACTTTTGGGATAGGGGAGTATTTCCTCTTACACTTCGCATAATCCAATCCCTTAAGACAGTGTGTTATAAAGAGAATGCTCTAGTGCGAATGCTCTGACGAAATTAGAACGTCACAAAGAAAGAAAGAGGATTTAAAGGTACGGACGCAGTTTTACTGAGAAATAGGCTTACTGAGAAATATCCATACTGAGAAATTTTATGTAAGGGATGTAAAGAACAGATTTCAAAATTTAGTTTTTTGCTCGCATGAAGATACCCCCTTTAGATTTTGTTGACGACCATTAGAGAAATTAGGAGTAGCTGACGGACGTTGGAGAAGAAGAGGTAAAGCAGCGCAAAGCTCGCGTTTGCTAGCTAGCAAATAAGACAAGTTTTATTAGTAGATAATCAGTGTTTGCGTCTTAATGTGCAAATACAGAAATAAGAGGAAGAGAAATGAACCTAAGTGAACTGAAAGGGTTAAAGTCAGAAGAACTCGTCAAACTTGCAGGTGAGTTTGAAATTACAAACGCAAACACCTTGAGACGACAGGAACTCATATTTTCCATCTTAACCGCGCAATCCGAAACAAACGGTAATATTTATGGAGATGGTGTTCTCGAATGTTTACCTGATGGCTTTGGCTTTCTCCGCTCTCCAAATGACAACTATCTTCCCGGCTCCGACGATATCTACGTATCACCGAATCAGATTCGACGATTCGGCCTTAGAACAGGAGATACTGTCGAGGGGCAAATACGTCCTCCAAGAGAGAAAGAAGGGGAGCGTTATTTTGCTCTCTTGAAGGTAAAATCGGTAAACCGTGACTCCACTGACGCTTTAAAAAGTAAGATTCACTTCGACAACCTCACACCGCTTTATCCTGACGAGCGACTGAAGCTCGAAACAAAAACAACTCAGAAAGACTTCTCCCAGAGAATCATCGACCTCTTCTGTCCAATCGGCAAAGGTCAGAGAGGACTGATTGTTGCCCCTCCTAGAACGGGAAAGACCGTTCTTTTACAACGAATTGCAAATGCTATCACTGAGAATCATCCAGAATGCGTACTCATCGTTCTGCTGATCGATGAACGTCCAGAAGAGGTAACTGATATGTCTCGTTCTGTTAAAGGCGAGGTCGTTAGCTCCACCTTTGATGAGCCAGCGCAGAGGCACGTACAGGTTGCCGAAATGGTAATTGAGAAGGCACGACGTTTAGTTGAACACAAAAAAGATGTCGTTATTCTTCTTGACTCGATCACGCGCCTAGCCCGTGCATATAACACCGTGGTACCACCTAGCGGAAAAATCTTATCGGGAGGAGTTGATTCAAATGCTCTTCATAAACCAAAGCGCTTCTTTGGTGCCGCTCGTAACGTAGAGGAAGGAGGAAGCTTAACGATCATTGGGACTGCGCTTATTGAAACTGGCTCTAGAATGGATGAAGTCATCTTTGAAGAATTCAAAGGAACTGGAAACATGGAGCTTGTCTTAGACAGAAAGCTTGCTGACCGAAGGGTCTATCCAGCCGTCGATCTGAATCGGTCTGGTACGCGAAAAGAAGATCTCCTCTTGGAACAGGATGTGTTGCAAAAGATCTGGTTACTCAGAAAAGTCCTCAATCCGCTGAACACCATTGAGGCAATGGAGTGGCTAATCAGTAAAATGGATGGAACCAAGAGTAATAAAGATTTCTTAGAAATGATGAAGGGAGGCTGATGCTGCTTCGATCAGTCTGTGTTCGATCAGTCTGTGTTCGATCAGTATGTGTTCGATCAGTCTGGCCGAATCGGTTCTAAGAATTGGGCTTTCTAAGCCGTGTAAATTGGTTGCTGGAGAACTGAATGCATAATGCAGTTGAAAGTTTGGATGGAGCTCTTATTCTCGTTGCTGATGACAATGAAGAGCAGCTTTTTACAACTCAGACTCTGCTAGAGTCCGCAGGAGCTGAAGTACTAACGGCCACTGATGGCCTAGAAGCAGTCAAACTCGCGAACTCAAAAAAACCAGCTCTAATCGTTATGGATGTCGTTATGCCGCTGAAAGGTGGCCTTGAGGCGGCTCGAGAACTGAAAAACAGCGACGCAACAAGACATATTCCCATCCTTATTCTAAGCTCGCGTGATGAGCTGGATGACATTTCTGCAGGCGTTCAAGCAGGGGCTGAAGATTACATTCGAAAACCATTTGAACCAGCGGATTTCCTTGCACGCATTCGCTCTGGTCTGCACCTTGGAAATCTCTACAGAGAAGTCCTCTTTTTAAAGACTCACCCCAAAAAGCAAGATGAAAAAGATCCATTCGATGGGATTATTGGAGAAGGGCACGAGATAAAAGAAGTCATTTCTCAAATCCTAAGATTCAGAGACTCTTCAGCTCCAGTTTTAGTAATCGGAGAATCGGGAACTGGAAAGGAACTTCTCGCCCGAGCTGTTCATGCAACCAGCCCTCGCAACGAACATACGTTTCTCGCTATTAACTGTGGAGCACTGAGTGAAAATCTACTGGAGTCACAACTGTTTGGTTACGTGAAAGGTGCCTTCACTGGAGCTGAGAAAGATAGAAAAGGATTATTTGAGGATGCAGATGGAGGCACTCTCTTTCTCGATGAAGTCGGGGAAATGAGCCTCTCTCTCCAAACAAAACTCCTTCGAGTTTTGCAAGAAGGAGTAATTACCCCCGTAGGAGCAACTGGAGAGAGGGGGGTCGACGTCAGAATTGTAGCGGCAACACACCGGAACCTTGAGGAAATGATCGCAGAAGGCACATTTCGGGAGGATCTCTACTTCCGACTTAAAGTCCTTCAGCTTGATGTTCCGTCTCTTCGAGAACGCATCAGCGATATCCCGCTACTCTCTCGACATTTTCTATCGCGCTCGTGTCAGGCTCAACAGAAGCCAAATAAGGTGTTTACCGAGGAGGCACTTCTCCTTTTTGAGGCCTACCCATGGCCAGGAAATATACGAGAGCTTGAAAATGAAATAGAACGGATCGTAAGTGTTAGCGGTCTTGCCTCTCAGATAGGACCAGGGTACCTGTCGCAAAAGTTTTGGCAAGCAACAAATCTAGCAATTCAATCAAATCCAAATGCATCACAAACAAATCAAGCACTACCGGACTATCTCTTCGGCATGTCACTCAGGGAAGCTCTTGCAACCGTTGAAGCGCAGATTATTGAAAGAGCCCTGGAGACTACTCGATTCAATAAAAGTGAGGCCTCGAGGATGCTTGGGATTTCACGTTCAAATCTTATTACTAAAGTACAACTCTACTCTCTAGAGGAACAGGATACTCATTCTGAAACGGAAGAGCTTTCAGAATAGGCCTCTGGGCCATTATATAACATTTCACTCACTCGCCTGTCGGAGACTGGCGTTCCCAATGATTAGGGAAAGGAGAAGGCAACAGCCAGAAAGCGCGAGCATAAACTTTCCGCCTATCACGCAGAACTGATAGTACTCAAAACGCTTCTTTGCACTCAAAAGATATTCATCATTATCAACAGAGTTTCGCGCCTCTTGTGCTTGGGATTCATCTTGCTTGTCATAAGTAAAAACTCTTGTTGTAGAGGAGGACGAGGGGGACTTTCTTACTAATCGACCCCGATTCGCAATTGACTGAGTTTTGAAAGATTCGTCCTTCTCCTCCTTGAGAGTCTGAATCACCCCACGATAGTGCATCGCTCGCTTACTTCCGAGGTAGAGATTTCCGGCCCCCAAAATCAGTAGTAGGGCCCCGAGACCCAAGCTCCACCAGAAAGAACGAGGCATTCTGTGAGGTTTATGCGCATTCATAGGTATAAATACTAATATGGTCGAGGAAAAAGGAAATACCCTAAAAATGATTTGATGTATCGGTCCAAAGAGCATGTTTGTGGTACACTTCAGGGGTATACCAATCGCAAACTTGGGTGTGGTTTTCTTAGCTCGAAGGATAAGACCCAAAAGGATCAGGTAATGAGAAATGTTCGGAGAATCAGCTCAGCCACAGGTGCTTCACGTACAACAATGCTCGTTTTCAGCTTTCTAGCAGCAGTGCTCATATATCTCTGCTCACAGGCAGCTCCGGCACTGTACCGTTACTACGAATTGGAGAGTCAAGCCGTGGCAATGGCTCGTAGAGGAAGCATAGTATCAGATCAAGAGATCCTCACCCGCCTGTCTGGACTCATCAAGCAACACCGTATCCCAGCAAATCCTCACGACATCACGATTTATCGAGGCCCGTATGAGATCGAGATATCTTTAGATTACAATGTCCCAGTAACCGTGCCATGGGTGGAAGGAGAGCGAACCCTCTATACCTTCGAATTCCACCTGAGGGTGAGAGAATCGATTTCTCTTGAAAGGCAGCGCTACTAATGAGGTGCTAATTTTTGGGTGAATTGAATTTCAGGTTTGCCTTTAGAAAACAGTTCATGTACACTGCCCCGGATCGCATCCTTGAATTTTGTTTGAGGCTGCAAAACCCTTTAACGTAAACCCGTGAGTTTACGAAGGAAAATCGTATGTTTGAGAGGCTCTTCTCCTCACCCCAAAAGTCAAATGGGCTAGCGCAGGTAAATGGCAGGCTATGGTCTGTCCTTTTTCATACTGTAGCTTCTAATAGTGTATTTCCCCATTCGGTATGGTCCGGTACGGGTAGA
>Ga0181587_10002989_pt1 | contig 14016 bp, 10 predicted proteins | sample 071ome_27_FD_132463 | JGI IMG/M metagenome (GOLD analysis project Ga0181587, IMG submission 132463) | Coastal salt marsh microbial communities from the Groves Creek Marsh, Skidaway Island, Georgia - 071409AT metaG (megahit assembly) | ecosystem: Environmental > Aquatic > Marine > Intertidal...
CGCCTCTAGACGTATATGAAAAGCCACAAACCCTCTTTGCAGCTCAATTTATCGGTAGCCCGGCAATGAATATCTTCGATGCGCATGTCGAAGGCGGCCAGGTGAAAATAAAAGATCTGCCTATTGGGCCCGCTCAGAGCCGCGATGGCCCTGTCAAGCTTGGGATCCGTCCTGAGCATTTAATAAAAACATCCGATGCGGCTTTGAAAGCTTCGATACAAATGTCAGAACCGCTGGGTGCGAACACGCTGCTACATGGAAAATTAACGGGGTTGGACAATATAGCAATCACCGCCAGTTTACCCGGCGTGCATCTTTTAGAAACCAAATCCTTTGACATCGGCTTTGCCGCTGAACCAGCCAATATCCATCTGTTCGATCCAGAGACCGGGCGCAGGTTACCAGTTTGATGCAGCATCCCGCAGTTGAAGCCTTTCGCGGAGGGCCAAACCTTATTCGCGTGGTCGGGCATCGCGGCGCGCGCGGTATTTTACCAGAAAATTCCATGATTGGATTCGAATTTCTGATGCAAACGGGCACGCCACTATTGGAATTTGATGTGTTGATGACCTCGGATATGGTACCGGTCATCACGCATAACCATCATCTTCATGGCGCGATTTGCCGCGGCCCGGATAAAGGTTTTTTAAATGAAGAACCAAAAGTCGCCGATCTAAGCTGGGCAGAAATCCAAAAATTTGATATCGGATGGATTGATGGTACGAGCGCCTATGGGCAGCGCTTCCCTGAAAGAGCCCAGCTGAACGATATCCGCATTCCCAGCCTTCACCAGCTTCTAGAGGCGGCAGCCCAACCGCCATTTGCCAACGCCAAATTCATGCTTGAAATCAAATCAGACCCTGATTTTGCGCAGAATACCCGTTATCGCAAGGAGTTGATCGAAATCATAATCGGACTGGTCCGCGCTGCAGGGGTTTCCCAGCGCACGCTTTTGCACAGCTTCGATTGGAATCTTCTTGCCGAATGTGCGCGCCAAGCGCCCGATATTCCAATATCATTTCTCACTCAAATGTCCGAAAATACACCGCATCAGGGCGAAGATTCAGCCCATTCAATGAGTCCCGATTTTTCTGGATGTGAGGATAATATCCCGAAAATGGTAGAGGCCGCCGGCGGCGCGCTTTGGTGCCCCTATATTGCTGATATAACCCCCAAAACGCTAGCGCGTGCCAAAAAGTTGGGTCTGTGCGTTGCAGCTTGGACCGCCAATGAGCCAACCGAGATCGATCAGATGATCGATCTGCATGTCGACGCGATTGTCACAGATTATCCGGGCCGGGTTCAACGCCGGCTTTCAGATCGAGGCATCACCTGGTGAAGCCTATGGCTTAAAAATTTATGTTTCGCGAGATACTCAATAGACATCAAGTTATGGCCACCTTTACCCTCTCCTATTCTTCAGACACTAAAGGAGGGGGCAGCACCAGCCACAAGAGGGGTCGCAAGGCATAATTTATAGGCCCCACCCAACGGGAAAACTGAAAGCCAAATAAAGATTAATCCATTGAAAGGGACCAATCTCATCCACGTTAGCTAAGCAGAAGATCAATCTGACTACCCAGTCTCAGATACAGTGTCATAAAATTGTCAAAAATCTTCTTTACGCAGTCATCTCAGCCATTACCTGCACCATGAAAGACGTGCCCTGATTCCACCTATTTCCCAAAACAGAAAAGCCAAATTATGGCCTGCTTTTAAAAGGCAACCCGATAGAGCCGTACCCAAATTCAATCTGGTGCTGGTCGGACAAAACGGGCGGCTGGAATTTGAAGTGATCCTTTTTTTAGCCTCGCTGCGGGCCAATAGCCCAAAATTCGCAGGGCAGGTGTTTATTGCTGAACCGCGCTTTAACCAAGCCTGGACGAATAACCCAATGATCCGCTCTCAGCACACGCGAAATTTGATTGCCGAGCTTGGTGCAGAATTCATTGCCTTTGACAATAAGGTTTTCGGCGAAAGCTACCCCTACGGAAATAAAATAGAATGTTTAACAGCCATTCCCAACGACAAACCCTTTTTGTTTTTTGACAGCGATACGCTGATCTTGGATGAGCTATGCGATGTGCCCTTTGATTTTTCGCGCCCAACTGCCTCGCTGCGCCGCACAGCAACTTGGCCACAACCTTTGGGGCCAGGGCATGACTATTCGGATATCTGGAAAGATTGTTATGACATCTGTGGCATAGACTATCCTTCTTCGCTTGATAAACAATTTTCAGCTCAGGATTGGCGACGGTACTTATATTTCAATGCCAGCTTTTTCTTTCACGAAAACCCGACTAAATTCGGCGCGCGCTTCCTAGAGTTTGCCCAAAGAATCAAAACCAGCACGCGCCCTCGGATCACCCGACAATCTTTAGACCCTTGGCTGGACCAAGTGGTTTTGCCCATGGTTATTCACAGCTTTGGGGGGAGCAAACACATGCTTGCTCGGGGATGGCTGGACGCAAAAACCAGCTGTCATTATCGCAGAATACCCCTTCTTTACGCTCGAGAGGATGATCGGGTCATCGCTAAATTGGAACAACTTGCAGACCAAAGCAACATACGCGCGCGTCTGTCGCAGCACCCGGCTTTTCAGCGGATGATTTATCAAAAACAAGGGCGCCGTTTGCGCGGAATGATTGATCGCAGCCATCAACCAATCTGTGAGGTTGCGCTGCGTAATAAATTAAAAGCTTTGGGGTATTGGATCCGCTGAACAGAAAAATCGGTTTTCGCCGGAAAGCCTTGCAAGTTCAAAGTTGGACAAAGCTCCCAAATAGGAAATACTTTCCCAATAATGGCGAAAAAATAGGATATTATGTTCCTAATTTAGGCGAGCGAGCGCTTTAGGTAGAATAATAGCATTGTTTAAACAGCCTGACTTTCTTATCACAGCGGAGACAGATTTAGGAGTTAGATCGATGACAAACGAAACAACCTACGGGTTTGATACATTACAAATACACGCGGGCGCCCGGCCTGATCCAGCCACTGGCTCTCGGCAAACACCAATCTATCAGTCGACAGCGTTTGTGTTTCGAGATGCCGATCACGCAGCCGCTTTGTTTAACCTGCAAGAAGTTGGCTATATTTACTCGCGATTGACCAATCCAACCGTGGCTGTATTGCAAGAACGCATTGCAACCCTGGAGGGCGGCGTGGGTGCGGTTTGTTGTTCATCCGGACATGCCGCACAAATTATGGCACTGTTTCCACTGATGCAGCCTGGGCGCAATGTCGTTGTTTCAACGCGGCTTTACGGCGGCTCAATCACGCAGTTCAGCCAAACAATTAAACGCTTTGGCTGGAGCGCAAAATTTGTAGATTTTGATGATCTTGACGCGGTGAAAGCTGCAATTGATGATGACACGCGTGCGGTGTTTTGTGAGTCAATTGCAAACCCCGGCGGTTATATCACCGACCTGCCGGCGATCAGCGCGCTGTCCGATGAAGCGGGGCTACCCTTGATCGTCGATAACACCAGCGCTTCGGCATATCTCTGCCGCCCAATCGAACATGGCGCAACGCTTGTGGTGAACTCCACCACCAAATTCTTGACCGGCAATGGTACGGTCACGGGTGGATGTGTGGTGGATAGTGGGAAATTTGATTGGTCTGCTTCGGATAAATTTCCCTCGCTCAGCGCGCCAGAACCTGCATATCACGGGCTCAAATTTCATGAAACATTTGGGCCATTGGCCTTTACGTTTCACGGCATTGCAATCGGGCTGCGCGACCTTGGAATGACGCTTAACCCGCAATCGGCACATTATACGTTAATGGGCATTGAAACATTATCACTGCGCATGCAGCGACATGTTGAAAACGCCCAGAAAATTGCGGCTTGGCTTGAAACCCATGAAGCCGTTGAAGCGGTGACCTATGCTGGGCTTCCCAGTTCGCCCTACAACCACCGCGTCGCAAAAATTTGCCCCAAAGGCGCGGGCAGCTTGTTTACAGTATCGCTGAAGGGCGGCTATAAAGCCTGCCTAAAATTCGTGGACAGTCTTGAAATTTTCAGCCACGTGGCCAATTTAGGCGACAGTAGGTCATTAGTGATACATTCCGCCTCTACCACGCACCGACAGCTAAGCCCCGAACAGCAAATTGCAGCAGGCGCTGGGCCAAATGTAGTTCGCCTCTCAATTGGAATCGAAGATAGTGACGATTTGATCGCGGATCTGAAGCAAGCGCTTGAGATTGCAAAATTCGTTTAAACACCTTTGGTCAAGCTGGCTATTCCGGCTTGGCCACTATTTCATACTGAGCAATCACCGACTGCCTGAACGCAACGTCTTTTGGCACAATTCCCGCCTCTGATAAGCCGCGCTGTGCGCTCAAAAAACCGGGGGAGCCACTGCGCTCGGCGATACGATCGGTCAGGCTGATCAATTGGCCCAATTTCACATCTGAAGCATCTGCGTAATCCTGCGCTTTTACCAGCGCGTCTTTCATGGCGTTTTGTCGAGCTTGGCTTTGCCAACGAGCCTCATCCTTGGCTAGAAAAACCAGATTTCCCAATGCCGTTACCCCAAAGTCGAGGCCGATTTGAACAATTTCTGGAAAGGCAGGAAGATGGTTGATTGTGACCTCCAGCCGCGTAGTAGCGCTATAATCCAGCAATTTAGGTGGTTGCCGATCAATATATTGAAAATTTGGTGACAGTGATAAAACCGAGCTTGCCAGATCTTCTTTGGGCAAGCCAAAAGCTTCAAGGGCGGCGAGGATTGAGGCTGTTTTTGAACTGAGCGCGCTCATTGCTGAGGCCGGTACATCAGCGCGGGCTTCAATTGTCCAGGTCAACTTTGCCTGGTCAGGTTTAACCTTGACCACTGCCACACCGGTGACCGTCAGCATTCTGACAGGCTGAGTTGCGAATGCCAGCTGCGATGAAAAAATCAAACAGACCGCGAGGTAAATGATATTTCTGCATATAAAGTGTTTAAAATACATGACCGCTCCTTCATTTCCAGCAAGGGATTTACGCCACGTGACAGAAACAACTATAGCGCAATTTTATGCCTGCCGCGATAGTTTTGCTTTTCCCGCACGCCATCCTAGTCTAGAAGGACGTAGTCGCGGTCCAACCGAGCCTTGCTGTAAAAGATAAACTCGAGCAAATGAAACCAGACTTTGCCCTTTCCCTTTCCTTCGATGGCATCACTTTGCTGCATCGAACAAAACCGGGCTGGAATATTATTGGCACGGCAAAATTGGACTCTGCAACTTTCGAAAATGACGTTGCTGATATCCGGCGCAAAGCGTTGAGCCTTGATGTACGAGCCGATAGCGTAAAACTTGTGATACCGAATGAACAAATTAAGTTCATTAAATTGCTTCGGCCTGACGGCGCGCAATCAAACGATATAGAGACGGTCATATTAGACCATTTACAAGGGGCAACCCCCTATCATGTCTCCGAATTGCGCTTTGATTGGATCGCCTCAAAAAATGATCTTTACGTGGCGGCTGTCGCGATTGAAACGCTGCAAGAGGCAGAAAATTTTGCCGAGGCCCATAGCTTTAAACCTTTGGGAAATGTTGCGATACCGCCCAAAGACAGTTTTATCGGTGAAGTATTTTTTGGCACCGCGCTCGGCGGACAACAGCAAATGGAATGGTATGATCAGGAAATTGATATTTCCCCATCGCCCAGCCCAGAAGCGCTTTTGAAAATCGCCCCCAAACCGCTCCCACCAGAGCCACCCATTGCGCGCAACAAAGGACATATAGAGGCGCAACAAAAGCCGGCTAGCCCCTATCCAAAACAGCCCCGCCTTCCAACCCAGCTGACCAAACAAATCAACGAAGAAGCTGAAAATATCCCCGTCAGCCTGAATGATCTTGGCACTGCCTTCCCCCGCATTCTCTCTCAAATTGAAGGAAAGTTAGAAGGGCAAGAGCAGGCTGATAAGCCCGCAGTTTTTGATGTAAGCGCTGCTCGGGTACCCGGGAACGCTGCGTCCCCCCCTGCTGACCCGATCTTGAAAAGACGCGGCTTTAAAAACAGAGTTACAGCCGAGAAGATCCGAAACGTTCTGCGTCAAATCAAACAACGCCTAAGCGCAGGCATTAGCGCGGTCATGGCCGCATTAAAAACGCTTCTGCAAACGGCTCTTCGCCAAAGCCAACTGGTCGGCGCAGGCGCCGCGCAATTTATAAAAACCTCTAAGCACAAGCTGCTTGTTGAAGGCGTTGTACCGCTGGTACAAACACTGCGCCCTATTCTACGCAAAAACGTCCTGAAGGCGCGGGATTGGGGCCTTCCTGTTGTGCTGCTTAGCGCGTCTGTGCTTCTGGCTGGGTTTACAGCAACATATTTCATTGTAACGCGCAGTGCCAATCCGAAAACTGATATTGCGTTGAAAATGGAAACGGTAAACGCAGAGGCAGAGGCAGATAGCCAAATCGACGTTTTGCGATCGATACAAGAGCTCTCGCCAGCTCCAGAAACAGAACGGCGCCGGGGTTTAACCGGGCTGGAAGGTTTTATCACAAGCGATACGCAGACAAAGGCAGAGGTGTTCAGCGAAACGCCATTGCTCGGCCTATCCGAGCTTCAAACATCTGCCGGTTTTGACCTTTCTATTGTAGAAAAGCTGCCAATGAAACGGGCGCTGTCGCGGTTAGACAGCCTGGCAACACCCAGTTCAACTGATACGCGCAATGGAACAGAGCTTGCACCGGAAGCTAAAATCGAGATTCCACAAACGGCTAGGTCTTCCCAGCTTAATACGCCTGAATTCATCCCCAATGGGCCAATGACCCCCGAAGAGCTTCGGCGCGTTTATGTATCGACAGGGGTTTGGCCAATGGCCCCCAAAGCTCCATATCAAGCAAGTGCGAAAACGCTTGAAGATTTATATATCGCATCAATTGATGCAGATATTCGCGCGCATGATCCGGTTATTTTGCAAAGCCCGGATGAATTTTTGACCGATAGTACAAACGATCTTGCAATCCCTCTGCTGAGAAAGGCGAAACCTCTAGGGCTTGCAACGGGGGATCCGGCTATCGAAATGCAGAAGCAACCTTCTGCAGAAACGTTTGTCTCGCCCAGTATGAATGCGCTGCGCGTATTGCCAGATGTGACGCTGAGACCGCCTTCAATGGCGCCGCAACCTTTGGCAGAATTGACACCATCGATCATAACGCAAGACAGCAATAAAACGGCAATATCACAACCGGATGCAGTACCCTCGATTGATGCGTTAACGCGGCTTGACCCTCCTAGCGTGACTGGCTTTGGGAACCAAGCAAGGGACCCGATTTTTGAAAGCGCGTCTACCGAAGACGCCCAAAACCAAGGCTCGGAAACCAACCTGACCTCTGAACTCTCCTTAAACCCGCCTTCAGTTTCCTCAGAAGAAAAAGCCGTTGCCAGCGCCGATCCGCAAACGCAACGCGCACCCGAGCCTGCGATAGATATGCTCGCCCAAAGCCGGCCTCTTATCCGCCCGCAAGCCCTTGTTGCAGCCTTACGCGCAAAAGAAAAAGCCTTTGAAGAGGCGCTTAACACCTCTATCCGACCTAAAATCCGGCCAGAGCTTACGGAACTTGCTCAATCTGATACTTTGATAAGCCGTTTGTTCAGCGCCTTGGATGAAGGGGATGAAGCCAATGTCGATTCCCCCGTAGCAGACGAACCAAGCAGCGCGCGGGTAAGTGAACGCGCAACGTTGGAAAAAGGGCTCAATCTCCGAAAAGTGAATTTGCTCGGCACCTATCGGTTTGGAAACAGCCGGAAAGCCCTGATTCTTATGCCAAATGGGTCGAAGCGGATGGTAAAAGTGGGAGACCGTTTGGATGGCGGACAGGTGGCCGCCATTGACGAAGAAGAATTGCGCTATATCAAGTCAGGTCTCAATATCATTTTATCCATGCCAAGCGGGTAAGCTCTGGTGCCGGGCTGTATGCGGTGCAACAACCGTAAAAATACGAAAACTACACTAGGCGGTGCTTTCGTCGCTTACCCCTGCTTCCGCAAACGTCGACATCCCAGAATGACAGGCCAGTGCCGCCTGAAGAATTCCAATCGCAACCGCTGCGCCTGAACCTTCGCCGAGTCGCATCCCCAAAGATAAAAGCGGCTCTTTATTTAGCTGCGCCAAAACGCGTTTATGCGCTTGCTCGGCGCTTTCATGCCCCGCAACAGTATGCTCCAAAACGGACGGGCTAATTTGCTGCAAACAGGCTGCCGCGGCGCAGCAAATAAAACCATCCAAAATCACCGGGATGCGCAGACAGCGTGCGCGCGCAATCGCGCCCGCCATTGCTGCCAATTCGCGCCCACCCAAACATTGCAAAGCTTTTAATCCGTCCTGCTGGGCCTCTGGGTTCATCTGCAAACCCGCGGCAATAACACGGGCTTTTTTCGCGATACCAGCCGCGTCAACACCGGTGCCCCTGCCCACCCAATCTTCCGCACGTGCGCCATAAAGTGCATGGGCAATCGCAGCTGCGGAGGTTGTATTTCCGATGCCCATCTCACCTGTGACCAACAGATCACAATCTTTAGACACCGCGTTCCAGCCTGTTTGTAACGCCAGAAGAAACTCATCTTCCTCCATCGCAGGTCCTTGCGTGAAATCCCGTGTTGGGCGATCTAACTCTAAGCTATGCACCTGTAATTTCGCCCCAAAACAGGCGGAAAGCTGATTAATCGCGGCGCCCCCAGCTTGAAAATTAAGCACCATTTGTTCGGTAACTTCAGCTGGAAAAGCGGATATGCCTTGCGCGGTCACCCCATGATTGCCCGCAAAAATCAGCACTTCAGGTTGTGAAATAGACGCACGCGCATCCCCCCGCCAGGCGGCATACCATATGGCAAGCTCTTCCATCCGCCCCAAAGCACCAGCCGGTTTGGTCAATTGCATATTGCGTTGCTTGGCTGCGGCTTGGCTTTCAAGATCAAATGACGGCGCTTGGCGCAGCAGATCAACGAATTGTGAAAGAGAAGAAAAAGTGTCCATAATCAGTTTTACCTTGTTCGCAATATACTCTTTGAGCTAGTTACCCAATTGCCATTAAAGTACAAGCATTTAAGAGGCATCCAACGAGTATTTACCGACATGACCCTGCATAAGATCACCACCTATTCTAACGATGCGAAATTGGCGCTCAGCCTGCTCAGCCGTACACCTATCTCCGTGGAGGATGGCGCCTATCAGCGCGCGGCAAAGGCCGTGTGGGCTTACGGGCTTGTCGGAGTTGTTTGGGGCGCTTTGGTTTGGGCTGTGGGTCTATGCGCAGTAACTTTAAATATTCCATATGGCCTAGCGGCGCTTATCGCCCTGGGCGGTGGTCTTATTTTCACTGGCGCGTTGCATGAGGATGGTCTGGCAGATTGCGCTGACGGCCTGTGGGGCGCCAATGAAAAACAGCGCCGCTTGGAAATCATGAAAGACAGCCAAATTGGCAGTTATGGAACCCTAGCGTTGCTTGTGTCCGTGCTCTTGCGTTGGCAGCTTATAAAAGAGCTGATGCTAGCAGAATTTGCCTTTGCGGGGCTGGTTGTGACCGCCGTTCTTGCCCGCGCAGCCATGCCGCTTTTGATGGTATATCTACCGCATGCCCGAAGCAGCGGTTTATCGCATAGCGTCGGCAGGCCTCAGCCAAAACACGCCCTGATAGGGGTCGGCATAGCCGCCGTAATCGCGCTGTCCTTTGCAGGTCTGATCGGCTTGGCTGCTCTGCTCTGCGCAGGCTGCGCTGCCCTACTCTGTTCTACGATTGCCCAGCGCAAAGTCTCGGGGCAAACCGGCGATATTTTGGGAGCAACCGAACAGGTTTCAGAAATATTTGTGTTATTGGCAATCGTCGCGCTGTTACCGTAGCTGCACCTCAAATGAGAGACGCCTGACCAGACTGTCTCTGCTTTACGCGGCGCGAGACACCAAGACATCATCGACTTTTTTTGCCGCAGCAACCTCATCGCCATCTTCAACAGCCGCAACTTCGCGCGTTAGGCGTTCCAGCGCCGCTTCGTAAAGCTGACGTTCCGAATAGCTCTGCTCACGCTGGTCATCGTTGCGATGTAAATCCCGAACAACTTCCGCGATGGCAATCAAATCGCCAGAATTAATCTTTTGTTCATATTCCTGTGCACGCCGCGACCACATCGCGCGCTTCACTTTTGCTTTGCCTTTGAGCGTGGTCATCGCACGGCCGACCACATCAGGAGAGCTTAATGCGCGCATGCCGATCTCAATCGCCTTATGCGTTGGAACGCGCAGTGTCATCTTGTCTTTTTCAAAAGACACAACGAATAATTCAAGCGTTATTCCAGCGATCTCTTGCTCTTCAATCGAAACGATTTGGCCCACACCATGCGCGGGATAAACAACAAATTCATTCGGACGAAAATCATTTCGTTTTGATTTGGACATTCAGTTCACCTTTCTTGCGGTTCTCTTTGGCCGAGTTGATAAACAAGCCTAAAACACAAGGCTTCTTTTTAACATAATCCCACCTAGGATGATTAGATGCGGGGCATCACACCACTTTTCGCTGCTCGTTTATGCTTTCGCGCGCTCTCATAGCACAAAATCGAACTCGGCACCAGAGAGGGGTTTTATTGCCGTTTATCCGCCCTCGCCGGCAGCCTCAGAAAAGTATTTTTCAAGCTTTCCAGTTTCACCGTCGCGCTCTTCGGCGTCAGGAAGCGGATCTTTTTTGGTTATAATCACCGGCCAGAGGATCGAGTATTTGCGGTTAAATTCGACCCATTTTTCCATATCAGGCTCTGTGTCAGGACGGATGGCATCTGCAGGGCATTCCGGCTCACAAACGCCGCAATCTATGCATTCATCAGGGTGAATAACCAACATGTTCTCTCCCTCGTAAAAACAATCCACCGGGCAAACTTCTACGCAGTCGGTATATTTGCAGCCAATGCAACTGTCGTTCACAATATAGGTCATTCGTCGCCGTCCATTTCACATATCTTCCAAGCCCTTAGCTAGAGCAGTCGAAAGAATCATTCAAGCCAATCATTGCGAAAATTACGAAGCGCGCGGCGTTCTCGTTTGGTGGGACGCCCTTTTCGATCCTGCCCCGGCGCTGGGTCTTCGGAGTCTTGCTTTGGCGTTAAATCGCGATAGAGCAACTGAGCCTCGCTAGCCGGTCCGCGACGATGCCCCAAGGCTAAAACTTCAACAACGCGCACAGTTCGGCCTTGCACAATAGTTAGGACTTGTCCGATCGAAATACTCGTTGCCGGCTTCAAAACTTTTGTAGCGTTCACCCGTACATGGCCCGCTTCAATTTGTTTGCTGCTGAGGCTGCGTGTCTTAAAAAACCGCGCAAAAAACAGCCATTTGTCCAACCGTATTCGATCCGCCTCTGACACACTCAGCGATCCTGCGTTTTCAACCCCATCAAAGCAGCTGCAAACGGGTTATCTGGATCAATTTTCTGCGTTTTTTCTGGCTTGGCTGCAAAGGTTTTGGGGCCCTTTTTATCGCGCAATGGTTTTTGCTTACCCTTCGATTTGCGCGCCTGCTTTTCATCACCCGCGCGGTGTTTCGGTTTATGATGTCTGGGCGGGCTTTGTTTTTTGGCCACATGCCCCCAGGTGAACGTGTAGAAAACTTCCAACTCGGGCGCTACGGTCTCAGCGCTTTGTGGTTGCGCGGGCGCTGATTGGCTATCTGCCTTCGCCGTCGAAGCTGCGCGCAGCTCTTCCTGGGGCTGCGCCTGATCCCGCTCTGAGCCTGAAGCAAGCGCTTCTGCAGCGCTCGGCGCGACCTTCGCGGGGTTGACGTCCAATGCTGCTTCTTGCGCCCCACCCTCAGCTCCAAACGCCTCCTTTTCCGACAAAGCGGTGGATATTTCGGGTTGATCCACCTCAGGCGTTGCGCCACCTACTGGATCTTGGGCAGCCTTGGTTTTTACGCGTTCCCCCTTCACCGCCTGATAGCCAAGACCTTGCATCAAATCGGCGAATTGCTCCAAGGTCATTCCGGTAATCGATAGCATATCTGCTTTTGCTTCAAACCCGGTCCGGCTGTTTTCGTCCCGCAGCATATCTGCCAAACGCTCGAGCATATCGATGCGAATGGCGCGGGAGCCCGCGTTGCGATAGCCACAAATCGTATCATGCCCGCTTTCCGCATGCGCATCGACGGGAACCGTCACCAAACCGGGGGGCGGCGCTTCGGAAAAAGTTTGCAACCCTTTGGACAGCGACCATAAGACCAACCGCAAGCGGGTGGGGGCGGGTTTCAGCAGCAAGGGCATAAATACGGTAAATTGACCGAAACGCACCCCATGTTTGCGCAATGCCCCGCGCGCATCTTGATCTAAGGATTTCACATCTTCGGCAACTTGCGCGCGCGGTAGAATACCAAACCCCTCAACCATGCGATAGGCAAAGCCCCGCGCCAAACCGGTTAGGGTTTCATCGCGTTGTAAATTTATCAGCGGCTCAAACAGGCTAGCGATTTTGCGATCAATAAAATGCTGCAACCGCCGCTGTACTTTTTGCGTCACATCGGTGCCGGCCTCATCATCCACGAACACCGTGATCCGTGGTTTTAAAATATCATCTCCGGACACCAATTTACCGATCGCCTGCGTCCCCCACATCAGGCCGCCTTGCTCAGTAAAATCAATTTCCGTATCCGGAGCATTGTAAAATCGATCCGCGCGCAGATGGAAATGCGGCGTCAAGGCTTGTAAAGCCGCAGATTTGATGGTCTTTGCTTCTTGCCCGGTCGCGTCTTTATCCTGACGAAACTGAAACCCTTCAAGCCGACCAACGAATTCTCCTTCGACGGTCACCTCACTATTTTCATTCACTTCGGCCAACAGGGCCTCCTTCTGTTTCAACCTGCGCAACAGCACCGAGGTTCTCCGATCCACAAACCGCTGCGTCAAACGCATATGCAACGCGTCTGATAATCTATCTTCTACAGCGCGCGTCGTCTCACGCCAATGATTTTCGTCATCTACCCAACCACTTCTTTGGCTGACATATGTCCACGTGCGCACAAAAGCCAATCGCATTGACAATGTATCAATATCACCCTCGACGCGATCAATGCGTTTAAGATGCCCCGCAAGCCAATCATTCGGCAAATGCCTATTGCCCTGTAAATGCTCGAAAACACTGCTGAGCAAGCTGACATGCTCAGCCATGCTTATCCCGCGAAAATCAGGGATTCGACAGATATCCCAAAGCAGACGCACATGCTCTGGATGCTGCACTTGTTGGCGAATATCTTCGCTTTGCCATAAAGCCTGCAGCGCAAGGTAATCATCGGCCTCCCGAGCTTTAACCAAGAGATCATCTTGAGACGGTACAGACAGGCTGTGGATCAACGCATCGATCGAAGAAAAATTCAAATCAGAATTGCGCCATTGCAGTTTCGAAATCGGTGTGAAGCGATTTTCAACGATAGCAGCCGCCATCCCTTCGTCAAGCGGGGGCGCCTCGCCCGTCACCCCAAAACTGCCATCCGACATCCCGCGCCCTGCGCGGCCGGCGATTTGCCCCAATTCATTTGGTGCCAAATCCCGCATCCGGCGACCATCAAACTTCGACAAACCTGCAAAAGCCACGTGATCGATATCCAAGTTTAACCCCATGCCAATCGCATCCGTGGCCACCAGATAATCAACATCCCCGTTTTGATACAGCTCCACCTGCGCGTTTCTTGTGCGCGGGCTCAACGCCCCCATCACCACCGCTGCACCGCCTTTTTGACGCCGGATCAATTCGGCGATGGCATAAAGATTATCAACTGAAAAGCACACAATTGCGCTGCGGGCGGGCATTCTGCTAATTTTTTTAGAGCCCGTGTAACTGAGCGTGCTCAAACGGTCCCGTCGCATAAATTGCGCCTCTGGCACCAAATCTGAAATCACCTTTCGCATCGTGCCGGCGCCCAGAAACAGCGTTTCATGCAAGCCGCGCATGTGAATAATGCGATCCGTAAACACGTGACCTCGTTCGGGATCCGCGCAGAGCTGCACTTCATCAATCGCCACAAAATCTAACCCCATCGC
>Ga0181587_10003005_pt1 | contig 13970 bp, 16 predicted proteins | sample 071ome_27_FD_132463 | JGI IMG/M metagenome (GOLD analysis project Ga0181587, IMG submission 132463) | Coastal salt marsh microbial communities from the Groves Creek Marsh, Skidaway Island, Georgia - 071409AT metaG (megahit assembly) | ecosystem: Environmental > Aquatic > Marine > Intertidal...
ACCGGTCGTCTGGTTTAGGTAGCGGTTCCGCTCACCCATACCCATGGAAGACCCCCTGATGTTCCGTATGGTCCCCGACTTCCACGGCATCGACTGCGCCATTGACTTCGACATCGGCCCAGCCATGCTGGCCATCTCGCCCGAGGACTTCGAGACGGAGCTCTGCACCTACTATCGCAATCACGGCGATGAAGAATTGGATCCCTTCCTGGACATGATCTCCAGTGGCAATCACGTCCGTGATTCGCTGGGCGAATATGCCACCGAGGGTCCGCCCGATAAACCCCACCAGGGGGGCGAGTGCGAGGTCTGCGGCGAATCCTGGTATGCCGACGAGGGTCACGAGATCGTCTCGGTCGACGGTCGCGATGATGTCTTCATGTGGTTCGATCGCAACCGTCCTGATCTCGTGGAGCGTGGACTCATCTCCGGGGATCACGGCAAGCGCCTCCCGTTCCTGACCCGCACCGTCATCAACCGCGTGCTTAGGTAGTCGTAGGAACCAGTGATCACCATGGACACCGCGCTGGTCATGGGTATCGTTCTCCTCGGTCTCGGATCGGGAGCCACCGTCCACCACGCCCGCCGGGCGCTGGGCAGTTCCCAGGCCGCCCGACACGTCCCCTGGATCGTGGCGGGGCTGATCGCCTTCAACATCGGTTCCAACCTGGTGGCCGACCACATCCACGATCGGTATTCGGGGGTAGTCCGATGACCGCCCCCTTCGTCATCAACCGAGACATCGTCGCCAGCGGGGGTTTCCTACGAGTCACCGCATCCCTGGCACCGAGCCATTGGTCTGGTGATAATAGATACCCCATGCGATCCGCCATCGTGGCGCCCGAATGGGACCATGACCTATCGGGGACGTTGAGCGATTGGGTCTACTGGGTCGTGCAGATGTGCATCCACGGTCGAGACCGCCACATCGGCAGGATCCGTTGGCTTTTCGAGATCAACGGCGAGTCATTGCAGTTCATCTCGCCCGAGGGAACCATGGAGGATGACTTCCCGGATCTCCCGCAGTCCATCTTGGAAACCGAACTTCGGGAGTTCCTCGGCGTTCTCGGCATCGGTCACCTCACACCGGAGGATCGACTGAGCTGCCGGGCATGGACCCGCTACGACGACGACGAAGAACGCGCCCTGCACCAGATCCTCTACCTCGATTGGATAGTTGTGTCTCCCCCCGTCGGCTGGGATGACCTCATCACCTGGTATGATGACTTCGGAGGGGACAACTGATGAACCGTTCCTACCGTCCCGGAGACCGGGTGACCAGCGTGGCGGTCCGCACGCCGTTATCTGGCGTGGGTCGTGTTCTCGAGTCCCACTTCCACGGTGTCACCGTGCTGTGGGAGGACGGCACCAGATCCGTGGAACGGTTGAACGATCTCATCTACGCGGGACGGTCTACCGATCCGCATCCCGCCACCCTGCCCGTCTCCCACGAACTGCCCGCGAGTCCCGAACCCGTGGTTCGCGAAGCGCCGCCCGATTGGTCGTATTCCTTCGGAGGCCCCGATGACGTTCTCGCCGATGCGGGTTCGTTCGGTGGCCAGGCCGCCGCGCGCCAGGGTGGACGACGTGCCGTCCTCTACGACGATGCCTTCCGCGGTGCCCGCGATGCCGCCGTCGACAACCTGCAGTGCGATTCCATCGATCCCGCCTACCGGCGGATCCGTCAGGCCGTGGTCGCCTACGGCGTCGAGCTTCGGTGCGGACGACTGCCAGCCGACAACTGGCGACCCACCCGCGAGGTCTCGGCAGGATCCTGGACGGTCTCCGCCTACACGGCTCCCGAATCGTTCTCGGGTTTCCAGAGCGGTCTCGGACAGCAGACCGCGGGCGCCAACGATCCGGGTGCTGCCTCCCGTTTCGGGATCGAGATCGTCCTCACCAACTCCGCCGGCACCGTGACCGCCACCGACAGGATCCTCGAGGGCGTGCCGTTCTCCCGACAGATAGAGGTCTTCGATCAGATCGCCGAGGAGGTGCGATCCATCGCCGATCCGATACCCACGGCTATCTCGGAACCGTTGGCTCACCGCAACATCGGCGATTCCACCACCACGCATCGATGGCGTCCGGGAGATGTCGTCAACGTCAGCCGACCCGGCCGCAAGTCGGGTTCGCTCACCACGGGACACATCCTCCGCGTCCACACCAGCATCGTCACGGTGGAGTGGCCACCCACCGCCAAAAACCCCCACGGCCTCATCACGCAGGAGAAGATCAACCGACTCATATTCGTCCGACACGATCCCGCTTGGCTCGAGGCCAAAGCCAACGAGGATCCTCGAAAGGCTCGCAAGGTTCCGATCACCGCCACCCTGGCATCGGAGTGGGCTGTATCACCCCCCGATTACCAGATCGCTGGCACCCAGATCCCCGCCAACGCCACCCTCGGTCGTTCCGAGATCCACCAGGACCTGGCCGCCCACGGACCCGCTCCCGAGTGGGTCGACATGGTGATCGCCGATCCGCGATTGATCGGACCCGCCACGTTCGATCCGTTGCCCACTTCGTTCGATACGCGCAACCGTTTCGGACATTCGATCCGTGATGGCATCATCGGATCCTTCGAGTGAGGGTTTAGGTAGTCGTGTCGTGTTATCCCGACCCATGGTAGCACGCGGTGCCAGCGGCAAGACCGAGAAGCAACTCTTGGATCTATCGAGGAAAAGCACTTCCGCTTTCCTCGAACTCATGAACAAGACCCACCCCGGCTGGGGCGTCACCAAGGCCATGAACTCGCAGGCCATCAAGACCAAGTTCGCCAAGGCACTCGACAAGAACGCCCACGGCTGGATCGATTCCGCATGGGTCAATGAGATGGTGGGCATGGCTCTCGATAAGGGTCCCGCCAAGTCCGGAAAGAACAAGGGCAAGATCCTGGCCGTCAATAACAAGTGGTCGAAGAAGTCCAAGGACGTCTGGACCGCACCCACCAAAACCGCCGTCAAGGCCGCCATCACCAAGGACATCGCCGCCGCTCGCAAGTGGACCGTCGATAGGGCCAAGATCAAGGGACTCAAGTTCTGGGACTGGTCCACATGGGCCGCCTACTGGGACTACTGGTATGGCGGTTCCACCGACATCTTCGGCACCGCCGGCATCAACGGCTACGAGAAGAACACCCTCCTCGATCTCACCAACGCCATGATCGATGCCGATCTCGCCGGTCGCGTCACCCGCCCGGCCGTCTTCCGCGCCTACGGCCTCAAGACCACCACCGCCAAGCCCCCGGCCAAGCCGTCGGCCAAGCCTAAGGCAAGGTCAAGTAGTCGGAGCGCCAAGAAGCCCTCCATGGCCACCAAGAAGTCATCCAAGCGAAGCACCAATGTATCGAAGCGAAAGGGACCATCGGTCTCCGCTAACTCCGTCAAGGCAGGAACCCGCAAGCGTGGCAACGACGGCAAGATGTGGACCTCCAAGCGCATGCCCAAGGGACACAACCGATGGGTTCGCGGAGCCGAATCCCAGGTCACATGGCAGGACGACTCCGGTCTGTCCTCCGCCAGTGCACCACCCTCCGACGTCTTCATGGCCGACGGTGATGGTTTCGATCTCGAGGTCTCCCTCGAGAACCCGATCCGCGATGGCGCCTACGTGGCCGTCGGTCTCGGTCTCGGAACCCTCGCCCTCGGTGTCGGTCTCACCGCACTCTCCACGGTCCTCGGTCGTCTGTCTGGCAAGTCGGAGTGAGAGGCACGACTTTAGGTAGTCGTTCCGACCAGTGATCTCCATGGCATCGGATCGTTCCCGTCTACTCGGGGCTGCACTCGTTCTCGGCGGCGGCTTCTGGGCACTACGAACTGGCTTGTTCGGTCGTCTACGAACCACCGTCTTCGGCGCCGATCAGATCAATCCCGCGGATGCCGAACGCATCGACGTCGAACGCACCGGCATCACCGCCGATGTGATCCCCGAAGCCCTCGTATCCTCCTTCATGGGCTACCGCTTCCTCGATCTGGCCCATACGAGCGCCGTCGTCAACGAGCGACCCTGGGGCACCGGTGTCACCGATCACAAGGCCGTCTACTCCAACGGCTACGACCTCGGCTACTCCGACGATCAGTTCTCCGCCGAGAACGTCTCGCCCCGATCCCTCACCTTCGGTGCCGACAACAACTACTACGGCCCCAACGTCATGGACAACACCCCCGGGCAACTACCCCGCGGCGTGGCTCCAGTCGTGAGCTCCCCCGACAAGCAGCAGCACGAGCAGGTCACCGATGGCGTGGTCTCCCTGGATCCCTCCACGGGACAGACCGCAGGCATCACGTATAACGGGCCCGTGCCGTGTTGCACGGTTCCGCCCGAGGTCAACCGAGACTTCGCCTTCGCCGTCACGGGAGTCAACGCACCGTTCGTATCCCCGCCCAGCGACGGATTCGGATCCAACCGCTTCGGATCGCTGACCCGCAACTCCGACGCCTCCACGGTCAACGGTCGTTTCGGCAAGACATCACTCTCCCCCGATCAGGACGCATCATACGTCGATACCTCCTCGGGACGCACGGCACCTTTGAGTAGTTGGAGAACCGAAGGCACCATCGTTCAGAGTTCGGATACCGAGGCTATGTTGATACCCAAGGGCGGAATGACAATCTACCTACGAAGAGTGTGAGAATATGAAGAAAGACGAAATCAAGAACCTCCTTATCATCTCTGCAGACCGATGGGGCCTCGATACCGATAGCATCCCCAAGGGAACCCAGACCCCTGCACGCTGGTGGACCGTTTCGGAATCCTCTTACGAGGGCATGCCCGATGGAGCCATCAAGAACGCCCACATGCCCTGTTGCATGCTTTTCCAAGTGGGTGTCACCGACAACCAGGGCAACACCTGCGAGAATATCGAGATCGATACCGACAAGAAGGGAAACATCACCAAGGCTGTCGTCAATTACCGGAAGGCGGTCAACTTCGGTGGCAGCCCCAAATGGGAGTTCGTCCCCGGTCAGGATTTCACATACCCATACAGTATGAAGAACGCCGACAGCGTCGCCGCAGCACTCACCGATTCGGATGCCAACGACATGGAAGCATTCATCCAATCCATCATCCCGATCTCCGCCATGGGCGGTTTCAAGACCGGTGCCATGGTCGTCGACGACGAGGTCGATGCCAACAAGATCGGTGAGGCTCTCAACCTCATCAACTCCGGCGATCTCACGGCCGCCATGGATCTCATTCCTGCCCAGAGCAAGCTCCTCAAGGCCGAGTCCTCTCCCGACTACGATCCTTCCACGGTCGATCCCACCGCCACCCCAGCCACGCCATCGGGATACGAACCCGCCGAGATGGCTGCCGAGGATGCCAACATCGCACCACTCGACGGACCGCAGGGCGTCGGCTCCGGATCTCCCACCGCCATCGGAGAGGGACACGGCGTCACCGAATCCTTCGGCAAGTCCACCGCTCCCGTTCCTGGAACCCTCTTCTCCGCCGATGGTTCCATTGAGGATTCCTACGAGTGCAGTAAATGTTCCACTCACTTCGAGGATGAAGACTCCGCAGAAAACTGTTGCACCGCTTGTTACAACTGCGGTTATGCAGACCATGTGGGCTTTGCACGAGGTCAAAAGTGCTGTCCCTGTGATTGCGATGAAACCGGTGGTGATGAAAACGGAATGACTTGCCGAGACTTGTTCGGCGCAGAGGACACAGATTTCTACGGGTGTAGTCAATGTTCCACTCACTTCCAGGATGAGGACTCCGCCGATGAATGTTGCACCGCCTGTTACAACTGCGGTTATGCAGAAAAAGTAGGATTTGAGCGAGGCCAAGAGTGCTGTCCTTGTGATTGCGATGAGACCGGTGGAGATGAAAACGGAATGACTTGCCGAGACTTGTTCGGCGCCGAGGGCGAAGACCCGTCCGCCGCGGGTGGTCCCGGTCCAAGTCCCCTGGACGCTCCCGCCACCCCCAGCGACTACGAGATCAACGATCTCGATGCTCGCATTGATGCCTGGATGGCTGAGACCGCCACCCACGATCCGTATTCCGACGAGGTTCCCTACGAGGGACCAGGTGAGTTCTCGGGTTCCGAGGTCACTTTCGATGCCGAGAAGTCGGCCATCGGCAAGACCCAACGACCCGGCGCACTGACCCGCAAGGCCAAGCGTGCAGGCATGACCACCCGAGCGTTCGCTCGACACGTCCTCGCCAACCCCTCCCGCTACCCCAAGTTGACCCGCCAGCAGGCTCAGTATTACGTCAACATCCTCGAACCCGGTTCCGCGACCTCCGCCAAGCGATCCCGGGTGCGAGCCGATTACCGACGCAAGGGCTACATGCTCGCCGAATCCCAGGTCACCTGGGAGGACGATGCTGGTGTCTCCTCGCCGAGTGCACCTCCCGAAGGCGTCTTCATGGCCGACGAGGTCGACGAGATCTACGGCACGGGACACATCATCGGACAGACCGGATCGACCTGGACTACCAGCCCACTGGCTGCTGAAGACGAATACGCTTCCGGCTACGGTGAGAACTCGGCCTGGCCAAGTTCCCAGGGAGTTCCACAATGGTATGGTTCGGCCGAAGACTTCGGAGCTGAAACATGGAAACCTAAGCCCGAATGTGAAGAGTGCGGTGCGTTTGAAGGTGGAACCATTGACGGTTGTGACCATTGTAATTTCACATATTGGTTCAATGGAAAAGTTTATCACCCCGATAGCATAAAGCATATTGGAGCCGAGACCTTCTGCGCCGACTGCGGCGAATACGACGCCGAGTGCGGTTGCTACGCCTCCGAATCGTTCAACCTGCCCGTGGTCGGAACCGTCGGCACCAAGTCTGCCGTGGTCGGTATCGGCCTCGGTGTCGGTCTGATGGCTCTGCTGGCTCGCTTCAAGAAGTGATCACCGACTCGTTGATATGGGTGCCCACCCATAATCGTCCACATGAGACCGAGCACTCCGCACTACAACTGGAATGTCTGGTCGATCGAGGATGAACCGCTGGAATCGTTCAGTGGCTACCTCCCGACCTTCGTCTACGATCCCGCCGACGATCTGTGCTCGTTCGCCATCGAGGTATCCGACCTGCGTCCAGGCGATCCCGATCCCCGCTGGCCATCATGGTTCGTCCGATCCATACACCGCCTAACCGATTCCGACGTCCACTACCTGATCCTCGAGCCATCGGATCCGTCCGTCGGATCCGAACATCCCGCTGGTTGGATGGAGGGTTGGCCGTTGGCAGCCCCGAACCTCGAACGCGTGGCCGACATAAACCAGAACACCATCGGCTATTTTTCCATCCCCGGCATCACCCTGCCCCCGAGACCTGGGATACGGATACACGATGCCGAGGAGATCCTCGGCCCCGGATGCGTCTCCCCCTGGGCTCCCCAACATGCTTAGGTAGTCGTGATGACAAATCGGGATCATGTCGGATGGACTTTCGGAGGGTCTCAAGGAACTCCAGGAGAGCCTATCGGGTTCGGAACCCGACGAGGTTCCCGATTCGGAACCCGATTCCACCCCCGAGGACGCGCAGATCGAGACCATCGACTCCGCTGTCGGGGACGAGACCGTTCCCGAACCCGCCGGTCCCGTCGAGGAACCGCAGGGATGGAATCCCACCGATCGCACCGAACCGTCCCCTGACTTCGATACGGGACACGGTGATCAGCTATCGGCTGCCGACGAACCCCTGCCGATCGATCATCCCCACGCTTCCGACATCGGCGATTGGCCTGATCCCTCCGACTACGAGATTCCCGAGCCCGACCTCGATCTCGCCTCGCTTTCGCAGGCCGACTTCGAGGAAGCGGTGTTCCCGCCCGAGGATCAACCCGAACACGAAGCCGGCCGCAAGACCCTGGCTCGTGTCGAGGCTAACCTCACCTCCGCTGGATACGCCACCGATGAACCCTGGCGAACCGCCATCGCGGCAGCCCTGTGGGGTCGCAGAACCTACCAGCACGGATCCATCTCCGACGTCCGACGTTCCATCGAAAGAGCCCCCGTGGCCGAGATCATCGCCTGCATGCCCGATAACGGTGATGACACCGTCAATCGCATGCGTGCCGAGATCAAAGCGGAACTCGCTGCCGAGCAAGCCGCTGCCGAGGAGATCCGAGCGGCCGAGGGACTCGATACGGGGGGTCGCACGGGAATGACCGTCGTGGCCGCTGCCAGCATCCTGGCTCTGGGTCTACCCCTACTATACGCAAGGAAGAAGTGATTGACATGGCCAAGACAGCACCATTGATTATCGGAATCGCCGCCCTCGGTGGCCTTGGATACTACCTAAGCACGCAATCCGCATCCTCGGGTTCATCCCTCGGTGGCGGAGGTGGGGCATCATATACCCCTCCGTCTGGTGGCGGTATCGAGACCCCCGGCGATAACGGATCGGGTGGCTCGTCGGGTGGATCGACCACCACCACCATCAAGAAGGAATGGAAGAAGCGCGGTTCCCTCTCCAAATCATACTCCAGGAAGTCCTGCGACCTCAACGGATTCAAGGCCAAGGCCTACACCGAATCCACCGAATACGCACCGGGCGAGACCATCAAGATCGCCATACTGGCCCAATACTACGAGACCCAGTGGGACAACGACTGGTGGGGCTACTGCGGTGGCGTCAAGGTTCCCCGGGACTGGTATGGCAGCGACGAGATGGTCTACACGGGCATCACCATCACCTCCGACGAGGATCCGTCATCGGTCCTCACCGTCCAATCCTACGGAACCTACCCGCAATCACCCGACGCCACGGGATCCTCGGCCATCACCCCCTCGGGCGATCTCTCGCAGAGCGTCATCGACGCCTGCCAGTGCCGTGAGGAATCCAAGTCAGCCAAGAACGATTGGGGTCTCGCGGTCTACTCCGCCACGGCGCCCGCCACGCCCGGTCGCTACACCGTCAAGGTGAAGATGGGTCTCTCCGATCCATCCAACTCACCATGCAGTGCCCAGTCCCGCGACTTCACGTTCTCGATCCTGATCAAGCAGGGCGTGGTGCTCGAAGCCGAGTCGTCGGGAGTCGCTAACCCCTCTGGCAACCGCTTCCTACCCAACCTATCGGTGCAGAGCAACCACATCTGGTGAGGGGACGTTGAAGTATCGGAGTCGCACAGGTGTCATCATGGATCTCGACCTCGCCATCCAGAACACCCTCAAGCGTTCCCCCATGGAGAGCGCCATGCACGGCGTCCTATCCGACTTCGGCGGCACCTACCAGTTGAACGCCTACACCGAATCGGCCAACGCCGCCGAGTCGATCCTCGGAACCCCCGTGGCGATCATGGCACCCAACTCCAATGCCCGTGCCGGCGAATCCTACGCTGCGACCCCCACCCCGGTTACCAAGAGCCCCCCGTCGGCAGGACCGTTCTCGGAATCCTTCGACGGATACCGACTCGACCATTCCAACAACACCTGGACCCTCTACCGCATCCAGACCGAGAAGGCTGGATTCTGGGGTCGCCTCGGTGGCAAGCAGGATACCGTATCCGAGGTCCCGGTCATCACCCGCGAGGGCACCCGAGCTGCCCAGCGTTTCCTCACCACCCTCGAGGATCCCTCGCTCCCGATCCCCTCGCCCGTCCGTTCGCAGATCGCCGCCGCCGTCATGGCCAATCTGCAGGCCGGCACCGTCAACGTGGTGCAGGGTGGCTACTCGCTCGACACCGATCCCTCCGATGACACCATCGAGATGGCCGGTGCCCGACCGTTCTCCGCCGAGGGCTTCGGCTCCACGGGACCCATGGAACTCCGCATGGCACCGCTCAACAACGGTGTGGCCGTGCAACGCAACAACACCTTCATGGGCGACACCCTGGTGCCCAAGCCGATCTCCAACGCCCAGATCGGCAACCTACGAACACCCCTCGGAGATCCCGTCGGCGTGCACATCGCTCCACCTACCAAGGTCGGCACACAGAGTGCCCTACGCAATTCACGGAGTGTGTGAGACTTTAGGTAGTCGTGAGGAGAGGATTAACCATGATGAACATCACCGAAACCGCTGGCGACTACTACGAGGACGTCACGCAACCCGCACTCCTATACTCCGCCGGTGGAGTCGCAGTCGCATCACTGCTCGGCGTCGGCATGACCCTGATCCCCTTCTACAAGTTGCCCGCAGGCAACATCGTCCGCACGGGTGCCCTACTCGGTGTCGGTGCATACGTCTTCAACCGCTCCCGCACGGAGGTCGGTCCACGATCCGAGGCCTTCTCCATGGCCGGTGGTCTGATCTTCACCGCCGGTGCCATCCAGGTTCTCGGCTACGCCGCCAACGCCGTCGAATCCAGCACGGGATTCCGCGTGCCACTCCTCGGCACGGTCGGCAAGTTGCTGTCCCCCGCCTCCGCCTTCGGAGCCGAGGACGCTGACCCAGCCATCCTTCCCCAGCAGGGCGTCGGATCCGTCATCGGTCAGCAGACCGCCACCCACTCATACTCCGACATCCGATCCGCCGAGAGCGTCAGCAACGCCAGCGCCGATTGGTCCTTCGAGAACATGAACAGCGACATGGTCAACCGGGTCGCTCCCGCCGATCCCATCGACTCCATCATGGAACAGCCCGCTCTCGGACACGGCGTCACCCAGAACTTCGGAGCCGAGGTCGCCGACACCACCAGTGCCGTCCGACCACACACCGACGCCGACGAGTTCCACCACAAGGCCAACACCATGGGCGTCCGTTCCCTGGATCCCTTCGCCAAGTCCAACCCGTTCGTGGAATCCGTCCACCCGACCACCCCCAGCTACCAGCCACCAGTCTGGTATGCCGAGGACGAAGCCACCATCGAGCAGACTCCATCGACGCCAACCCCAGAGGTCGGCGGCATGCACGACACACTCAGCACATACATCATGCCCAGCCACACCATGAGCACGGCTGGCGGATCCGGCCACGGCGTCCAAGCCTGGTTCGGTGCCGAAACATCCTCCACTGGCTTCCTCAGCCGACACGTTGCAGCCTCCGAAGGGGTCGGACACGTCATCGGTCAGTAAGGGAGTCTTTAGGTATCAAGAACGGAGATGATGGAACATGCTCGGAACACTAACCCGCATCGTATTGAACCCCTATGTAGTCGGAGGCAGCCTCGCTCTCATTGGCGCTTCCTTCTACGCACCCGGCTACGCAACCCTCCTCGATCGACAACTCGGTCCATTCGCAGTTCGCCAATGGGTCGGTTGGATCCCTCTGGCCATCGGAACCGGTGTCGTCCTGGCACAGGTTCGGGGTCTCGGAATCCCATTGGTCTCCGATGTGGCTGGATACGCCGACCGACTGGTCGACGTGGCCGCTCGCCCAGTAGAATCCGCCCTCTGAGTCGGATCGCTCCCACCAGGGTGGTGAATATGAGTCTACGCCGTTCCATCGGTAGGTTCACCTCACCGATCTTCGTTCCCCTGCGACGCCTTATCGTCTGGATCGACTCAAGGTTCGGAACCTGCGATCATCGTTTGGTTCTCGAGCCCCGTTCCTGCGCCGTCGAGTTCCCCGATAACCAGTAGTTGGGGTTTAAGTAGTCGAAAAGTCTACTGACATTCACTGCACAGCAGACAACGAGATGATTAACATGGCAATGCGATCCCAAGTATATGAATGGACCAACCTCGCGAACGGTGGCAACAGCTCCCTTCGCCGATCGACCTCAGACGTTCCCGTCGCCGTCCCAACGGACCGCGAGATCGACGTCTTCACCGGCGGCTACGGTAACAACATCACCAAGCCAGCCGAGACGACCGCAACGCAATTCGTGGTCATCGAAGACATCGCAGCAACCCCTGTCCGCGACGGTGCAGTTCAGATCCGAATCAACACCACGGACTACTTCCAGAACCCTGACGTCACCAACCAAGACGGTATCCCAGGTTTGGCCAGCCCATACCCTCGCGGAACCGCTTCCACGGTCGCTGGAACTGACAACCTCCTGAAGTCCTTCGACCTCTACCCCGACGTCTACGTGCTTCCTGGCCAGGTCTACCAGATCCTCTACACCGCAGGCGCAGACGACAGCGGATCCACCACCGTGGTGGCTTGCTTCGTCAAATACACGCTCTACGACGGTCCAGACGCTCTGATCGCCAACAAGCTCCTCGAGCTCGGTGTCACGATCAACCCCAACAACGTCGACTGGTATAAGCGCAGTCTCATCGAGCAGCAACAGAAGGCTGCCCAAGCTGCTGCAGCCGCTGCAGCCGGAGGGCAGGCCTGAACACCGGCTCGGTGAACAGACAACACACATGGAGATGATGAAAAATGGCAATGAGATCACAGATTTACGAATGGGACGCTTCACGAACTGACGGCGGCGGCAGCGCAATCGCCGGATCTGGTGCAAACCAGGCCGGTCGACGCTTGTCGATCTTCGTCGGCGGCTTCGGGAACAACATCACCAAGCCAGCCGAGACCACCGCTACCGAGTTCGTGGTCATCGAAGACATCGCAGTCAGCCCCTCGGCCTTCATGAAGGCCAACAACGGTGCTGAAGCCGCATACCGTGGCCTGACCCAGGCAAACGGTCTTGCCGGTGGCCGATCCTTCGTGCAAGTCCGCATCAACACCACGGACTACTTCCTCGACCCCGACAACATCCCCAACGACGGGATCCCTGGCACGGCTTCGCCCTACCCACGAAGCATCGACTTCCAGCCCTCGTTCAACCTCTACCCTGACGTCTACGTGCTGCCAGGACAGGTTTGGGACGTTCTCGCTACCTACTACAACGCCGCTGGTTTCGCCTACGACTCGGGCACCATCCTCGCTGGTCAACTCCAGTGCTTCGTGAAATACACCCTCTACGACGGCCCAGATGCTCTGATCGCCAACAAGCTCCTCGAGATGGGCATCAGCATCAACCCCGGCAACGTGGACTGGTATAAGCGAAGCCTCCTCGGCGCTCAGTAAGGTCGATCAGGCGCTCAGGCGCTGGATCAAGGCTTGCGACAGGCTTAGGTAGGTCCGACCGGTATCGCCGTTCATGACCGCCTTCGACATCGTGGTTCCAATCTACCGGGTCGACCCCGACCTGGTCGCTGAATGCCTCGCATCGATCCGCAACCAGACGCACGACGACTGGATCTGCTGGGTCATCGACGGCACACCATCCGATTGGGCCGATGCCGAACGACTGTCCGCAACGATTGACTCCTTCGTGGAGTCCGATCAACGATTCAGACCCGTCCGCCAGAACTTCGAACTGCACCCCGGTGTCTCCGGTGCTCGCAACCAGGCAGCATCCCTCGGTAGTTCACCTTGGATCGCCTTCCTCGATGGCGACGATTGGTGGTTCCCCGAGAACCTGTCGTGGATCACCGAGGAACTCGAGTCCGTCCATCCCGATACCGTCGTGTCCTGGACGGCTTCCAAGGTCGAGATCGAACTGACCTCCGCCAACGGCTGGGTCCATCGCTCCGAGCAGGTGGCCTCCAACTTCGGATTCATGCAACGTCTACGGCAGGATCTCGGACACGGCTACTGGTTCCTGATGGGTCATCCCCCCATGACCAGCCAGGTCGTCGTCCGACGCGACCGTTTCGAGGCCGTGGATGGCTTCGACGTGGAACTGCAGATGGCCGAGGACACCGAGTGCTGGATCCGCATGCTGGGTTCGCCCCTGGGTTCCGATCCCACCTACCGTTTCCACCAGGTGGAGGCCGTGGGTGGTTTCCACCGCCTCGGACCCAACCAGACCATCAACGGCGGTCTGCAGACCTCCGCATCCTTCGACGCGAACGATCCCGACGCTCCCGATCGGAGCACCGCCTTCGATCGATTCTCGTCGCAGGTTCGCTCGGTCATAGGTTCGCGACACCCCCGGCCGCCCGTCGACATCCCCGACGACCACGACGTCGATGACGAATACTGGTCATGGCTCAGAACCGCCTCGGGAGGTATCGGCAGATCCCGATTCCTGCTCGGCAACGCGCCCCCCTCCCAACTACCAGATTTCAGCGACGACCGCCATATCTGGGTCTGATACCCACCTCTTG
>Ga0181587_10003007_pt1 | contig 13969 bp, 10 predicted proteins | sample 071ome_27_FD_132463 | JGI IMG/M metagenome (GOLD analysis project Ga0181587, IMG submission 132463) | Coastal salt marsh microbial communities from the Groves Creek Marsh, Skidaway Island, Georgia - 071409AT metaG (megahit assembly) | ecosystem: Environmental > Aquatic > Marine > Intertidal...
AGAAATTCGTTGCCGTCGCCTACCCTTGCTTTTAATGCATTGATCGCGTCCGGATCGCGCCACTGAAACTGCAGGGCTGCGCGCGGCAGCGGCAGTTCAGCATCGGCATACAGGTCCTCGAACATCAGATAATCGCCGGTGGTTTTGGAGGCATCGATGATACTGGTAATACCCCGGGCGAGCAGCGCGTTGAGGTTGACCTCGAGACTGGCTATCAGCTCGTCATAGGTGGAGTCCGGTACCAGGCGCCCGACGATTTCCTGGCGTTCGCGGATAATTCCGTTCAGCTCGCCATTGCCATCTTTTTCGATTACACCGCCCTCAGGTTGTGGCGTGTTCACGGTGACGTTGGCAAGCTCCAGTGCCAGACTGTTGACTACCGCACTATGCCCTCCGGCACGGGTCAGGGTGACAGGGTTGTTCGGAGCAACTTCGTCGAGATCCCCGCGCAAGGGCCTCCTGCCTTCGTCCAGCTCGTCTTCCGACCAGCCGTAACCGGTAATCCATTCGCCCTCGCCAATCTCCTCGATCTTGGCGGCAATCAGGTTCTTGATTTCGGCGATGGAAGTGACCTCGCTCAGTTCGATGTAGCGCTGTGGCCGTCCCCGTATGTGGATATGCGAATCGATGAAACCAGGCATTAGTGTCTTGCCTTCAAGATCTACCAGTTGGTCCGCATCGAAGCGCGTGGCCAGCTCATCGCCGCCGGTGGCAACGATGCGACCGTCGTTCACTACCACCGTGCTGTGCACGGAAAAATTCTGATCGACAGTCAATACCTTGCCATTGGTGAGAATCAGGTCGACAGTATTCGTCTCTGTTGCCGGTTCCTCAGGAGTTCCCTGTTGATCCTGCTGGCCACAGCTGACCAACAAAACAGCCAGCAGAATCGTGCCCAATATCACGGATAAATTCTTTCCCATTGCGTACCTCATCCGTTAGCTTCAGTGATTGAATTACCTAACTTGCCAGCAGGCCTTCTTTACTCACGTACTTGGCAGTTTCGTCCAGAGCCTTGCCAAACATGTCGATCATCTCGTCGATCTGATCGGTAGTGATTATCAGGGGCGGACAAAAAGCCAGGCAGTTACCCGATACCGCCCTGATTAGCAGTCCACGATCCTGACAATATTGTTTGGCCATGGCGCCCACGCGACCATCCGGGAAACTGCGGCGATTAGCCTTGTCCGCTACCAGTTCGATAGCGCCGATAAGGCCCTTTCCTCGCACCTCACCCACCAGCGGGTGATCGCTAAACTCCCGCAGCCGCTGCTGCATGTAATTGCCTACTGCGGCCGCGTGATCGAAGAGCCTGTCCCGCTGGTAGATTTCGACTGCTTTCAGGGCTGCTGCACAGGCAACCGGGTGGCCGGTATAGGTGTAGCCGTGACCGAACACACCCACCTGGGAGCTGGGCTCCTGCATTGCCTGATACATGAAATCAGGAATCAACGCAGCGCTGATCGGGATATAAGCCGAGGAAAGCTGTTTGGCAAGGCTCATCATCTGGGGCCTGATACCCATGGTATTGCAACCAAAATCATTGCCGGTGCGGCCAAACCCGCAGATTACCTCGTCAGCCCAGAACAGGATGTCGTACTCTGCCAGCAGTTTTTCCAGCGCCGGAAAATAAGCGTCCGGCGCTACCACCACTCCTGATGCACCGCCGATGGGTTCGGCGACGAATGCGGCGATAGTGTCGGGCCCTTGCTGCTCTATCATGACCCGCAGATCAGCCAGCAGTCGTGCCACGAATTCCTGCTCGCTCTCGCCCTCGCGATGACCATGATAATAATGGGGTGTCTCAGCCCGCAGAATTCCCAGTTCCTCCACGGGTATGTCGAAATGGGTGTGCATGGCGGGCAGACTGGTCAGCGCAGCGGAAGCCAAAGTGACCCCGTGATAAGACCTGTCGAGGGTTATTATTTTTTTCTTTTCCGGCTTGCCGATGACGTTGAAATAGTAGTGCAGCATCTTGATCTGGGAATCATTGGCCTCGCTACCGGAATTGGCAAAGAAAATACGCGCCTGATCCATTGGCACCATTTCGCTGAGCCGATCCGCCAGCTCCATCGCAACCTGGTGTGTCCTGCCTCCGAACATGTGGCTGTACGGGAGAGTCCTGAGTTGGGTGGTGATGGCCTCGATCAGTTCCTGGTTGCCATAGCCCAGGGCCGAGCACCACAGCGCCGCCAGACCTTCCAGATAGCGTTGCCCGTGCTGATCGTAGACGTAGATACCGTCTCCGCGCACGATTGTCAGCTGTTCGATCTGAGTAAGATTGGTTGTCGGGTATACAAGTGATGTCATGGAGCGAGAGCATAAGCCAGGCAGGCGAGGAATGACAACAGGAGGTTCTGTAAGCGAGCGTGGCCGCGTTACAATCGCGGGGTAACTGTGCCGGCTCGCTGAACCGGCCGCACCCGGCCTGACGTAACAGACAACGACAGGCACTCGAGTCAGGATATTCAGGCTATGGAAAAAGATCTGCAGGGTAAGGTATTCGTGGTTACTGGCGCCAACAGCGGCATTGGCTTCGTTTCTGCCATGGATTTCGCCCAGCGGGGCGCTACCGTGCTGCTCGTGTGCCGGAATGAAAAACGTGGCCAGCAGGCTATGGAAACCATCAAGCGGGAAACAGGCAACCATGATGTGCATCTTTACCTGGCGGATTTTGGACTGCTTGCGAGCGTGGCCAGGGCAGGCAGGGCGATGGCGGCGGATTACGCCAGCATTGATGTTCTTTGCAACAACGCCGGTGCTGCCAATGAAAAGCGCCAGCTGACCGAAGAAGGATTCGAACTGACGTTTGCGGCCAACCACCTGGGAGGCTTCCTGCTGATGCAGTTACTGCTGCCGGGATTGCTCAATGCGGCTGCGAGTGGCAGCGCGCGGGTAGTGTTCACCAGTTCCCTGGGTCATAAAAGTGGCCCGCTGGATTTTGAAGATCTGAATATGAGCAGAGGCTATCGCGGCTTGAAAGCGTATGGGCGTTCGAAGCTGATGAATCTATTGACCGCAAGGGAACTGTATTATCGTCACGGCCGGCAGGGCATTATCTCAAGTTCCTTCCACCCCGGTGCTGTGCGCACGCCTATCTGGTCCAAAGGAGGTATTTCCGGCAACCTGCTGGGTCTGGTCCTTTTCCCCTTCATGATTAATATGAAAAAGGGGGCCGACACCATGATCTGGTTGGCCAGCTCCACGGATCCGGCTGCCTTGCACGCGGAAGGCAATTATTACTTCAAGCGTGAGCGCCCGCCGATCGCCCACTTTGCCACTGACAAAGCCGCGAAGAGGCTCTGGGATATCAGCATGGAGCTGGTGCAGCCTTACCTGGCGAATTAGGACTTTCAGTCAATCATCGGGGCGCGGGTTTTCCCCGCTGATTTCGCTGATTGTTGCTGTTGACGGCGCAATTCGCCTTTGCGACGCAGGGCTTCCCGGTTGCTGTCGTCTACTCGGGCATAAAGATCTCGCCACGCATGATCGGGGCTCCACTCGAATGGGGCTCGCACAGTCGTGCGAGGCTGGGATACGGTGGTAAACAGATCGAGTGCCTGACGGACGATTGCCAGCTGCATGTCGCGCTCCCCGGGCTTGCCGCAGGGATTACCCAGTGGGAAATCCACATGCAGGTAACGGGCAACGCCGCAGTGCTCAACGATGTCGATGGCCGAGCCGATGATGACCGTCGCTATGCCATTGGCTTCAAGATGCCTTGCTACCAGACACACGGTCTGGTGACAGACGGGTCACAACGGCACCAGCAGTGCCAGATCAATCTGGTCCTGCTGGCACATCTCCAGGATACGCGGAGCATCCGCTTCACGGGTATTACGTTGGCTGTACTCTGTCGGAACACAATAAAACCGGGGTCCGAGCTTCCCCACAACTCCCTCCGTGGCGAGCTGCTGTAACTGCTGGATAGGCAAAAATGACGGAATGTCACGGGTATGGGTATTGTCCTTGTCCCAGGACAGATGGTCGGTAAACATCGAGTCGGGCGGAGGCTCAACGGCGACTGCTTCCACATCCCGTTCGTTCCTGTGGAGGCTTGGCTCCGGCATGGCGGTGGTAACAATCGCTATTCGGGATTCGCTGAGAGGCTTTTGCGGCCTCGTTAGCGGAACATCGTCAAAGCTGGCCCACTGGTAATCGGTGGCATATCCCTGGGCGCGGTAGTACTGCCGCGTGCGTTCCATATAGTCAATGTCGTAGTGATTCATGTCAGTATGCTGCCGCTCCCGCGGCCAATTTATTCCGTTATCAGCGCGGTCGCAAAAGGGCAGTGGCAGGCCGATTCCGCTCGCTGGAGGGTCGTCATTTATTTGTCTCGCATTGGACAATTTTTTGGTGTTGAATAGCGATTTGCAAACTAAACGAATCGTTGCCGCTTGACAAGCGAAAGGAAATGACAAGCTATGAAGCCACTTGTTTATCTGCTCTCGGGCATGTTCCTGACCGGCCCGGCAGTCGCTCAGGATTACCAGGTACCCCTAACTGAATGGGGTGCGCCGGATTTTCGGGCCGTCTGGCGTTACGCCACGCTGATGCCTTTCGAACGCCCCCTGGAACTGGGTGAGAAACGAAATTATTCCGAAGACGAAGTGTTAGCCATTGAGGCGGCCCAGCATCAGCGCTTTGATGCTGCCAACCAGTCTGTGCAGCCGGATCGGGATGCTCCTCCGGTCGCAGAGTCATTGCCCCGGGTCGGTAACTACGATTTATTCTGGCGCGATGAGGCGCAGTTCATTCCGACGATCAGCGGTGAGTATCGCACCTCTGCCATAATCGATCCGCCCGATGGTCGCATGCCGCCGCTTGTGCCGCAGTTCGCTGAGCAACTCAGTGCGCTGCAGGCCCAGCAAGCTACTCAGGCGGACCGCTCGAGTGAGGGTCCGGAGGGACGCAGTCTGGCGGAACGCTGCCTGGTGTCAGTTGGCAACCTGTCGGGGCCGGTTCTGACCCCGTTTAACTACAACAGCAACTTACAGATTGTGCAGTCTCCGGGCTATCTGGTCATAATTGCAGAGATGGTTCACGATGCCCGCGTCATCAGGATCTCAGATCAACGCAGTCCTGCTGCCGAGGTACAGCGCAAATGGATGGGCGATTCGATTGGACGCTGGGAGAACGACACTCTGATTGTTGAAACCAGATACTTCAATCTCTGGCATCAGTTTAGGGGATTTCCGGTAGACAACCTGACGGTCACCGAGACATTTCGGCGCGAGGGGGCCAACAAACTGGTATACGGTTTTACGGTCAATGATCCGTCAGTCTTTACCGCCGAATTCTCTGGCGAGTATCCGATGTCAAGACTGGACACACCCCTGTATGAGTATGCCTGTCATGAAGGTAACCGGGCCATGGTCGGTATTCTGGCTGGAGCTCGACGACAGGAAGTTGAAACGGACTAGGGTGTCTAGAAAGTGCCGCTGACCCTGAGGCTGAAATCCAGGCCGGTGGTGGTGCACTGGTTCTCAATCTCTTCCAGGATCTCGGCAGAGATACGCCCGACGAAGCGGGTTCGTCTGCGACATCTGACGTTGTTGCTGGCGTTCTGAATATCAATTCGATAGGTCAGTCCGCGGCGGTCGATGTACTCGGCAAAAAGGTTGTAGCGCGGATCGCCAATCTCGAATTCGATATCGTCCACATCATAGCGATAAAGACCTCCATCGACCCGGTCGAAGTTCTGGAATCCCCAGTTAAACCGCCAGTTGGGGATGTCATGGCGCACGGTCAGTCTGAATTGTCCGCGGATGTAGGATTGAAATCGCCGTTCAATACCCAGAAAGGGATCCGTAACTTCCGAGTCCTGCACCAGAAAGGAGGGTGTTACCAGCAAGTTCGGCAGACCTATCATCCCCATGCGGACGCTGGCGGACAAATCGACGCCGGCCTCCCAGCCATCGCCAATATTCCCGTTGGCGGATTGCAGATTGTCGTCGCTGGGCGACACATCGATACGATCAATTACATCCTCGTGGTCTGCATAGAACACTTCTGCGTTCAACACGCCGACATCGTCAGGCAAGCGGTATTCAGTGTTGAAACTGTAGCGCCACTGGGTCTGCTGGCGCAAATTGGCGTTTCCGGCCACGGTATTGCGGTCATTGTCCTGCTCGTCATTGGAGGCTACAAAATCGGAGAAGCTGAGCTGATTCACTATTCGCTCCACGGTTCCCCTCAGTTGAATGGTAGGCGTCAGGTTGTAGCGTAAATCCATCTTGGGTTTGATGAACTCAAATTCGCGAGACTTGGTAACATCGCCGGTTTGCGATATCTCCGACAATTCGTAGATCAGAGTTGATTCCAGCGACATTTGTGGACCGATTGTCCAGTTATGTATGACAAAAGGTTCATAGCGAATCTCCTCGACTCGGGAGTTGGCGTTAGAGACGTTCTGCGGCACCAGACCGTCATACTGTTCAGAGGGGATGCCATTGGAGGTGCGCAAAGCTAGCACCAGGCTGGAATCGAGAATCGTCTGAGCACGCTCGACGCCGAATTCGACGTTCTGTTCCGATGTCACGTCCATCGTGTAGGAGCTGCGGAGAATTCGTTCCTCGGTAACGCTGTTGGTGTTGAGAAAAAGGTTTTTCTCGAACACATCGTCAACCAGCTTGAATCGCTGACGGGTGGAATCCTGGTTATTCTGATTCGCGATCCCCAGCAGTTTGAACCTGTTGCCGTTATTGAAAGTTACCTCGTAGTCTCCTCCGACCTCCCAGTTGTCTCGATCAGACGGATTGTCTTCCTGTTCCACAGTCAGGCTGCTGGGGTCAGTACGCAGGTTGCGTGTAATACGATCGATTTCGGTTGGAGAATCCTGCTCGGCGTACAGGGCGTTGATGCGTATGCTGCTGTTTGCGCTGAGGGCATAACCGAGATTTACACTCAGCTCATTATTCTGGCGCTCGTTGATTCGATCTTCATCGATGGTGTCGTTGGGTTGGAAATCTGCGAGTATGCTGTGTTCATAGGTAACGGAGTGACTGTAGCGAGGATTGCTGCGCAGACTGAGCAGGTAATTAAGATCGCCGCTTTGTCCGTTTAGTGCGATGGAACCACTCGGAATGAAGCTCTCATCCTGGGCCATGAGGCCTGTAGCGTCCCAGGAAATACTGTTGGAGGAAAGTGCCTCGAACAGCACGATGTTTATAACCTGATCGCTACCGCGTACGTCGAGCTCGCCGGATGTGCCACGAATGATCTGGACCTCGCGCACCTGGTCAGCTGCTATTCGACGCAGCAATCCCCCGGCCTGATTATTCTTGCCAGCGGTGCGTTTGCCGTCGATCATGATATCGATACCGCCGCTGCCGCTGCCTAGTCCGCGACCTCCCGATGAAGGATTGCCGCCGCCACCGCTACCGCCACCACCGCCAAAGCTGTTGCCGCCGCCGCCGCTGCCCTGACCCGGTATGCGGTCAAGCATGTCCTGGGCCGTTCTGGGACCCCACTGTTCGAAATAGCTGGCCGGATAAATAACCGTGGACCCGTCTTCGGAAGTATCCTGAGCGAGAGTCGAAGACACAGACAAGCCGGCAAGGGCGAGCGCCAGAATCAGGCAGCTCGGGAATTTCAACATAGGAGCAGGACTTCTCATAGCCAGATACCGTCATGATCCCGCGTCAATGACGGGACAACCAGGTTAACCTGCGGATTGTACTGGCTTTTGTGTTAAATGCGGTGGGTCTGTTACAAAGTGTCAAATTTCAGGATTGCTGCCAGACAGGCGCGACTTTCCTGTTAAACCCCGCTGGTCTGCCCCGGGGTTCATGGCGCCTCACCGGCGCAGCATGGCCCGCTGCTCGAGTACCTCAGTCGGGCAGCGCGTAGGCGATGACGTAGCCACCCGGCACATCGCTCTGCCGGGTGCTGTTGTCCGCAGCGGTCTCAAGTTGCAGTCCGCCGCCGCCGTCGGGCACGGTAACGATCACATATTGTTTACCGGTGGCCGGGCTGACGTATGTCATCGAGGTGGCGGTGGAAGATCCGGGCAGGGAATCGTTCCATACTTCCTCTCCATTGAACACATTGATGGCCCGCATGGTGCTGTCAACGACATTGCCGTTGAAGATCAGTCCTCCGCCAGTGACCGCAGAGCCAGCCAGGTTGTAGTACATGCCCATGGGCAATGGCAGGCGGGGCGCGATACCGAGCGGCCCCATGTCTTTCGCCGTGCCAAGCGGTCGTCGCCACAAAAGCTCCCGGGAAGCGAGGTCCACGACAGCAAGTTCTCCATAGGGCGGGCGCAGGCAAGGGGAAAAAAGCGGCGACAGAAAGAAAAACGAGTATACCGCGTAAGGCGTTCCCTGCTGGGCGCCGCCGACGCCCAGCATCTCGTTGCCCTGAAACTGCGCGCGCGGAATCATGCGCACTACTGATGGATTGTGCAGAATGTTTACCACCATAAGATTATTGATCTCGTCCACTGCTATGCTGCCCCAGTTAACACCTCCGGCAACGCCCGGGTAGAAGAGAGAGCCCGCGCCGGTGGTTGGCGGCGTCAGTGGGCCTTCATAACGCATATCAAGAAACATTCTGCGACAGACCGCATGATCGAATGGTGTGATTCCCCACATATCTTTCTCCTGCAGGGTTTCATGGGCCAAACGTGGCATGCCAACCGAGAAAGGTTGGGTAGGCACGGTGGCCTCGTCGGGCAGGTCGGACTGGGGAGTCGGAAGCTCGGCCACTTCGGCAATTGGCTCCCCGGTTTCCCGGTCCAGCAGGAAAATTTCGGCGCGCTTGGTTGGCACGATCACCGCTTTTCGAACGACGCCATTGACCGGGATGTCTACTAACGTCGGCTGTGCCGGTACGTCGTAATCCCAGATGTCGTGGTGGGTCGTTTGGAAATGCCATCTGACCTGTCCGGTGCGCGAATCAAGGGCCACTACCGAGCTGGCATATTTCTCCATCGCTGCGCTGCGATGACCACCATAGTAGTCGGGGGTGGCATTGCCGGTAGGCACGTAAACCAGCCCGAGCTCTTCGTCGGTGCTGGTCAGGCTCCAGACGTTGGGCGTGCCGCGCGTGTAGGATTCACCGGGACCCGGCAGCCCGGTACGATCTTCGCGGCCCATGTCCCAGGCCCAAACCAGGCGACCGGTGATCGGATCGAATCCCCGAACCACCCCGGACGGCTCCTCGGTCTCCTGGTTGTCCAGCACCCAGCCGCCGAGTACTAAAACATCGTTAGCTATGGTGGGAGGCGAGGTGACAAAATAGAAGCCCGGTTTGACTTCACCCATACCTTCCAGCAGGTTGATTTCGCCGTTGCTTCCGAAGCTGCTGCAGGGCCGGCCAGTATCCTTGTTGACCGCGACCAGTCTGGCATCGGTGGTTGCGGTAAAAATCCGTTCCGGACAGTCGGCTCCCGCCCCTGAACCGCCCGGTGTCTGATAATAGGTAACGCCGCGGCAAGTATCCCAGAACCCTATGCGGGCAGACTGGATTTGCGGATCGAACCGCCAGCGTTCAGCGCCGCTGTCGGGGTCAAGGGCCAAGATTATGTTCTGTCCGGTACACAGATAGAGCCCGTCCCCTACCTGGATAGGGGTGCCCTTGAATTCACCAGGGACGCCGGTTCTGATTTCCCATGCACGCCGCAGTTGCGCTACGTTATCGACATTGATCTGGTCGGCTGCCGCATAGCGTGTGCCGGTCTTTGACGAACCGTAGTGACGCCATTCTCCGTCCGGGTTATTCACCTGACCGGTGCCGGGAGCCGAGGGGGCTGTTACATCGTATCCCGAATTGGCGAAAAATAGCGTGATGATGAAGACGGCAAATGCGCTCAGTGTTGCTCTGGTTTCGCGTTTCCTGAAGAGCGGTTCGGGCTCGGCCTGCAGCAAGCCCCTTCGTACCCGCGGGATTACAAACCACAATCCCAGCACCGTAAAGAAAGCGACCCGGGGCATAAGCGGCCAGGCCGCCAGCCCCACTTCATACAAAGCCCAGAGATAAGTGAAGATCAGAAAGTAGCCGTACAGGCGGGCGCCCTGATAACTTCCCCGAAACAGGAGCAAGCAACACGCGACCAGTACTATACCGGCTAGCAGGTAATACAAGGATCCCCCGGCCAGAACCAGGCCGACTCCCTGTGCTAACAGGGCTAACCCGCACAGTCCAATGACAATCGCCAGTATGCGTGGCTTGGGGTAGGAAGGCTTGTTCACGGTATACTCCAAATTTAGTTGCTGCACTGTGCACTGGTAGTAAGCTACCGTAATTCGGGAGCTAATCCAATTTCTCTGACACTTCTGTGCAGGGCTCCTGTTGTGCTTGCGGTTCACACCCTGCACTTGCAGACAAGATTTAACCAATCCAACTGAAGGTACCGATGATTGAGCCAACACAAGATTCGCCTGCCGTATTCATCGTGGACAAGGAAGCTGCCAGGTTACGAGACCTGTTGACGGAAATGCTGGTTCGCCAGGTCTCCATCGGTCTGGCTACCAACAGGCTGGAGGCGCTGCAAAAATATGCCGGAGAACCGGTGGTACTTGGCAGGCCGGACTTTGTCGCCGAACTCATGCAAACCCGTCCGCCAGTCGCCTGGGTGCAGTCCACGTGGGCAGGTATCGAACCGTTGCTCGCGATAGATAATCGAGACTATCGGTTGACAGGTGTGAAGAATGTATTCGGGCCGCAGATGGCCGAGTATGTAATGGCATACGTGCTGGCTCATGAGGTAAGGCTTCTGCAACGCCTGGAAAGTCAGGGGCAACAGAGCTGGGACACAAGCCCCAGCGGTACTCTGCAGAAAAAAGTGTTTGGCGTCATGGGTACTGGCTCGATTGGCCGCTATGTCGCCAGTGTTGCCTCCCGGTTCGCGATGACGCCTGTCGGCTTCAATACCAGCGGCAGACCTGTGGAGCCCTTCGAGCGGGTCTATGGTCCCCAGTCGCTCATTGAATTTCTCGGCCAGTGTGACTACCTGCTGGCGGTGCTGCCAGATACGCCGGCCACCGCCTGTCTGCTGGACGGGCGTGCATTTGCAGCCATGAAGAATACGAGCTATCTGATCAACGCCGGGCGTGGCAATGTGCTTGATGAACAGGCGCTGTGCAGGGCTCTTGAAGAGAAACAGCTGGCGGGAGCTGTGCTTGATGTATTCCGGGAGGAGCCGGTGCCGGGTGGCAGCCCACTATGGCATGTACCCAACCTTCTGCTCACCGGGCACATCGCCGCTGTGAGCAACGCGACCGATATTGCCCGCCTGTTCTGCGAAAACTACCGCTTGTTTATCGATGGTCAGCCATTGTGCCACGTGGTCGATTTTGCCAGGGGATATTAAATCAATCCCCTCGGCAATTGGGCTATTCCTGATCCATGGATTGCTAACGGCGAATGGAGTATTTTCTTAGCGCCATTCCTGCTGTCAGTGAGCCGTAAATGTTGCCATCGCGGTCGGCAATCACGCCTTCCTGGGTGCCGTCTTCATCCTGGTCTTCGATGAACGCGATGATTCTCCCGTCGCCGACATGTCCTATTCGTATCCCTTCGCCATAGCCGGGATTATTGTCTGACGAGGACGACGAATCGGTCACATAGAGCAGATCGTTGACGTCGATGAACATGCCGCTTGGCCTGCCGAACTGCGGCCACTCGGCAATAAAGTTGCCCTGCTGATCAAAAATTTGCACCCGGTTGTTGCCCCGGTCCCCTACGAAAAGTCTCCCGGCGGAATCAAAAGCCAGGGCGTGGGGCACATCGAATTGTCCAGGACCGCCACCACGCCCTCCCCATTCTGTGAGGTATTCCCCCTGAGCATTGAATTTTACGATGCGGGAGTTCGAGCGTCCGCCGTGTCCATCTCCGACATAGATATTGCCGTTGGGCCCGACGACAACTGCAGAAGGCATATTGAATGCGTCGGGACCATTCCCCGCAACGCCGGGCTTGCCAAGGGTCATGAGAAGCTGGCCTTCCGGACTGAATTTGAACACCTGGTGTCCCTTGCCCAATTGTCTGGTATCGAATTCACCGGGCCCGACATCGTCCGTGGCCCATACGTTGCCATCGTCGTCCACGTAAAGTCCATGAGGTCGGACCATTAATCCCGCTCCAAAGGCATTGATTAAATTGCCTTGTGCATCGAACTGCATAATCGGCGCAATATCCGAGTCGATGCAGTTTCGAGGACCGCAGCGATCCATTACCCAGATAGATTCGCCGTCGGCACTGATGGCCAGGCCCGAAGTTGACCCGATTATTCTGTCAGGCGGAAGTTTGAAAAAATCAGTTTCGAGGGTGTAGGCATCGGTAGCGGTGAAGCGGGCATCAGTTACCTGACCAAGGGCATTGGAGAAAAATAAAGAAACAGCAACCAATAGCCCCGAAACCAGCTTGCCGGTTCGCTGCCATACTTTGAAGGTGCCTCGGCCTGATTGCAAATTCATCCTTTCCCTGATCGATATTGTTTCTAGCATTCGTCTTTCCGCTTCGGGTGAAAGAATGTGAGGTCTGCTATTCTGCTCCCAGTGAACTGTGCGATTCTGTCCAGGCGGGAGAGCAATTTGGCACGCTTCTCTGTGTGCGTAAACCGAAATTGGGGTTATACGTTTAATTCTTCACTGAAGCCCCGGTAAAAATACAGGAAAATTCTCCCGCATGAAAAAATTATGGACATGGCTGCCGCTACTCCTGATCACCGACAAGAGCTTCGCCGATACGCTGGATAATGCCAATTCCTTTTTCCAACTGGCTGAAACTTACTATCCAGAGATCGTCAGTCCGGCGGGTATGGAAACCCAGGAACTGGTGCTGGTGCCCGGTGGGCAGGGCTATTACTACCGGTATTACGCCGCCACGGATACTTATCTTGCGACTCTGGGAGACGATATATTCGCGCTGGGCCCATTTTCAGCGTACGAAATTATTTATGGCGGTAAGGTTCGTGACTATATCAGTCTTCCCGATACCGATATTACTGAGACCATCTTTGAGAATCATCGCGCGCAATGCAGTTACTATGCCGATAGAGTTTATTCCCAGGTAGTTGATATTACCCGTAACCTTCCGTTCTCAGGTCAACTTGAGATCAGCGTTGATGGCGATTTCTGTGTGTTCCGATCAAATTCCATTCCGAATCACGATTTCAATGACGGCTCCGCCTGGTTTGCGACCGCAGTCAGCTCGGTGGATCGGGAATATCGTGTGCCCATGGAGACCTATTTTGCACCGGATCCGACCCCCATAACGCTGCAATTCGATAACGCTATTCTACTCAATGGCGTGAAGGTCGATTTACTTGCGGCAGCCTGCTACGGGGTGGCGGATGGACGAATAGGTTGCAACGACATCGAACAGCCCTGGCGCCTGGACCCCATGAGTGGCAATAACGAGTTCGGAACCGACCTTCACAATGCGCATACCCAGCCAGACGGTACCTACCACTACCACGGCAATCCTAATGCCCTGTTCGATACCACAGGTCAGATGGAATCGCCGGTAATCGGTTTTGCCGCCGATGGCTTTCCGATCTTTGGCAGTTTTATCAATGATAACGGCGTGGTGCGCGCAGTGAGTAGCAGTTACCGGTTGAGAGCCGGTTCGCGACCGGCAGGAAATGGCAGTCCCGGAGGAACCTATGACGGCACCTATATTGACGATTACGAATTCGTGGCCGGAAGTGGAGATCTTGATCAGTGCAATGGCATGATGCGCGGAGGTGTCTACGGTTACTATGTGACTGATTCCTATCCTTGGCTAATGGCCTGCTTTCAGGGCGCTCCCGATAGCAGCTTCCAGAAATCCGGATCGGGCGGACCACCGCCCCCGGGTCCTCCACCAATCTGACCTGGCTGGCGAATTCCCGTTTATCGGGTCTGTCCTTGCAGGCGCTTAGCTGACGCAGCGACTTGTGATATAAAGAAACGCCATCGACCTGCAATCGATCCAGCGGATGTCTGATAACTACAACAATCACACCCTCGCAGCACGCCTG
>Ga0181587_10003012_pt1 | contig 13960 bp, 10 predicted proteins | sample 071ome_27_FD_132463 | JGI IMG/M metagenome (GOLD analysis project Ga0181587, IMG submission 132463) | Coastal salt marsh microbial communities from the Groves Creek Marsh, Skidaway Island, Georgia - 071409AT metaG (megahit assembly) | ecosystem: Environmental > Aquatic > Marine > Intertidal...
ACGGATCCTTTCACTTCCAGGCCTTCATCGGCGGCCTTGATGTTGGCGATCCTGGCGCTGTAAACGCGGCTCATCTGGCCGGCGCCGATGCCGATAGTCTGGTTGTTCTTTACGTAGACGATGGCGTTGGATTTCACATACTTGACCACCTTCCAGGCGAACAGCAGGTCGCGGATCTCCTCTGCGGTGGGCTGGCGCTTGCTGACGATCTTCAGGTCGGATTCCGTGATGACACCCTGGTCGGTATTCTGCACCAGCAAACCGCCGTTGACCCGCTTCATGTCGAAGGACGGCGCGGGTTGGGCCGGCCACTGGCCGCACACCAGCAAACGCAGGTTTTCCTTCACGGCCAGTGCGCTGGCGGCGTCCTTTCCGGCATCCGGTGCGATAACCACTTCGGCAAACTGGCGTTCGACAATGGCTTTCGCCGTCGCGGCGTCCAGGTCGCGGTTGAAGGCGATGATGCCGCCGAAGGCTGAGGTCGGATCGGTCTGGTAAGCCTTATCATAGGCTTCGAGGATCGTGGCGCCGCTGGCAACGCCGCAGGGATTGGCGTGCTTGACGATGACGCAGGCAGGCTCACTGAAGCTTTTCACGCATTCGAGGGCGGCGTCGGTGTCGTTGATGTTGTTGAAGGACAGCTCCTTGCCCTGGATCTGCCTGGCGGTGGCGATGGAGTTTTCCTTGTGCCCGGCCTCGACATAGAAGGCGGCGTTCTGGTGCGGGTTCTCGCCGTAGCGCATTCCCTGCTTCAAGACGTACTGTGCATTGAAGGTACGGGGGAATTCGCTGGTCCCGCCTTCACCTGTCCGCGCTCCGAGGTAGTTGGCGATGGCGCCGTCATACTGGGCGGTGTGTTCGAAAGTGGCCACTGCCAGGTCGAAGCGGGTGGCACCGGAAATACAGCCGTCACCGGATTCCATTTCATCGAGTACGCGGACGTAGTCGGCGGGGTTGACCACCACCGTGACCCAGGCATGGTTCTTCGCTGCCGCCCGCAGCATGGTGGGGCCGCCGATGTCGATATTCTCGATGGCCGTGGGCAGGTCGCAATCGGGTTTGGCCACCGTGGCCTGGAAGGGATAGAGGTTCACCACGACCATGTCGATGGGCGGGATATCATGTTCCGCCATTACAGCATCGTCCTGGCCGCGTCGGGCGAGAATGCCGCCGTGCACTTTCGGGTGAAGGGTCTTCACCCGGCCGTCCATCATTTCCGGGAAACCGGTATAGGCGGAGATTTCGGTGACGGGTATGCCTGCCTCGCTGAGCTGGCGGAAAGTGCCGCCGGTGGAAAGCAATTCGACGCCCAGTGCATTGAGTTTCCGGGCGAAGTCGGTGATGCCGGTTTTGTCAGAAACGCTGATCAGCGCCCTTCTGACAGGAGTTGGTTTCTGCATAGTCATTGCAGTGCTGCTTCCGATTGAGGTGTTGGTGGTACTTCTTGTCTGCCTGGCATGTGCATGGCATGCCTGTACTGTCGTGTCGCGCCGGCGGCTAGTTGAGCATGCCGTACTTCTTCAGTTTTTTCCGCAACGTGCCACGGTTCAGGCCCAGCATGGCAGACGCCTTGCTCTGGTTGCTGCGGGTGCGCTGCATGACAGTTTGCAGCAGGGGCGCCTCGACTTCAGAAAGAACGAGATCGTACAGGTTGCTGATGTTCTCGTGGTCTACCTTGTCGAAATATTCAGCGAGGGACGATGAGACGCACTCCCGCAGTGTCTGCTGACGCTGCTGCTCGCTTGCCGGCGGCTCCTTGATGTCCGCGTTGTCGGCGTTGCCGGGTTGAAAGGTAGCCGTATCGTTCAGGAAATTGCTCATGCTGCCAGTCCCTTGATGGTTTGTTCTTGTTGTTGTTCAGCCAGGTGTTTGAAAATCTTGTCCAGCATGTCGAGCTGCGCGCTGCAGTCTTCCAGCTTGTTGAAACGGCTGCGCCAGTCGGCAAGAGCCAGTGCAGCCCGAGTGTTTTCTCCCTGGCGGATCGCCAGTTTCGCCAGGTACCAGGCAGTATGCTTGCGGGCGAAGAACACGCCTTTTACGGGGCCGTAAAATCCATGGATGTCGGACAGGTGCCCGTGCACGCTACGATGAATCTGCCCGAGGGACAGCGCGGGGATCTCGGTGCCGTGTTCCAGGTAGTGGTTGATCTCGCGGAAGAGCCAGGGGCTGCCCTGGGCTCCGCGGCCGATCATGATGCCGTCGGCACCGGTGTAGGCCAGTATTTCCGCGGCCTGGCGCGGCGACGTAATGTCGCCGTTGGCGAATACGGGAATGCTGATGGCTTCCTTGATGGCGGCAATGGTGTCGTATTCCACCTCGCCCCTGAAAGCGCAGGCGCGGGTCCTGCCATGAACCGCCAGGGACGCGATGCCGCAATCCTCGGCGAGGCGGGCGATGTCGACGCCGTTGCGGTTGTCGGGATCCCAGCCGGTGCGGATCTTCAGGGTGACGGGCACGTCGACGGCGGAGACCACGGTCGTCAGGATGTCACGCACAAGTCCGGGATATTGCAGCAGGGCGGAGCCGGCGGAACGTTTCAGGACTTTTTTTGCGGGGCAGCCCATGTTGATGTCGATTACCTGGGCGCCCTCGGCAACATTGAGTTGTGCGGCTTCGGCCATCATGGCAGGTTCAGCGCCGGCGATCTGCACCACACGCGGTTCGGATTCGCCGTCGTGGCAGCGACGCAGGCGACACTTCTCGCGCTCCCACAACCTGACATTGGATGTGATCATTTCAGACGGTGTGAGTGCCGCACCGAAATGTTTGCAGAGTTTGCGGAAGGGCTGGTCGGTGACACCTGCCATTGGGGCAAGCGCCAATCGCGATTCCAGTGTATAGCCTCCGATTTTTATCACTGACCTGGCTCTGCTGACTTGGGAAAGCCCGTAATGTTACTCGATTTTAAACCGGGATTCTAAGGGTAAGACGCCAGGAAATTGCCAAGATTTGGAAATCGGTCCAAAACCTGTTGGAGACAAGCAGCAATATTCCGGATTACGACGACGCTATTCAGGGATTGCGGAAAATCAGGAAGTAGCCGGTGGCCTCGGCGCCCGGATCGACCAGTTCCAGGCTGACCTGGATGGAAGAGTGCGCCGGCATGTGCGTGAACAACTGCATCTCGGGGGGCAGGTATTCCATTGATGAAAAGATGCGGTTGGCGATCACGTCGCCGTCGATGTTGGTGAAGTTCAGCTCCACCAGCGGAAAGCGCTGCTCGCGGTTGTTGTCGTTGCGGAAAATGAAATCAACCTGCAGGGCATCCTGGCGTTCGGGATGACTGCGCACGACCAGTTCCTCGGTAACCAGCGTGGACAGGTCGATAGCGTTGCGGTCCGGACAGGTGCGCAACTGGCAGAGGTATCCGGTTACCGCGGGCATGCGGCGTGACAGTACCAGGCTGTCCAGGTTGAACCAGAAATACTGGCCAGCCAGGGTGAGCAGCAGCACTGCGCTGGCGGTGATCAGGGCGTTGTGCTGCAGCCGCGACCACTGCGGTCCCCGGCCCTGCAGTTCCACGGGCTCCGCCGCCAGGGTGTCGAAGTGGGCGCTGTCCACCGGGTCCAGCGAGTCATCGGCCCGCAGTCCTTCCAGGCGTCGGCGAATCTCGGCCTTTTCATCGGAATCGGTATCCCCGGTCTTCCTGGTGCGGCTGTCGCGCAGGGATTTGCGCAGCGACTGGAACCAGGTCAGGTTCTGTGGACCGGCAGTGGCCGCCGGTACATCCTCCCTGGCCACGACGTCGGGTTCCAGGGTGGGTATACGCGCGCTCCTGTCCGGGACGATGATGGCGGTCCTGGCCGGGGCTGGCACTTTCGGCAATTGCTCGCTGTCGTGGTCGGGTTGTGCCAATTCTTTCGCCCCTGCTTCTTCGTCAGGGAGCGGTCCCGATGCTTCTTCCGCCTCCTTTGCGCTGGAGCTCCCCGTTCCGAACAATCCCGAGATGCCGGAAAGCAGGCTCTCCACGGTAAACTGGGTCATGGAGTAACCGGCTGGATTCAGCTGGCCGCTGTAGGCTGGCCTTTCTTCACCGTTCGCGGGTTGTGCCTCTTCATGCTCCTGTTCAGGCTCTTCGTCATGGTCCTCGCTGAGGGTCTCCCCGGCAGGCGTTGCTTGTGTCTCATCCTCGGCTTCCCATGCAGCCTCGTGGTCATCGTCCACTTCTTCGGCACCGGGGAACCAGGCCAGCGTTTCGGTACGGCTGTAATCTTCCTCTTCTTCCCACGAGGTGAACGTGTCGGTATCGTCCGAGGCGGCTTCAGCTATCGTCACGTTCTCCGCAGTGACATCCCGCTGCAGATCGGCATCGTCCTCTTCCTCGTCATCAAGCAGATTGTCAGTGGCGTCTTCATTCAGTAACGCATCATCTTCATAAGCGGTGTCCTCGATGTCGCCAGCAGCGTCATCGAATACTTCCTCCTCGAATATCTCGTCCCCGATTTCGTCCTCTTCCACGATCACCGGCGCAGGTCTTTCCTTGAGAATGACCCGGTGCTGGCTGGCCAGGAACACTTCCATGCAGGCGCCGCATCTGACCACGCCGCTGGCCGCCTGCATCTGGGCATCGCTGACCTTGAAGGTGGTCTGGCAGAAGGGGCATTGAGTGAGGAGTTGTGACATGGGTAATCAGGCGGCTGGTGTGATCGCTATTCTAACCCGTCAGGGTCAGCTTTCGCGCCTGCCCTCCAGTCGCACCCAGTCATCCTGGTAAACCGGCTCTTGCATGCTGAACCAGTTCGCATAAGCGGCCATGACGTCACCGGCCTGTTCCCGAAGTATCCCGGATAACAGGATCATGCCATCGGGGCGCGTCATGGCCGCCAGGTATTCGGCCAACGACACCAGCGGACCGGCCAGGATATTGGCCAGCACGATATCGACGGCGCCGATGTCGCCGCCCGCCAGGGCGTGGGCGAAATCGCCGGGCAGGTACACCGGGAAACGCGCTTCATCAATGTTGTTTTTATGGCAGTTGTCGCGTGTGGCGGTCAGGGCCTGCGGATCGTTGTCCACGCCCAGGACGCGTTCGGCGCCGAGCAGGAGTGCGGCGATGCCGAGGATGCCCGAGCCGCACCCGTAATCGATCAGCGTCTTGCCGGACAGGTCGTGTTGCGCCAGCCACTCAAGGCAAAGCGCCGTGGTGGGATGGGTCCCGGTGCCGAAGGCAAGCCCGGGATCGAGCTCCATGATGATGGCATCGCCGGCTGCCGCCGCCATGCCCGTCGGGCATACCCATAAGCGGCCTGCGAAACACATGGGCTTGTAGTCGTCCATCCAGGCGCGTTCCCAGTCCTGGTCTTCGACCAGGGACAAGGAACAAAGGGCAAGGGACAAGGAAGTGAGTTCATGGTTCAGTCGCGATGCCAGTTCCTGTTCAGGCAGCTCGGCAGGAAACAGGCCGACGACAGTCACGAGATCCCAGATGGGTGTTTCCCCGGGGCCGGGTTCGAAGATGGGCTGGTCCTGCGAATCGGTCAGCGTGACCGACAGGGCGCCGGCATCCAGCAGGAGCTGTTCGACGGCTCCGGCCTGGTCGGCGTTGACGGGAATCTGTGCTTGCAGCCAGGCGATGACGGCGGCTCCTTTTACCAGGGCAACCCGGTCAATGCTGCTTGAGCATTTTTTCCAGGTAATGGATGTTGGCGCCGCCTTTGCGGAAGCCGGGGTCGCGCATGATCCTGCTCTGCAACGGGATATTGGTGAGGATGCCGTCCACCAGCATTTCCTCCAGGGCGTTCTGCATGCGGCCGATGGCCACGTCCCGGTTCGGGCCGAAGCTGATCAGCTTGGCGATCAGGGAATCGTAATAGGGTGGTACGGTGTAGCCACTATATATGTGGGAATCCACGCGAATGCCGTTGCCGCCGGGTGAATGGAACAGCTTCACCTTGCCGGGGCTCGGCATGAAGGTTTCAGGGTGCTCGGCATTGATGCGGCACTCGATGGCGTGGCCAATGATCTCGATCTCTTCCTGTTTCACTGACAGATCCATGCCGGCGGCGATGCGCAGCTGCTCCCGCACAATGTCGATGCCGGTCACGCGTTCGGTCACCGGGTGCTCCACCTGCAGGCGGGTGTTCATCTCGATGAAGAAAAATTCGCCGTCTTCATACAGAAATTCCAGCGTACCAGCGCCGCGGTACTTCAGATCCTGGCACGCCTTGATAGAGGCCGCCTGCACCTTTTTGCGTGACTCAGGGTCGATGCCGGGAGCCGGGGCTTCCTCCACCACTTTCTGGTGGCGGCGCTGCATGGAGCAGTCGCGGTCGCCCAGGCAGATGGCGTTGCCGCGGCCGTCGCCAATGACCTGGATTTCCACATGGCGCGGGTTACCGAGAAATTTTTCCAGGTAGACCACGTCGCTGCCGAAGTAGGACTTGGCTTCCGTACGCGTGATCTGAATGGACTTGAGCAGTTCCTGGGCGTTGGGCACCACGCGCATGCCGCGGCCGCCACCACCGGCGGCGGCCTTGATCATGACGGGGTAACCGATCTTCTCTGCCAGGGCCAGGTTTTCCTTGTCGTTGTCACCCAGGGGCCCGTCCGAGCCCGGCACAGTCGGCACGCCTGCCTTGCGCATGACCTCGATGGCGGACACCTTGTCGCCCATGGCACGGATGGTTTCCGGGGTCGGGCCGATAAATATGAAACCGCACTGCTCCACCTGTTCGGCGAAGTCGGCGTTTTCCGACAGGAAGCCGTATCCGGGATGTACGGCATCGGCGTTGGTCAGCTCCATGGCACTGATCAGCGCCGGGACATTCAGGTAACTGTCCGTGGATTTTGGCGGACCTATGCACACGGATTCGTCGGACAGGCGTACGTGCATGAGGTCGCGGTCGGCGGTGGAGTGGACGGCGACGGTCTTGATGCCCATCTCCCGGCAGGCACGGAGCACACGCAGGGCGATCTCACCGCGATTTGCTATTAATACTTTTTCCAGCATGAAGTTCTTTATTCGTTGTCTGTCGGGCAGTGAAAGGGCGGTCAGCTGATGATCACGAGCGGCTGGTCGAATTCAACGGGCTCGCCATCCTCGACCAGGATGGCCTCGATGGTGCCCGCCTTGCCGGCCTCGATCTGGTTCATCATCTTCATGGCCTCGATGATGCAGATGACATCGGTCGCCTTGACCTGCTTGCCCACTTCGATGAAGGGCGACGAGTTCGGGGAGGGCGAGCGGTAGAAGGTGCCTACCATCGGCGACTTCACGGGGTCGCCCTGCCAGCCGTCACCTTCACTTGCCTTTGCCTGTGCTTCACCGGCAGCAGGCGCGGGTGCGGCGGGCGCAGCCGGGGCGGGCGGCGGTGCGGCGACATACTGGGTGGGCGCATAGGCGCCGGTCGGGGCGCGACTGATCCTTACGGCTTCCTCGCCTTCCTTGATTTCGATTTCCGATACACCCGATTCCTCGAGCAGCTCGATGAGTTTTTTTACTTTTCTGATATCCATGATTCGCTTACTTGCCTGGGTTCTTGTGGTCGGACGTTAATGGTGCATTCATATGCAGGACCGGATAATGCTGTCATTGATGCAGCCATACCGGTTTCCTGCGGTCATTATTCAATACGGGCGATGGCCGCTGCGAGCGCCAGATCGTATCCCTGCGTTCCAAGCCCGACGATCGTGCCGACGGCGATATCGCTGAGAAAGGAGTGCTTTCGGAACTCCTCCCTGGCATGTACATTCGACACGTGGACTTCGATGAAGGGTATAGTCACTCCCAGCAGGGCATCCCTCAGGGCGACGCTGGTATGGGTCAGCGCAGCCGGGTTCAGAATCATGAAACTGACTCCTTCCTTTTTTGCGCCATGAATACAATCGATAATGGCGGCTTCCGAATTGCTCTGCAGGAACTGTATTTCGTGGCCGGCTGCCTCGCACTGCTGCGCCAGCCGTGCGTTGACATCTTCCAGGGTGAGGGAGCCGTATATTTCGGGTTCCCTGCTGCCCAGCAGGTTCAGGTTGGGGCCATTTATAACAAGGATTGATGCCATTGTGTCACCGCATGAGTAGGAGGTCGTATTGTAGCCGAAAAGGTTCAGCCAGTGGGAGCGATTCTGCCTTATTTCTCCCTTGAAGCGGCTGTAGCCTGTCAGTTCGAAGACGATACCCTCACGTTCAGGTCTTTTTTCCCGCATTTTCCCGGTGCAACGCCGCGCCGGTAGCAGCAAAAATGCCAAGAAGTAAGCAATGTTAATAACTTTCAGTGATTTTGACAGCATTTTAGTGGATTTTAGTGAATTTTTTACGAATTAAGCGCTGCCTTGCCCTCCTGGTGCTGCCGCTGTTGGCCGCCGTTGCTATCGGCGCCCAGCCGGAGAGCCCGGTCATCACCATCGAGGGCGCAGACGAGCAGCTGGCCGCCAACATCCGCAATCACCTGCGGATCGGCCGGGAAGCCTGCGACACGCCCCTGGTGCGCCTGGAGCGGCTGCGCAACCAGGTACTGGGCAACATCCAGCGCGGGGCCCATGCCCTGGGTTACTACCGGTACGCGGCCAGCCTGCAGTTCAGTCGCAGCGAAACCTGCTGGCAGCTGCTGGTCAGCCTGGTGCCGGGGGAGCCCATCCTGGTAAATGAAGTAAGTGTACACTTACCTGATAACCCTCAGATTCAAGACATTTTCAGTGAAGCACTGGCAGACATACCCGCAATGACCGGGAAGCCCCTGCACCACGGTGAATACGAGGCCGTGAAAAATGGCTTGAGCGCCGTCGCCGTCGAAAACGGCTTTTTCGCCGCCGCTTTTACCCGCGCGGAAATCCGCGTCGACATGGCCACCTATTCGGCCGATATCGACATCGCCTTCGAACCCGGCCCCCGCTATCGCTTTGGCGTGATCCGCGTACAGCCGGTGCCCGGTTTTTCCAGCCGCTTCATCGAGAGCATGATCCTGCTGCAGCCGGGCCAGCCCTATTCGAGCAATGCACTGCTGGAGCAGCGCACCCAGCTCGACGATACCCAGTACTTCCGCCAGATCACCATTTCCCCCCAGCTGACCCAGGCCAGCAACCTGTCAGTGCCTATCCTGATCGAGCTGGTGCCGCGGCTTCGTCACGCCTGGCGAACAGGTATCGGCTTTACCACCGACACAGGGCCCCGGGTCAGGGCCGCTTACGAAAACCGCTACATCAACACCCAGGGTCATCGCTTCGACAGCGATGCGGCACTGTCCACGGTGCGTTCCCAGGCCAACATGGGCTACACCATTCCCATGGACGATCCGCTGACCACCAGTCTCAATTTCAATACGGGCCTGATCACCGAAAGCAATGACACCTATGACAGCGATCGCTTCAAGCTGGAGACCGCATACCGCCGGGAATCCTCCACTGGCTGGCTCGAAACCTATTTCGTCGATTACCAGCGGGACAATTACACCATCAACCTGCAGGACGATATTTCCACGCTGACCATGCTGGGCTACAGCCTGACCAAATCCGTCGCCAACGATTTCATCTTCCCGACCCGGGGCTGGCGCTTGTTCGGCCAGCTGCGCGGCGCCACCGACTCGATCATTTCCGACACCACCTTCATGCAGTTTTACGCCAGCGGCAAGGGGGTCATCGCCATGGGCCCGGGCCGCCTTATCACCCGTTTCGAGGCAGGCACCACGCTGATCGATAATGCCGAGGAACTGCCCGCATCCGTGCGCTTCTTTGCCGGCGGCGACCAGAGCATACGCGGTTACAAGTACCAGTCCCTGGGTCCGGCCAACGACCTCGATGAGGTTATTGGCGGCAAGCATCTGCTCATCGGCGCTGTCGAGTACGATTTTCCGGTGAAGAACAACTGGCGTGCGGCGCTGTTCTACGACGGCGGCAACGCCTTTTCCTCGCAGCAGTTCGACTGGAAACACAGCGTCGGCGTCGGCATTCGCTGGCTGTCGCCCATCGGTCCCATACGCGCCGACCTGGCGCACGCATTGTCCGACGAGGGCGGTTTCCGCCTGCATATCACCATGGGCCCTGACCTGTGATGCCTGCCTGGTTGCTCAAGTCGCTGCGCACGGCTGTTTACAGCCTGCTGTTCCTGGCGGGCCTGCTCCTGTTTGCCGCGCTGGTGCTGACCGGCACCGAAGGCGGCACCGCATTCCTGGTGCGCACTGCGCTGGACAAGGTGGAGGACGTGACCTCCATGCAATTTACTGTCGGTGGCATCGAGGGCACGCTGATTTCCGATCTGTCCTTGCGCCAGCTCAATGTTCACGACACGCAGACCGGCCTGCGCATCAATGCGGAATTCCTGGGCACCACGCTCGATATCCTGGCGCTGGCGGATTCCCGCGTGCACCTGCAGCGGCTCGAGGCACGCGGGCTTGTCGTCACCCTGCCAACCTCCGGCAGTGAAGAGCCATCCGATCCCGAGACAACCCTGAGCACGCTCTTTTCCCTGCCGGTAGGCATCGCGGTCGACAGCCTCGAGGTGGAGGGGGTCACAGTGACCGGCGAGCAGCCTTTGGCACTGCAATCCATCAGTGCTGCGCTGGCATGGGATAACACTCGCATGCTCGTCACCGCCCGGGTCATGCAGGATGCGCGCACGTGGGCCGCACCGGAGCTGGAGCTGGCAGCAGAGGGCTACCGCCTCACCGGCGGCATGATGTGGCAAACCGTCATTGGCGAACAGAATCTCGCCGGCTCACTCCAGGTATCAGGCACGCTCTACACAATGGATATCCGTCACGAATTGACTGCGCCCGTGGCGGTCACGACCGACGGCAATCTCGATACCGGGCTGCGTGCGGGTGATGTGCTCGGGTTTGATTTCGCGCACCAGGCAACCAGCGTCGGGGGCGATGCCTTCGGTGTACCGGCATTGGAAAATGTGAGCGGCACTGTCACCACCACGGGTACGCCGGCAAGCATTCGCCTCAATGCGGATGCCGATGCAAGGGTCAATGGACTGGGCAGTACCACGGTACGCTTTGCTGCCGATTACGCGGCAGCGCAACTGGCTGTCGAGGCGTTGTCGCTGGTCAACGACCGCTTCACCTTCGGTGCCGCCGGTTCGGTGGGTTTCAGCGACGGCCTGGTGCTGGACCTTGACTGGGACCTGGCGGACTTCACTGACGGTGATCTGCTGCCGCAGGTCGAACTGGCAGGCGTAAACGGCAACGGCCGGGTCAGGGTGAGCAGTACTGGCGACGAGACGCTGACGGAACTGAGCCTGGCCTCACTGACAGGCAGCCTCAACGGGTATCCGCTGTCCGGCAACGGTGAGATCCTCATCAACGGCAGCGCCATCAACAACGTGGCGCTGACCCTGGTTTCGGATGTGAATTCCCTGCGCCTGGAAGGCGGCATCACGCCCCGGCTGGACCTGCTCTGGGAACTGCAGGCGCCGGCCCTGACGCAGCTGCTCGACGGATTCACCGGCGAGATCACCGGCAGCGGCACACTGACCGGTACCACCGGGGCGCCGCAGGTGTCCGGCACCCTTGATGCCGCCGGGCTTGCCTACCAGGACAATGAGATTGCATTCCAGGCGGGGGTCCTCAATGCCGAGGCCAGTTACAGCGGTACCAGCAATGCCGTCAAACTGACCTATGCGAATGTCAGCGGCCGCTTTGGCGAACGCGACCTGGTCCAGGATGCGGGCATCCTGGAATTGACCGGGTCACCGGCTGACCATGCTTTCAGCCTGACCACCGACGGCCCCGAGATTTCCCTGGTGCTGGAAGGCGAGGGTGGCTGGTCCAGCCCGGCCTGGGAGGGCACGCTGGCAAATCTGGATTTGCGTTCGCCTTTCGGTGACTGGCGTTTACAGAATCCGCTGGCGCTGGCTCTGGCGCAGGACCATGCCGATATCGGCAGCCATTGCTGGCTCATGCGCGGCATCATGGTTTGCGGCGAGGCGGCCTGGACACGCGATGGCGGGCTCGGCGGCAACCTGGCCGTCGATAATGTCGACCTGGCCTGGTTGAACGACAACCTCGATCCACAGATTCCCGGTACCGCTGAAATCCAGGCAGCCCTGGCGGAACGGCCGCAGGGCATCGTCGACCTGATGGATGCCTATCGCGTGGCTATGCCGGGCAACGGCCTGGTGGAAGGCATGCTCGACATGACAGTGGAATTCGACGGCATCGGCCTGGCCTGGAACCAGACCACCATGACAGCAGAACTGGTCCCCCGCGATGTCAGCCTGGGCATCCTGCGCCCGTCCGCCGACGACCCCGATGCGATCGCCATCGAGCGCTACGGTATCGACGATATTGCGCTCAACGTGCAGCGCAATGCCGGGCGCTGGCAACTGCAGAACAGTTTCGAGATCTACCTGGGCGAGTCGGGTGGTCTCGATTTCCAGGGAGACTTCTCCGGCGACTTCAGTCTTGCTGACGACAACACCCTGGGTGGCGAATTCTCCCTGGTCTTCAACGACATCGCCTGGGTGGAGGCGCTGGCGCCCAATCTCAGCCAGGTAAGCGGGGAGCTTGGCGCCAGCGGCAATATCAGCGGCACGCTCCAGCAGCCGTTGCTCAACATGGATGCGCGCCTGGACAACGGCAGCCTCCGGTTGCCCGAGTTTGGTTTGCTCATGCAGGAAGTCGGCCTGGAATTTCACAGCGTCAACAGCAATGAAATCACCATCACCGGCAGTGCGCTTTCAGGGCAGGGCAGTATTACGCTCGACAGCCTGCTGACCATGCCGCTGCTGGATTCGCGCACGCTGGAAATCAGCGTGCGCGGCGACATGTTCGAACTGCTCAACACGCCGGAAACGACCATGGCGATCGCGCCGGACCTGGCGCTGGACTATCGCGAAGGTGTGCTCAACGTCAGCGGCAGCATCGACGTACCGACCATGCATATCGATTACTCCGATCGCGCGATCAGTGCGGGCACCGATACGATCGATGTCTCGCGCGATGTCGTGATCATCGCGGAAGACGGCAGTCAGCGTGCCGCGGAATCCGCCGAACTGCTCGGTCTGATCCCGGTCACTGGTGAGGTGCGCCTGGGCATGGGTGATGATGTTTCCTTCCAGGGGTATGGGCTGAACCTGCGCCTGACCGGCAACCTCGAACTCGAACAATCCATCGATCGGCCCATGCTTGCCCATGGCGAGCTGTCAATTCCCACCGGCAGCTACGAGCTGTACGGCCAGCGCCTGACCATCGATAACGGCAAACTGCTGTTCCTCGGCAACCCGCTGAATCCTGCCCTGGATATCCGGGCGGTAAGGCAAACCCGCGTGGCGGAAGTGGGCATCCTGATGAACGGCACAGCGCGGCGAATCAATGCCCAGTTGTTTTCGACACCTTCCCTGCCGGAAAGCGAAGTCCTGTCATTGCTCATCACGGGCAACTCCTTCAGCAACGGGGGCGATGCCCAGAGCGGGCAAAACATGCTCGGCGCCATCGCCCTGCTGGGCCTGGAGAAAGGGCAGGGCCTGACCAGCTCGGTGACAAGCAAGCTGGGCATCGACTCGGTGGCCATCACCAACGACAGCGACGACTACCGCGACAGCGCCATCGGCCTCGGCAAGTACATCCGCCCGAACCTGTTCATGCGCTATGACATCGGGCTGTTTGATCGCGAGAACGTGCTGACGCTGGATTACATCCTGACGGAACGCTTGAGGCTGGAAGTGGAAACCGGGGTCAGCCAGAGCGTGGACCTGACGTACACGGTGGAGAAGTAGAAATAAGGGGTAAGAGGTAAGAGAAGAGGTAAAAAAAGAAGATGCAGGTCGGATAAGGGCGCAGCCCGCCATCCGGCATCGTGAATCATTCCGGCAACGTCAGCACAACATTTTGCCGTTGCATGGGGTAGCAATACAGGTCTTCCGCGCAGCCCTGGTAATGGATGACAAAAGCGTACGTATGATCCTGTGCTTCCAGGGCCGTTAACGGAAACCGGTGAAGAAGCCTTTCAAAATACACAGCCACTTCACCGAAGAATTCGTCTTCCAGCATTTCCCCTGCCGGCAACTCGCCAATGTCGATGAC
>Ga0181587_10003023_pt1 | contig 13942 bp, 12 predicted proteins | sample 071ome_27_FD_132463 | JGI IMG/M metagenome (GOLD analysis project Ga0181587, IMG submission 132463) | Coastal salt marsh microbial communities from the Groves Creek Marsh, Skidaway Island, Georgia - 071409AT metaG (megahit assembly) | ecosystem: Environmental > Aquatic > Marine > Intertidal...
CTGAACCCGTTCTCGGAACTGGACCGTTTCGAAAAGCTTGCCAGCAAAAATGTCAGCGCATTCTCAATGGAAATGGTTCCGAGGATTTCCCGCGCACAGGCCATGGATGCGCTGTCCTCACAGGCCGCCATCGCAGGCTATAAGGCAGTGTTAATGGCAGCAAGCTTGCTTGGAAAATTTTTCCCGATGCTGACCACGGCGGTCGGTACAGTGAGACCCTCCAAGGTTCTGGTCATCGGTGCCGGCGTAGCCGGTCTGCAAGCCATAGCGACCGCCAGGAGACTCGGGGCAATTGTGGAAGGATACGACGTACGTGCGGCGGTGAAGGAACAGGTGGAATCTCTTGGAGCCAAATTTGTCGACGTAGGAATCAAGGCGGAAGGCAGCGGTGGTTACGCCAGGGAACTGACGGACGAGGAAAAACAGCAACAGCAGGATGTGCTTGCCCAGCACATAGCCGCCGCGGATGTGGTAATCACCACGGCTGCCATTCCCGGCAGGGCCTCTCCCCGTATAGTCACAACCGCCATGGTCGAGGCCATGCGCGGCGGTTCGGTAATCCTGGATCTGGCAGCGGAAGGCGGGGGCAATTGCGAACTCACCAGAGCAGGTGAGACCGTAATTCACAATCACGTAAAGATCTACGGACCGATAAATGTCCCAAGTACTGTTAGCAATCACGCGAGTGAGCTGTATGCCAAGAATCTTCTGAACTTTCTCGAGCTGCTTATTCAAGAAGGCCAGATAAACATAAATCTGGAAGACGAAGTTATCAACGACAGTCTGCTAACCCACGATGGAAAAATCCACCACCCTGTCCTCCAGGAAAGAATGAATAATCAAGGAGCGGAGTAATGATTGAAGGATTAGCTGCCCTCTATATATTTATGCTGGCAGGCTTTACGGGCTACGAAATCATCGCCCGAGTGCCGGTCATACTGCATACCCCACTGATGTCTGGATCAAACTTTGTCCATGGCATCGTGCTGGTCGGGGCGATGTTTGCGCTGGGAATCGCAGAAACCCCTGCCGAGCAGGTTATCGGATTCATTGCAGTGCTCCTCGGAGCCGGCAACGCGGTCGGTGGCTATGTGGTCACAGAGCGCATGCTGGAGATGTTCAAATCCAGCAAGAAAGAAAGCGGCGGGGAGGGTTAAATCATGGAGTTACTCATACAGGCTTCCTACTTCGCTGCTGCAGTCCTGTTTATCCTGGGACTCAAACAAATGAGCTCGCCGGTTACCGCCCGACGCGGAATTAATTGGGCCGGCGGCGGAATGGTACTGGCTACGCTGGTGACATTCGTCGCACCTGAAATCACCAGTACCAGCCATGCCACAACTAATCTGATCCTGATAATTGTTGCCATCGGCATCGGTGGTGGCTATGCCTGGTGGAGCGGCAAAAAAGTCGCGATGACCGACATGCCGCAGATGATCGCCATGTATAACGGTATGGGAGGCGGTGCCGCTGCCACTATTGCAGCTGTCGAATTATTGAAAGCAACCGACGAGGTGAACCGCGGCCTGGCCGACTCCATTCCCGACGCGCTCGGCGCTGACGTGGCAGTTCTCGCTATACTGGGAGCGATAATCGGAACCATCTCATTCAGTGGTAGCATCATCGCCTGGGCAAAACTGGACGGTCGACTGCATCGTAGCAAGCTGTTACCGGCCCAGCATCTGGTAAACGCGGTAGTCGCAATCGCAACTGTCGGTTTCGCCATCGCCATCTACTTCGCCAGCGACCTGTCTCCTATTATCATTTTCTACGCCCTGGCGTTGATCCTCGGGATTTTCATTACCGTGCCGGTCGGTGGTGCTGACATGCCGGTGATCATCTCCCTGTTCAATGCATTGACCGGACTCGCGGTAGGATTTGAGGGCTACGTACTCGGCAATGCGGCAATGATTATTGCCGGCATCGTGGTCGGGTCAGCGGGGAGCCTGCTGACCCATCTGATGGCAGTTGCCATGAATCGCTCGGTGGCTAATGTTTTCTTCGCCGGGGTAGGAACCGATACGGGTGGCGCCGCGACCAGCGATGAGCAAGGCATTATGAAAGAGATCCAGGCCCAGGACTCGGGCATCCTGATGGCTTTTGCCAGTCAGGTCATCATAATTCCGGGCTATGGGATGGCCGTTGCTCAAGCACAGCACAAAATTTGGGAACTGACTCAGTTACTTACCGATCGCGGCGTATCGGTCAAGTTTGCTATCCATCCGGTTGCCGGACGAATGCCAGGACACATGAATGTCTTGCTGGCGGAAGCAGGCGTGCCTTACGACATGATTTACGATATGGATGACATCAATGCCGACTTCAAGAACACTACGGTAAGCCTGGTGATTGGCGCCAACGACGTGGTCAATCCATCTGCCAAGAATGACAGTAGTAGTCCGCTTTACGGCATGCCTATACTTGATGCGATGAACTCAGATAACGTGATTGTCATCAAGCGAGGCAGGGGCGCAGGCTTCTCCGGCGTTGAAAATCCATTATTTTTCGCTGACAACACTCGCATGCTGTTTGGGGACGGTCAAAAAGCCGCCAACCAACTTATTCAGGCGGTCAAAGAGCTCTAGACACCTCATTGACTGCGGATCTGAAAGCAATCAATCTGTCGGCGCTGCCCAGCGCCGGCATGCTCCGACGCCTGGCCGCTCTGCTTTATGACGGGTTTCTGGTGACTGCGATCTGGATGCTTGCAGGCTTCATACTCCAATTAATCATCGGTACCGAATCCAATCGACTCGAAAACGGTGTGGTACAAACGGACCCTGTGGTTGATCTGGTGCTGTTTGCAATTATGTTAATTTCGGCCGCGCTGTTCTATATCTGGTTCTGGTGCCGGAGCGGTCAAACCCTGGGTATGCTGGCCTGGCGTCTTCGTGTTCAGGATTACCAGGGCGAACTCCTCACACCCTATCGGGCGGCATGGCGTTTTATACTGGCCTGGCCCTCATTTTTCCTTTTCGGTCTCGGGTACCTGTGGCTGTTGGTGGATAAACACCATGATGCAGCCCATGATCGTCTATCTAAAACCCGGGTCGCATTGCTGCCAAAGGAATTTCAGCCGCTTAAATAAGCGTCGCAAGCCCTGGTCAGAGTAGACTTGACCGTGGAGAGCAGCGGTAATCATTGTCGCAATGCAAAAGTCGCCAAAGTATTGCCTGAAATAATGGACACGTACTGAGTACCCTCAACCATGTAGGTGACCGGCGCCATCACAATTTGCCCACCGAGATTTTTGTACCACAGTAGCTCCCCCGTGCGGGCATCCAGAATATGGAAATACCCTTCTCGACCCCCGGTTAACAGTAAATCCGAAGCTGTCGTCAACATGCCACTGTCACTTACATCAAACTGTTCAAACTCCCAGACTTCTTCCCCGGTTTGAGGATCCATTGCCTTGAGTGATGCATGTCCTACTTCATCGGTCCAGTTATTTATCGGATTTGTGCGACCGATCCCTATGGTAGGAGCACCCTGCACCGGCGCCAGGACCGAAAATCCGCCTCCGAGGAAGGCCCTGCCGGGTTCATACTCAGCCTCTTCGGCTCGGTAAATAGTTGCGTAATCTTCCCAGGCACTGAAATAAAACAGCCCGGTACGTGGACTGAAAGAAGGTGGATACCAATTCGTGCCGCCCTGATTACCCGGATATGTCGGCATACCCTCTGGTTGTGGCGTTGGAATGGGTCTCCCGTTCTCATCGAGCCCGCTGGACCAATTTACCCGGACATAGGGCTTACCAACCAGAAACTCTCCATCTGTCCGATCGAGGACGTAGAAGTATCCGTTGCGGTTCGCCCACATCATGACCTTACGCGCTTCACCTTGCCAGTCAATATCGGCTAGCACCGGCACCTGCACCGAATCATAGTCGTAGCCGTCGTTGGGCGTGAATTGAAAGTACCATTCCAGTTCGCCCGTATCCGCGTTCAGTGCAATTACCGAATCTGAATACAGGTTATCGCCGGGACGCTGCCCGGCATTCCAGTCGGGACCCGGATTGCCTACTCCCCAGTAGGTGAGATTAAGTTCCGGGTCGAAGGACCCAGTAATCCATACGGGCGCTCCGCCATGTTGCCAGTCATCGCCCTCCCATGAGTCATGGCCCGGCTCGCCAGGCGCGGGAATTGTGTAAGTTTTCCAGGCTTGTTCTCCGGTTACAGCATCAAACGCAGCGACGTAACCACGAATGCCAAATTCGCCGCCACCTACTCCCACCATGATTTTGTCCTTGACCGCCAGCGGCGCCATCGTGACCGAATAGGCCAGATCGACCTCACCTACCTCCACGTTCCAGAGCACCTGTCCATTGATACGGTCGAGCGCCACGAGGCGAGCATCCAGGGTGCCCATATAAACACGATCATCCAGTATCGCCACGCCGCGATTGTTGGCGCCGCAGCAGACCCTGGCGTTCTCAGCAGGCGTGTGTCTGTATTTCCAGAATACCCGACCGGTCACGGCATCTACTGCCATGACACTGTTGGGTCGTTCGGTGACATACATGATGCCGTCCACCACCAGCGGATTACTTTGCCACGCACCAAAGACCTGGTTGGGCAGCATCCAACGTAGCTCCAGGTCGCCCACATTTTCTCGAGTGATCTGTTCCAGACGACTGTGACGCTGACTCAGATAGCCACCGTTGTAGGTCATCCAGTTTTGCGGCTCGCTGTCGGCATTGAGAATGCGCTCAAACGGCACCTGGGCTACCGCCGCCACCGATGAAAGCAGAAGGAACGACAGTCCCAGACTGAAAACTTGCGTGAAAATAAAATTTTTAGTCATCATTGACCTCGCAATGTGAGCAGATAGCCAACCAGATCGGCCACTTCCTCACTCGAGAAAGTCGTGGGCCTGTGTGTTGGAGTAGAACTGAGTTCGTAGCGAACCAGGTCGGCTTTGATTAGCGAACGCAGTCGCTCCTGGGAATCTATTACCTGAACCGTATAGGTATCCTCATTAAGGCGGCGACCGGTAATCACCTCTTCATCCCGAGTCACGATTCGTACCGCTCGGTTAATCGGCAGCAGGGCATTTTCTGGATCCAATAGGGAACGTTGCAATGCCGCTGGCGTTCTAACGGCGCCAATTTCACTGAGATCCGGCGCTGTTCGTGGTCCATCTCCGTTCACACGATGGCAATCGGCACAATTTCCGGCACCGCGAAATAGCGACTGACCGCGAAGCGGATCTCCGATCCTGACCGCCACCCCATCAGGGTCAAACCCTGCTCTGATATAAGCTATTACGCCATCCAGTTCAGTCTGGCTGAGACCAAAGGCTGGCATGCGACCTTCCGCGGCACCCCCGGAGATAACGCGTCTCAGGTCTTCGTCGGAGTTGGCGTTTCGAAAAACTCCACGTCGCAGGTTGATTCCGTCTACAGTATCACCATTGGGGCCATGGCAAAGGGCGCATTGTTGCGAATAAACGCGGGACCCAGCCTCGATCGCGGCACTGGTGTACTGGTGATCACCCAGTTCCTGGGCAACAAGCTGCCCGCCCAGATTCAAAAACAACAGCCAGGCACCGAAACGGACCTTGTTGCGTATGTTGATCATCATTAACCCTTCCAGATTACCAGTTTCAATTTTTCGGGCACAGGCCGGGAGAATAATCGCTTATTGCCGTCTACGGCAAGCCGCAGGAACTTAATCGGGTTAATGGCACGAGACGAGACTTGGAATCATAAACTGGGGTGGTTAACGCACCCGCCGTATGAGTAAAACACCCAGCACAAAGCAAACAATTATAGGAAACATAACTGCGAGAACGGGGCTAAAACCATAAAGGAGACTTGCCGGTTCCAGCAGCCGCTGAACAATGGTGAAACCCAGGCCAATAAATATCGCTACGAATATTCGAAATCCCATGGTCGCTTCCCGCAGCGGACCAAATATAAATGAGATCGCCAGCAGCACAAGAGCTCCGGTCGCAGCCGGCTGTAACAGTTTTTTCCAGAACGCCAGGTAATAGCTGCCAGCTTCCAGGCCTTCCTCCCTGAAGTAGGCGGCAAATCTGAACAAACCGGAAATTGACTGGCGCTGGGGATCTACCAGTAATACGCTCAATAATTGTGGTGAAAGATCTATATTCCAGTCCAACTGAAGATAAGAGCGCAGTGCAATGTTATCGCCCTCAAACACCGTTTCCACTACGTCGTAAAGCCGCCAGTAACCCGGCTCCGCGACAAATTGTCCGTTCGCGGCGAAGCTGCTGGAAACCAGCCGGCGCTGATTGTCCAGCAGGTATCGCGTCACGCCTATGAGTTCCTCTCCGCCAGGAATAATGGCGTTAATATGGATATATTCATTCCCTATGCGCTGCCAGGTTCCTGTACTACCGCCGAGAGCCTGCTCACCGCTCAGAAGAACAGCCTTGTCGCTTTGCGCCTGCTGTTCAAGTCGCGGCGCAACGAATTCCCCCAGCAACAGGCTCAACGCCATCACCAGCAACGTGGGCTTCATCGCAGACCATACAACCCGCCATGAATTGACACCTGCAGTCTGGATCACTACAAGCTCATTGTGTGACGCAAGAATTCCCATGCCGATCAGTGCACCACCCAGGGCCGTGAACGGTAACAGCTCATAGATTGCAGTTGGCGTAGTCAGAAGAACGTAGTACAGCGCAGAGAACGACGTATAGTTTTCATCGGTGACCCCAAGCTCGTCGGCCAGCGAAAACACCAAATCCACGCTGGTGGTCAACGCCATTACTACCAGCATCGCGGCCAACACGGTTTTTCCGATATGGCGATCAATTTTGCGCATTAGCTACCTGCTCCACCGCGCCTACCGAATTCAAAATCCTGGTATAAAAGCCAGCCAACCAGCAGAAAAACGCCGTGAACCCACCACAGGCCAAGAACCGGCGATAGCCTCCCGCCCGCTAGTTGTTCGCGACAAAGCTGTAACAGCATGTAATAAAGGGCGTAGACAAGGGCAGCGGGAACCAGTTTGCTAAATCGCCCCTGGCGTGGATTGACCTTGCTCAACGGGACCGCCATCAAACTCATGATGGGAATAATCAGTACAGCCGAGATACGCCACTGTAATTCGGCCTGGTATTCCGGCTCTGCAACGCCCAGCAACTCGCCGGTGCGCAGCGCTTCTTTTTCATCAACCTCCTCCAAGCCGGTGGGCTCAGGCAACAGGATGGCCTGTGCATCAAACTGACCGATTGTGAATTCTGCCGAGCCCGGCTGCCCTTGATATTGCAGTACGTTTTCCAGGCGCATAAAACGTGCGCCGCTTACCGCATCAATTTCAGGGCGCGCTGTTTCGGAGATTATTACCCTAATCCCGGTACGCGCGCCGCGCCCTTCCGTAGTTGAGACGACAAAGACGTTTTCCAGCTGTCGGCCGCCAGTAATTCCTGTAATGCGTTCGGCATAAGTAATTCTTCCCCCTTCGTCGAACTCCTGAAACTGGCCGGCAGTCATCAGATCCACTTCTGTCAATTGATCCTGTCGCTGCAACAACCGCTCGGTATTGCGTATTCCCCAGGGTGCCAGCAAAAGGCTCAGAATCGCTACCAGTATGACCACCAGCAAAGAGCTCGCAAGCGTGAATGCCAGCAGGCGCCTGCGGCTCAACCCGCTGGCAATCAGTACCGTCATTTCGTTTTCGGCGTACATGCGCCCGTAAGCGAGTAGAATGGACAGAAATAGAGCCAACGGCAAAATGACCAGCAGAAAATCAGGAAGGCGATAAAACATTAGCAACAACAGCACATCCGATGCCATTTTGCCGGCTACAGCTTCCCCAAGATACAGAATAAAACGATTTTGCAACCCTACCACCAACAGGATGAGGGTTACGGCCGCAGTAGCGACCAGGATTTGCTTGCTGAGGTATCGGAATATGATCACGCTAGTGCTCGAACCGAACTGCGAACCCGGAGATTCTGGCTAGCGGACCTGTACCAGCTTACGCGACCTGTGAGGCAGGTTTTTCGAGTAGCGACTGGAAAGCGCCGGGCAATTCCGCCAACTTGTGATTGTCAAAATCAAAAAATACCACGCCCACGTTGGCAATGCACACAACTGTATCAAGCGCTCGGTTAGTGACTTGAAATCCGATGTCCAATCCATACTTGTTAAACTTGGCGACACCTACATCAACAGTGAGCACATCATTGGCAAAAGATTCTGAACGGAAATCGATTGCCAGATCAGTGACCACCATCCCCAGACCATAAATATTGGATTCGGTGAATCCCAGGTCAGCCAGAAATTGCAGTCTTGATTCATGGATGAGATTGATCATTGCAACACTGTCCATGTGGCGCGCGTAATTCAGATCACTGATCCCGACAGTCCGTTCCATGCTGTACCGAAAGGTTTCTGGGGGACTTAACTTCACTCGTTGCATACCGTCTCCGCTGCTCACGTGCCTAATTTTGTTGACTGGCTGATCGCCATATTGATTTTTTTTTAGTAACTGCCTGATGTCAGACAACGGGGATCAGCATTGGTTCATCGGTGTGCCGGTAATTTCGGCGCTGTTTTTAAAAAGCGCGGATTCTATCAGCCTTGAATCCGAATTTTCCAGTCCGAATCCTGCAATTTACCGGATTGACTCGACCCAGTGTTGCTTAACTCATTGTTTAAAACTAGGATTACCGTCTTTCCAATACAACCACAGGTACCTGCACTCTCCATGAAGTACTCGATAAGCGCATCTCAACCAGCCAACATAAAAACCGACTGTCTGATAGTGCCGGTGCTGGCGCAAGGCATTCTTACAGAATCCGGCAAACAACTCGACGGTTCCTGCAACAAACAACTGAGCCAGTTACTGCGCAGCGGCGATCTGTCAGAATCGGCAGGTAGCACTTTAGTGCTGCACAACCCGGCCGGAGCGCGTTCGCGTCGCATCCTGCTGGTCCGCAGTGGGGCCAGCGAAAATCTTGATGGCAAAGCTTTTCGAAAGTTCATACAGGCCTCGAGCAAGGCGCTTGATGCTCTGGCAGTAGGCAGCGCGCATTTGCTAGTCGATTCGCTAGACATCAAGGACCGGACTGGCAGCTGGATAGTCAGTCAGGCAGTTCAGGAGCTGGAGACCTGCGCCTATAGCTACGATCGCACCAAAAGCAAGAAATCCAGAAAGTCCGGATTGAAAGAAATAGGCTTTTCCCTGCCTGCAGATTGTTCGCGGGCCCAAGCCAACGAAGCTATCAAGCTCGGCAACGCGGTGAGCAGCGGCATCAACATCGCCAGGGAGCTTGGCAACCTGCCCGGCAATATCTGCACACCAACTTTCCTGGCAGACGAATGCAAAAAGCTGGCATCGCGCTACCCTGCCATCAAGACCCAGATTCTGGGCGAGAAACAGATGCAACGGCTCGGAATGGGATCTCTGCTTTCCGTCAGTTCCGGCTCTGCTGAGGAAGCCAAATTGATCGTAATGCAATACCAGGGCAGCACAAAATCCGGAAGCAAACCATTTGCGCTGGTAGGTAAAGGGGTCACCTTCGATACGGGCGGCATCAGTCTAAAACCAGGTGCCGCAATGGATGAGATGAAATTTGACATGTGCGGCGCAGCAAGTGTAGTTGGAGTGATGAACAGCATTGCGCAGCTGAAATTGCCAATCAACGTCGTCGGTATTATCCCGAGTGTGGAAAACATGCCAGGCAGCAGGGCAACCAAACCTGGCGATGTAGTTACGAGTATGTCGGGCAAAACCATAGAAATTCTCAATACCGATGCAGAAGGCAGATTGATCCTTTGCGACGCTCTGACCTACGCAGAGCGGTTCAAACCTCGATCAGTTATAGATATCGCCACTCTTACCGGTGCCGCGGTTGCAACATTCGGTAATGTCGTGACAGCCCTGATGGCAAATGACCAGAACCTGGCAGATGAATTGCTGGACTGCGGACAGCAAAGTCTGGACCCCGTCTGGCAACTACCTCTCTGGGACGAGTACCAGCCGCTCTTGGACAGCAATTTTGCCGACCTTGCCAATATAGGTGGGCCGCGGGCAGGCACGATAACTGCCGCCTGTTTCCTGTCCCGCTTTAGCGAAAAATTTAAATGGGCGCATCTGGACATCGCCGGCAGCGCCTGGAATTCCGGCAAGGAAAAGGGCGCGACCGGTCGACCGGTTGCATTGCTCATGGACTATCTTCGCAGGCAAAAAGCCTGATCCCCGTGAGGGCGCCCAAAATCAGCTTCTATCCGCTCGAGCACGGTGATCTTGAGGATGCGCTGCAGTTTGCCTGTCGTCTGACGGAAAAGGCCGTGCAACTCGGACATGCGGTCCATTTGCTGGTAAGAACTCAAGAGCACGCTCGGAAACTGGACGAATTGTTGTGGCAATTCCGCGCAGACAGCTTTATTCCTCATCAAATACTGCCGCTTACCCAAAACGAATGTCAGCAGAACTGCGCAGTTACCCTCGGAACTCAGGAACACCTGCCCCCGACTTGCGAGATTCTGGTCAATCTTGACTCCAAGGTGTGGACCCACTATCAAGAGTTCGAAGATGTTCGCGAAATCGTGGCGGCGGCGGAAAAAGAGCGCCAACTGGGCCGGCAGCGCTATCGTCACTATCAGGATGCAGGTTGTCCACTGGAAACCAAGCGGCTTGCCACCGGCAACAAGATTCGCTCCTGACAATCCGATCCCTCGCTGACGAGTCGGTGCAGAAAGGGCCAATCGCGCCAGGTTGCTGTATACTTGCGCCATTTCTGCAGACAGCACGATGTATTCGATGGACAAGACTTTCCAACCCCAGCAACTCGAGGCCCGATGGTACAAAACCTGGGAGGATGCCGGTTACTTCGTACCGCAGGGCGACGGTGACCCCTACTGCATAGTCATACCGCCGCCCAACGTGACGGGCCACCTGCACATGGGCCACGGCTTTCAGCAGACCATCATGGATGCGCTTACCCGGTACCAGCGCATGATGGGACGTCGGGCATTATGGCAAGTAGGCACCGATCACGCCGGCATCGCAACACAAATGGTAGTGGAACGACAGCTCAGTGCCGCCGGTACTGGCAGAGTCGAGCTGGGCCGGGAATCTTTTGTGGCCAAGGTGTGGGAATGGAAGGAAGAGTCCGGGGGCAACATAACACGCCAGCTGCGACGCATGGGCTCATCTCCCGACTGGAGTCGCGAGCGTTTCACCATGGACAATCAGCTCTCCAAAGTAGTCGAGAAAGTATTCATCGATCTGTATGAAGAGGGCCTGATTTACCGAGGTAATCGCCTGGTAAACTGGGATCCTGCGCTGCATACCGCCATTTCCGACCTCGAGGTGATATCCCAGGAAGAAAACGGCTCTCTGTGGCATTTCCGTTACCCCCTTTGTGATGGCGCAACCACCGCCGAAGGCGTCGACCATATCGTGATAGCGACCACTCGTCCGGAAACGCTGCTGGGCGACACGGCTGTGGCAGTGCATCCCGACGACCAGCGCTACCAGGCGTTGATCGGCAAATGGGTTCAGCTACCTCTCTGCGACAGGCGTATTCCTGTCGTAGCCGATGAATACGTCGATCCTGAATTCGGAACGGGCTGCGTAAAGATAACCCCGGCTCATGACTTTAATGACTATGAAGTCGGCAAGCGTCACGACCTGGCGGTAATCAATATATTCACGATTGACGCCACGATTAACGATAACGCGCCACAATCCTACCGCGGCTTGGACCGATTTCAGGCGCGTGAACGGGTCATTAAAGATATTGAACAGCTGGGCTTGCTGGAAAAAATCGAACCCCACAAGCTAAAAGTCCCCCGCGGTGATCGCAGCGGAGTGATCATAGAGCCCTATCTCACCAATCAGTGGTACGTTGCGGTAAAAACCCTTGCCGAACCTGCGATCAAGGCCGTGGAGGATGGTGACATCCAGTTCGTTCCGAAAAACTGGGAGAACACCTATTTCGCCTGGATGCGAGACATCCAGGACTGGTGTATCAGCCGGCAACTCTGGTGGGGGCACCGAATACCGGCATGGTTTGATGACCAGGACAACATCTATGTTGGCCACAACGAAGCCGAAGTGCGCGCCAGGCATGGACTGGCGGATGACCTCGAGCTACATCAGGATGAAGATGTTCTGGATACCTGGTTCTCATCAGCTTTATGGACCTTTTCCACTCTCGGCTGGCCCGATGATGAGGAAACTTTCAGGACTTATCACCCCACTGACGTGCTGGTGACCGGCTTCGACATTATTTTCTTCTGGGTCGCTCGAATGATCATGATGACTCTGAAGTTCACCGACCAGGTTCCATTTCGCAAGGTTTACATTCACGGGCTAATTCGCGATGACCATGGACAGAAAATGTCCAAATCAAAAGGAAATGTACTTGACCCTATCGATTTGATTGACGGCATCTCACTCGAGGGACTGGTAGAAAAACGAACCAGCGACATGATGCAACCCGAGCTTGCTGGCAAAATCGAAAGGATGACCAGAGAAGCTTTCCCCGACGGTATTCCCGGTTATGGAACCGATGCCTTGCGCTTCACTTTCTATTCCCTTGCTTCAACAGGTCGCGACATCATCTTTGATCTGGGTCGCATCGAAGGTTATCGTAATTTTTGCAATAAAATATGGAATGCAGCGCGTTATGTGCTGATGAACACAGAACACAAGGAACTGGACAAGTCAGCAATCGGTGAATATCGCCTCACGGTCGCCGATCGCTGGATTCTTTCGCGCTTGCAGCTGACTGTTGCAAACGTGCATGGCAGCATGGCGAACTACCGGTTCGACCTGGTATCTCAGGCAATACACAGCTTCTTCTGGGACGAGTTCTGCGACTGGTATCTGGAACTCTCAAAGCCGATACTCTGGGACGAGGAGGACAATCCCGAGCAGGCGCGAGCGACCCGCTTCGTTTTGCTGGTTGTGCTTGAGCAAAGCCTGCGCTTGCTGCATCCGTTCATGCCCTTTATCAGCGAAGAAATTTGGCAACGGGTAGCGCCATTGTTAGGAATACATGACCCCACGATAATGCTGCAACCCTATCCGACCGAGAACGACGAATTTTGTGACGCCGATGCCGAGGCGGAAGTCGACTGGCTAAAGGGCGTAATTGTTGCAATCCGCAATATACGCGGCGAAATGGACATATCCCCGGCCCGCGAAATTCCAGTGCTGCTTCGCAATGGCAGCAATGCAGACAGACAATTACTTGATACCAACCGCCAATACCTGACCAGGCTGGCTAAATTGGCATCGATCGAATGGCTCGACGAAAGCAGCGAGGTACCGCCGTCTGCGACCCAACTTCACGGCGAACTGGAGATACTGGTACCCATGGCTGGACTCATTGACTTAACCGCCGAAATCAATCGGCTGGAGAAGGAAACAGCCAAAATCAGTGGCCTTTTAGAAGGTATAAACAGGAAGCTTGCCAATGATAAATTTATCGGCAATGCGCCCCAGGATATTGTGGCCAAAGAGCGGGAAAAGCAGGCTACGCAGCAGAAAGCATTGCAGGCGCTCAATGATAGACTGAAATTACTGCAAAAAATAAGCTAGGAACTTGATCCGGTAGGACGAATGGAAGCGTATCCCTCATGCGAACATCTATAATTCGGGTTTAATTTCGAGACACTGGTTTCGATCCGACGAAAGCCCTCCTGAATCATCCCCAAAATGAAAAAATCTCTTGTAATTTCGCTCTTACTGACATGTTCATTGCTTTCGTTTGGCAGTAGCGCTCAGGATAGCGATGCAGATACAGCAGACTCCACAGTCGTCTATCCTGCCTCATATTTCGACCAGTACAACCCTCTCACCCTTAGTGACATGCTCGAGCGTATTCCTGGCATCAGCGTTGGGCGTGGCGGACCTGGCGGCGGCAGAGGCGGCGGCAGAGGCGGTTTTGGCGGCGGAGGGGATCGCGGCCTGGGAACGGGCGGCAATCTGCTGATCAACGGCCAGCGAATTGC
>Ga0181587_10003024_pt1 | contig 13940 bp, 9 predicted proteins | sample 071ome_27_FD_132463 | JGI IMG/M metagenome (GOLD analysis project Ga0181587, IMG submission 132463) | Coastal salt marsh microbial communities from the Groves Creek Marsh, Skidaway Island, Georgia - 071409AT metaG (megahit assembly) | ecosystem: Environmental > Aquatic > Marine > Intertidal zone...
CCGCGTGCAGATTCAAACCTCGGCCCTGGGCGATATTCGCGGCGTCCGTGGAAGCGCACCCATGACCTTCAACGGGGTGACCACCGTGATGGACGTGCCGTTCGTCGCCCTCACGGACTCCAACCCGTTCCTGCGACAGTGGGCAAACGAGGGCGTGTACGGGCTGCTGGGGATCGGCACCAAGGGCGAGGGCCAGGTCAATCCCTTCTCCACCCTGCCCGGAGTCTTGGGGTTGCGCTGGAGTGTTCACTTCCAACGGACGCGCGGCGAGACCATCGGACGACGCGGCGAGATCGTCCTGGGCGCGAAGCCGCCGCTGGAGTCGACGATGTCGTTGACCATGCCGTACGTCGGTCAAGATTCGAACGGTGCTCGCCTCTGGAACGACCAAGCCACTCCCGGCTGTTGGCGATTCGGTCGGCGACCTGAGGTGTGCCTGCCCACTCAACTCGATGCAGCGTTCAACATCACGCGGGTGCGCGGCGCACGCTTTAGAACACTGAAGACGAACAGTCAGGGCAATCTCCGGCGCGGAACATCCGTCAGGTGGGCCGAACCAGGATCGGCCTTCACCGGCATCACCTACCGCGCCGGAAATCGTCCCTCGGTGAACCTCACTCGAGTCATTCCGAAGGGGCAAGGACGGATCATCGTCGGAAACGACCTCTACTTCGACAACGTCGTGACCTACAACACGATCACGGGCAAGGTCTACATCAGTGACGCACGCTAGGAAGGGACGAGCATGACCAACACACCGAACATCAGCCGCAGGAGACTGCTCCAAGCAGCCGGTGTGGCGGGCGTCGCCGCAACCGGTGCAGCGGCAATGAGCACGTCCTCGGCAGCCGCGCGTCAACCATTCCAGCCGCGTGGTCGACTCAAGCGTCGACCCAACTTTCTGATCATCATGGTCGACGAAATGCGCACTGCCCCAGCGTACGAATCCCCCGCTCTACGTGCCTGGCGTGCAGCGAACCTCCCAGCCCAGCGATTGATCCGCAGCAACGGCTTCGACTTCACCGAGCACCACATCATGTCCGCCGCCTGCCAACCAAGCCGGGCGTCGATCTACACCGGCCAGTACCCCTCGCTGCACGGCGTCTCTCAGACTTCAGGGGCGGCCAAGAGTGCCATCGAGGAAGACCTCTACTGGCTCGAGCCCGGAACCGTTCCCACTTTGGGGAACTACTTCCGAGCAGGTGGGTACGACACCTATTGGAAGGGCAAGTGGCACGTATCCGATGCCGATCTCTACCAACCCGGCTCCTATAACCCGATGCCCTCGTACACAGATTCCGGCGCACGCGATCGCTACCTCGAGGAGATTTACCTCGAGGCGGAGATGCTCGACAAATTCGGATTCAACGGCTTCATCGGGCCCGAGCCGCATGGCAGCAACCCTCTGAACTCGGGATCTTCGGCATGGTTCGGCCGCGGACGCGACAAGGCGTACGCGGAGATGAGCGTCGAGCAACTCCAGCGCCTGAGAAACTCCGACAACCCCTGGTTACTCGTCACGTCCTTCGTAAATCCGCACGACATAACCCTGTGGGGCCGCTTTACCCTCGCGGCATCAGCGCAGGCCGAGGCCGCGGGAACACGAGACGCGTTCTACCTACCGCAACAACTCGTAGGTTCGAATGTTCCGCGAGATCTGTTCACTCCGGCCTACCGAGCTTCGGAGAATGAAGATCTTTCGCGCAAGCCAACGGCGCAGGGAAGTTTTGTCGATCAATACCCATTCGGATTCCAGCCGCTGAACAACAACCTCATGTACCACCGCTTCTACTACCAACTTCAAAAGGAAGTGGACGATCACATCGCCAGCGTTATGAGCGCACTGATGTCCAATCGAAAGCAGTACCGGGACACCATCGTCATCTTCTTGTCCGACCATGGCGAGATGTTGGGCGCCCACGGTGGCATGTTCCAAAAGTGGCACAACGCGTACGACGAAATCCTGCGAGTGCCGTTCGTCTTCCACAACCCGGAACTGTTCCCGCGTGCTCAAGCATCGGACGTTCTGACAAGCCATGCGGACCTGATCCCGACCATGCTCGGATTGGCTGGGCTCGATGAATCCGCGATCGCGAAGGACCTGCGCAACACGCACACTCAGGTGCGGCCACTGCCCGGCCGTGACCTATCCGGGATTCTGCTCGGGGAAGACGATCCGGCTTCGGTTCGCGATCAGCCCGTCTACTACATGACAGACGACCAGCCATTCAAGAGCACTAGTGCGATCTCGCTCTTGGGTACCGCCTATGAACCTGTCGAGCAGCCGAATTGCGTGGAGACCGTGGTTGCCCATCTACCCACGGGGCTCGGTGGAACTATCGAGAAATGGAAGTACTCCCGGTACTGGGACAACCCTCGGTACTGGAGCACCCCAAACGTCCAAGACGTTCGAACCTTCGTTCCCGGCATGTACAACAAGCCCGGAGAACGCGTCGCGATCACGACCGTCAAATCGATGAATCCTTCGGACGGCGAAACAGCCCCACCCGATGATCAATTCGAGCTCTACAACGTGACCCGCGATCCTGCGGAACTACTGAATCTTTACGGAGCTGTAGAGCATCAACCGGTTCTCGCCATCATGCAAAAGCTGCTCGACGCTGAGCGCGGATCAAAGCGGCTCGAGCCGACCTATCAACCCTGGGCGGATGGAACAACTCAACAGTTCCCCTTCGCCGGGTCGGCAACGGTGAGCTCCTAGAGAAGTGCTCGGACCGCGACGTCCAAGACCGCCTCGCCCGTGACGGATTTTCGACACAATGAGGGCGTGAACGACGTCCTCGACATCATCGTGGTCGAGGACGAACCACTCTACCGGGAATTGCTCTGCACGGGGCTGGTCAGCAAGTTGCCTGATATTCGCGTCTTGGCGTCTTTCGCGAATGCGGAGGAACTCCTGGAGTCCGCACCCGACATCACTGCCGATGTCCTACTCACGGACATAGATCTCGGCGGTGGAGAGGACGGATACGCACTCGCTACCCGGTTGGCCGCCCATCGACAAGTTCGGGGGGTCGTGCTCTTGTCGAATTTCGCCATGCCGGCACTGTTGGCCGACGCTCCGGTAACCGGCGGGCTCGGCTGGGCATATTTACTCAAGACAAGCGTTGCTGACTTGGGTCAACTTCGGCTGGCTATCCACGGAGCGGTGGCCGGCGATCTCGTCGTGGACTCCACCCTCACCCGCGCTCTCGCCCCGCGCGCGGAGGGCCCACTGATGCACTTGACGACCCGGCAATCGGAGGTCTTGACGTTGATGGCAAATGGTTGGTCGAATTCGAACATCGCCGATCACTTGGTTCTCAGTGTCCGCTCTGTCGAGTCAATCGTCTCGGACATCATTCGCATTCTTGGTGTCGATCCACACGCGAAAGACATCAATGCGCGCGTAGCGTGCGTATCCATGTATCTGCGCAGCACCACCCGGGTCAATAGCCAACAGGCAAGGCCCCGACCGTGAAGCTCAATCACGATTGGCATGAACCACGCGCCAGTCCCTTCGTGCTCTTTTCCCTACTGAGCATTCCATTCATGCTCGTGCTGTTCGATCGATGGGACATTGCGCCTCTCGTCTTTGCGATCAGCATCACTGCAGCCAATGGACTTACGCTGGTATCAGAAGTGGTGGCGCTTCGATTCCTACGCTCGAGATCCGTAGGGCGACCCGGTTTACGAAGATGGCTACTGCAGTACGGGCTCGGCAGTTTGGTCGGGAGCGCTGTACTCGTCATGGCGATGGCAGCCATAGGAGTTGCCCAGGATCGCGAACCATTTGTGCTCGCAATCGTCTTCTTCACCCGAATCATGAATACCTACCTGTTCGCCTTCATCGTCGATGAGGTCGTCAGCTATCGACGCGAAGCTCAGAAGATCCGCGACGACTTAGCCCCCTCCCTCGTGGCCGTGATCAACACCAATGCCCTGCTCGCTCGATTCGACGATTCGAGGGAACGCCACGAATTGGAGGTGATCGCAGAACATGTGGGCCGACCACTGCATGAGTTGAACATCGAATCTCAATGCCTGGGCAACGATGCGGCCGCTAATGCAATTGAAGACTTCATCGATGGCACGCTTCGCCCACTGAGCCATCGGATGCACCCGACGTCCATCTCCGTCGGTATCAAGTCAGCCGCGGAGGCTCTCGGTGTTCATCTAGTGCTTGATGACTCGGCCCTCGCGCTCGAATCCTCACATCAATTGCTGGACGAATCCGTTCTTTTGGAATTCCATCGGTGGATGGCGCAAACCGCTGACCTGAATGCCGTGAATGCGTCTCCGCTGATGATTCGCGCCGCTGTTCATGATCGTTGCCTCGTCGCTTATGTGCCGATCGGACACGCAGCACCCTTAGATGCACGTCACATCGTCGCGGGGCTCGAATACGTCGATGATTGCTCCATCGGCATGCCCTTGAAGGGTCAGTTCATCGACCCCTCCTCGGCTCGGCTCGCGCAGGGTCAACCCCCGCTCGAATCGGATGCATTGCCCCGGAGCCCTCGGCGCTGGAGTGGAACCCAGGGTCCGTCGCCTTACCTTGTGGGTGCCCTGATGCTGGCGGCCGCACCTGCGATCACCTTCATAGCCAACGCCCAGGTCACATCGGCCATGTTGGCGGCGGTCGTTTTATCCTCCGCTCTCTCGGTCACACTGGCTATCGGACTCACGCGACTACGCATCAGCGGAACAGGGTGGTGGCCACCGACGTGGATCGCGATCTCGTGGATCTCGCTGGGGATCCTCACCGGCCTTGCTTCGGCGACAACGCTCGTGTACTTCGGTTCATCCGGCGAAGGAATCGACACCGGCGTCTACATCACTGAAGTGATTCGGGGATGTGTCCGGCTATCGCTTCCGGGAATTGTGATCTCCTTCTTCGGTGAATTCGTGCTGCAAGCGAAATCACTGGCGGACACGGTGCGCGTACAGACCGCACAAGCACTCGAAACCCGCGAAGAGATTCTGACCAAGGAACACGATCGCTCTCGCCTGATAGCCGAGGTTTTGCACCGACAGATTCAGGCTCGGCTTGCGGCAGCGGTACTGCTTTTCCGCCTAGATAGACGTGACGATGCGATAGCCGCACTCGACTCCGTCGCCCAGCACCTCCTCCCAAATCTGATCCACGACCTGAGCCAACTCGACTCCGCGGCCAGCATCGATCGCGACGAGTTCCATTCTCCGGGCCTGACGATTACCTACGATCCCAATCCCGTTTTGCGGCACCTCATGGAAAGCCAGGGCTGGAAGGTCGAGGCGATAGTTGCCGAGTGCGCAACGAACGCCATCCGACACGGATCCGCGTCGCGACTTGATGTCGCAGCGTTTGAGGATCGAGATCACATAATCCTCACCTGCACCGACGATGGCCTGGGGCCTTCGGGTGACGCCAACCATCGTGGACTCGGAAGCAGGGTGTTCGACACCGAAGTGGGTCCGACCCAGTGGCACATTCGACATGAGGCAGGCTCGACCACCGCTTCCTTTCGCTTTCCGTACCAGCACGGTTTGACGGCCGACCCCCGGTCCGGAGACTTTGTGAGTGGCCACATTTCGAGGTGAGAGCATTCCACGATGGTTGACCGTTCTGCTCGTCCTCTTGGCCGTGATCGTCATTGTCCTCACGATTGCTCTCGCGCGAGTCCTCATGACCGTGCGCGATCCCGCCGCACTAGTTCGAGAAGATCGACTCACCAACGCCGACATCTGGGATGTCGAGCCTCGAATGATGGCGGCAGGCTTGGGCTTTACCAACATCATCGGCGTCGAAGGCCTCTCAACCGATGATCTTGACCAATCTCGCACTCGCGTAAGGCTCGCCGGTGGGGCCTGGAACATCCCCGACTGCGCGCCCGGCTCCATCCCGGAATTGGTGAGCTACACGAGCGCCGCGACACCGGAATCGGTGAAAACGACGTACGGAGAACTCGTCTATTACGCCGATGGCCTACCCATCGAATTCAGTTGGCCGGTGCTCCCCAGCACTGTCGACGCCGACGATTTCCAAGTGAACCTCAACAATGGAACCTCGATACAACCGCAGGTCGCGGCAGCGTGGCCGAACTTCGAGTACAACGAGCGAAGCACTGTGGTCATCTTCGGTCATTTCGGCAACCGCATCGATCCAAACGAACCAGGGGCGATCTTCCCCACCTCTGTCGAAGTGGTCCAGGGAGAGACGACACTCGAACTGGTGGGGATGGACAAGCAGCGCGTCCCGGCGGTGGGCATGGAGGTCGAGTCACCCGGTTCCCCCTACACCGATCCGAGCGTGGCACCGCACGAGCGTGGGGGCCCTGGACTCGCTGCCGCCAAGCTCAGCACATACACGTCAGCGGGCGACGCGGGCCCGGCGCTGTTCAGTCCCGGGCTGCTTCCCAACCATGGTGAGGCGCTCTACGGCGACCGCGCTCAATACCGGCTGCGGGTGTTCACCACCGGGGGCATGACCGCCGATGGAGTCCGTGGCCTGTGGCCGACAGAGTACGAACGATTCTTCCGTGTCGTGGCCAACGACGATGCCGGCAACGAAATCCTCATCACCGAGTCCGGCGTGGACTACGAGATCAACGGTGGCACCCTGCGAATCGAAGGCCTGGCCGATCTAGGACTCAAACAGGACAGCTACGACGACTGTTACCACGAGGACAAGGACAATCAAATAGACATCATCATCTCCGGTGACGAAGCAGCAGTGAAAGCGATCACCCGGGTGCAGATGCCATCGACCGGTGATTACGCCCCGGTATACAACCCCGGTGGACCGGGGAACGACCCCGCACCCGGTGTGCGGTACGCGGCGCCGAGCGCACCGATCGACATTGGTGTCCTCATGGCCATCGACGACCCACTCGTTGTGACCTATCCGTAATTTCTGCCCAGACCACTAGTTGAGCGTGGATAGTGCCAACGCGCTCAACACAGTCCACTCCCCCGCACGCTCAAGACTGCACCGGTCGTCGCAGTACTCTGCGATGAGCCGCCTTCCCAATCCCGGGGGATTTCCGCTCGGGCCGGTTCCGTTGTCGCGGATCACAATGCGTATGCCGGAGGGATCGGTACCTATCGACACTTCAATTCGCTGCGCAAGACCGTGGCGATACGCATTCGACAGCCCCTCTTCAACGATCGCGGCAACGTGCGAGAGGTCGCGTCGCGACGCTAGCTGACTATCAATGCTCAGCCCAACATCCGTGAGCGCCTGCCAGTTCTCGACCAGACGGCCGACGGAGGATTCCAAGGTCTCGTCGCTTTCGACACCGCCACTGATAGCCCATTGGTCCAAGATCTGTGTGCCCTCTTCGAGGGCTCGTACCGTTGCCTGGGCATCTCCTGCACGCTGCGCTTGGTCGATCGCTGCTGCACAGGCAATTAGCCTGGTTTGGACGGATCCATGCAAGCTCTGTGCCACCTCGCGAGTAATCGCGGCAAAGGCGCTACGACGAGCTTCGGCTTCTATGTGCTGTTGGGAAACTTCATCTTCGAGCGACGCAAGAACCCAGCGCCGAACATCGTTCAACGCCGAGACGTAGGACACGAGAATCACACCTGCGATGAACGCGATGACGATCGAGCCGGCGTCCTGAGCGGGAGTCGTCACATCTCCCGGAATCAGGCTGTAAGCCAATATGGCGATCAAGGCGCCGAGAACCGCAACTACGTACAGCCCACGCTTAGTGAACACGCTGCGCGCTGTACTGATCACACGGTTGGCCAGGGCAAGCCACGCCCACAGGATTAGACCGATGACCATCACGGCGAGAGGAGCCCAGGCTCCGAAACCTCGAACCGACGCACCCGGAAGCCCGATCACCGTAATCAAGGCCGTGTTGCCGGGCATGAAGCGCGGGTCACTCCACAGGTGACGGAACACCTGGCCCGCGCGAGGACGCGGGTATTCACGGTTGACGACGTCCCACAGTTCATGACTGAGGGGTCGAACCGAATCACGAGCGGTTTCTTCAAGCAGGCTCACGGCAGGCTGGAGGTCACCCGACATACCGGCACCGACACCGACACCGGGAGATACCGAGGTCAGGACACGATCGAGTTCGATTCGCGCCCCCGCCAATCGGTCATCCACCAGGGAGTCCACGCTCGCGCGAACCTCTCGCCCCGCCTGCCCCTCCTCAATCGTCGCGCGCTGTAAGGCGATCGCCTCATCGATCAAACGATGCCTTTCGCGAATGAACCTGTCGCGACCCTCAAGCAGCAACGAGAACACGACTCCCAGCCACAAGGTCGTCACGCATGCGAAGAACAGTCGCAAACCAACGGGGAGCGCGGTCTGCTTGCCGAGGATCGAATCGAGGTATTCCATACCAAGAACGGGAATGACCCCGGCGCTCAGATAGAAACCGGCGTAGAGCCACAGCGGTACGCGACGGGTAGCTCGATTGCGAAACACCGTGAACATCGCAAGGACGCCGTACGCAGCGTTCGCCAGAACCGCGACGCCCATGACGACTGCGGCGGTGGGGATGTCCTCCGGCGGCATCTGTCGGGAGCCCAGCGTTCCACCGGTCAAGACCATCTGGGGATAGGTGAGAGCGTTGGCGAAGACGAGCACTTGCCAGGAGATGGCCCAACGACCGGTCACGCGGTCGGCGACTCTGGCAATCCGGTCCAGCATGGGTGACTCCCTGCTCCTACACCACAATCATTCAACACCAGAAATGGAAAGAACCCAGGGAGTTCACCCTGGGTTCTTTCCGTTGGTAGCGGGGGCAGGATTTGAACCTGCGACCTCTGGGTTATGAGCCCAGCGAGCTACCGAGCTGCTCCACCCCGCGCCGCTTCCTTGCGGAAGTAGGACAAGACTACGCGATCACAACCGTGGACCGATGATCGGGTCAGGTCACCGTCTCGTCTGGGACCGCGTCCTCCACGCCCTCCTCAATGGGAGCGGGATTCGATTCACCGGTTATCTGAGCCTCAGCAACGGCCGCCCGCTCCAAAGCCTCGGCCAGTCGATCCTGCGCCTCTCCGTAGGCACCGAAATCTCCTTCGGCGAGCGCGTCTTGCCCGTCTTGGTAGGCGCGCTGCGCATCGTCGATGGCGATAGCGAGATCGGTCACCGGATCACCCGTCGAGGGTGGCGTGGTCGGTTCCGGCTCAGGAGTCGGTTGCGGCTTGAGGCCTTCCTCGGGAATGGGATCAGGTTCGGCCTCGGGCACCGGGGAGGAGCCGAGCACTTGTTCCAAAGCACCTGTCAACGTGTCGTCGAGAGCGACGTTCGCGCCGTACCCCACGAGAACTTTTCGCAAGAGCGGGTAGCCCTCGGCCGCTGCCCGCAGATACACGGGTTCTACGTAGAGGAGACCATCGTTGAAGGGCAGCGACAGAAGGTTTCCGAATTCGATCTCCGAACCGCCCCGGCGCAGCAGTGACAGCTGCGAGGAGACGGTGGGATCGGACTCGAAGTTGTTCTGCACCTGCTGCGGACCGGGTGTGGTTGTGTTCGACGGCAGCTGCAGAACCCGGATCTTGCCGTAGTCCTCCCCCGGCGCCGAACTCACGGCCATGAAGGCCGCGAGCGTCTGTCGTCGTTGCGGGGCGAACGTGGTCGTCAGTGAGAATGCCGGCGACGCCTCACCCGGCATCTGCAGGGTGAGGTAGTAGGGCGGCTGGAAAACTTGGGCGGGCGTGACTGTAGGATCGAAGGGCACGATCCAGACGTCCGTTCCGTTGTAGAACGTTGACGCATCAGTCACGTGGTAGCGCGTCATCACCGTCCGTTGCACCTTGAAGAGGTCCTGCGGGTAGCGAACGTGCTGGACGACTTCCTCGGGCATATCGGACAGCGGCTCGACGACATCAGGGAAGGCCTTCTGCCATGTCTGCAGGACCGGATCTGCCTCATCCCAGGCGTACAGGGTGACCGAGCCTTCATATGCGTCCACCACGGCCTTCACCGAATTTCGCATGTAGTTCACGCGATCGCGGGCGATGAGGCCAGCTGCGAAATTCGAACTGCTGATGGAGTCGGCTGTCGCTTCGCTGAGCGAAACGCGGCTCGAGTACGGGAAGTCGTTCGACAGCGTGTAGCCGTCGACGATCCACTTGATCCGCCCATCGACGACCACGGGATAGGGGTCTTGGTCGAGGGTGAGCCAGGGAGCCACCTTGCCGACGCGAGTCAGCGGATCGCGATCCCACATGATCTGGGACTTCGAGTTCACCAAGTCCGACAGCAAGATGTTCGTGTCCTGGAACTTGGTGGCGAAAAGCAAGCGCCCGAAGAGCGAACCCATGTCGACCCCGCCCGAGCCCTGATACGTCGTATTGGTCTGACCGGACGGACTCGCGTCGTCTGGATAGTCGAGCTCGACGGGAGGTGAACCCTCGGGCGCGCCCACGATCGAATACGGCGGGGAGAATTCACCGAAGTAGATTCGCGGCTGCTCCACATCCAAAGCACCGACCGGTGGAATGTCGCTGGCGAAGAAGTCAGGAGTGCCGTCCGACTCGGCGGTGTTGTCGTACGCGGAGACGAAGCCGTAGCCATGGGTGAAGACTGCTACCTCATTGGTCCAGTTCCGCTGTCCGTCCGGGATACCCGCGAGGTTGATTTCGCGGGCTGCGACCACGGCTCCGCGCTGGCCGCCGTCGAGGTCATACCGATCAACGTCTAGTCGCGCATTGAAGGAGTAGTACCCGCGAATTTGCTGAAGTTGGTTGTAGGTCGGGGATACGACCGCCGGGTCCAGCAAGCGGATGTTGTTGATCGTGCCAGCGCTTGCTTCGACTACCTCCACGCTCGGCGGGGAAACCGAGCCCGCATAGTCCTCTATCTCAGCATCGTCGATGTTGTACGCAGCGCGGGTCGCTTCGATATTGCGTTCGATGAAAGGTCGCTCTCGCACCAATTCACTCGGACGCACCTGGAACTGCTGGACGATCAACGGGTAGACGCCACCAACCACCACGGACGTGAGGACCATCAAACCTAGGCCGATCAACGGGATGATCCATTGGCGCCTGAATATGTTGAGAATGAAAAGCAGCGCAACCAGAAGCGAGACGAAGGTGAGGATATTCAGCGCCGGAAGCACGGCGTTGACATCGGTGTATTGAAGGCCCGTGAAGCCGCCGGCGAGGTCGCTGCTTTGAATCACCAGGTCGTAACGGTCCAGCCAGTAGGCAGCTGCCTTCAGCAGCAAGAAGATCGCGATCAGCGCCGAGACCTGGACCTGGGCGGCCCGAGTTGCCCGATCGCCTTTCGGCTGGAGTCGCAGGCCTCCGTAGAGGTAGTGAACGACCACCACAAGGCCGAGTGCGATGAATGTTGCGGCGAATCCGAAGCCCAGAAGAAAGCGCCAGAACGGAAGTTCGAATGTGTAGAAGGAGACATCGAGGCCGAACTGTGCGTCTTCGATCCCGAACGGCGTGGCGTTGCGCCACTGAAGGAACCGCCCCCACTCCCCCGAGGCGGCGAGCCCACTGAACAGGCCGAGCACGACGGTGAGGCCAAGCAGCAAGCGACCCTTGAATGGTTCGATCGCCTCCCGATAACGCTCCAGGCTCGCCTGCTCCGGTGTGCTGCCGGCGAAGGCGGGTCGCGTTCGGTAGGCGAGCCAGGTGGCGAACAGCACAACGAGTGCCATGGCGATGCCGAAGGCGAGGAACAGCAAACCCCTGGTGAGAATCGCGATCGTATAGACCTGCGGCTTGTCGACCGACGTGAACCACAGCCAGTCGGTGTAGAAGCCGGTGAACAAAACGAAGGAAACGACGATTGCTGCAAGAACTCCGATTGTCGGCAGCAACACACCACCGCGTCGTCGCCCCTCAGGTGCCTCTGGACTCGCGCCCCCCGTGGGGAAGTTGAATGTCACCCTCCGAACCTACGACACACGAGTCGATCAGTCCTGCGCAGGGCAGTTCGATCACTCCTGCGCAGGGCAGTTCGCTGTCGGTTCTCCGGCGGTCCATGCTCGTATTGCCTCAATGGCGTCACTGAGCGAGGCCACAGGCACCACCGTCAAACCGTCGGGAATATGCCCCGCGGCCTCCGCGCAGTGGCGCTCGGGCATGACGAAGAGTTCCGCACCGGCGTCGCGGGCGCCGGCGAGTTTCTGCCGGATGCCACCGATGGGGCCAACGGTTCCGTCGGGCTTGATAGTGCCGGTCCCCGCCACGTACCCACCACCCGTCAGGTCCTCGGGAGTCAACTTGTCGATGATGCCCGTGGCGAACATCAAGCCGGCACTGGGGCCTCCGACATCTTGGAGCGTGAAGTCGATGTCGAAGTCGGGGGTGACGTAGATACCGACCATCGCCCCGATGTAAGGCGACTCCGCGCGTTCTGGGTTCTCGGCGGACGTGAGTTCGGCCTCGACTATTTCGCCATCGCGTTCGATCTCGAATACGAAGGTCGAGCCGATGGGTTTGCCTTGGATGGCATCGACCACATCCGACGGCTGGTCCACTGCGACACCGTCGATTGCGATCACCTGATCACGCGGTTCGAGACTCTCGCCGGCCGGGGCATCGTCGAAAACTGCGGTGATGACTACTTCGGTGGTCGCGGGGATGTCTAAGAAGTTCAAGGCGGCACCGATGGCGTCCGACTCTGAGGTGCTGAAAAGGCGCGCCTGGCGTTCACGGACCTCGTCCCCGGTTACGTCATCTGGATAGATGAGCTCTCGAGGCACTACGGCATCGGCCGTGCTGAACCACGCGCCGATGGCCTCGACGAAGGTCAGCCCACCGCGTGGACCGCCCGATTCGCGCACCGTGGTCATGTCGAGGTTGCCGGTCACGGGGTAGGTGGTGGTCCCGGTGATGGAAAGGAAGGGTTCGCCGTCGGCTTCTCCGATGACGTTGAACGTCGGGCCCGGCGCGAGCTTGACGTACGGGACTGGAAGCACGAGAGCAACGGTGACCAAGATCGCGAGAGCTAGGGCGCTGACGAGCGTGACCCGGGCCCGCGGACCCATCCCGCGGATCCGCGCCCACCACTCGCGGACGCCGGGGATTCGACGTGTCACGAGTCCGACGGGCCGGACGCACCGGACGGGCCGGAACCCGACGAGCGACGCCGGACGGCTCGAGAAGATCCGGAAAATCCGGAGGATCGCTCCATGGCTTCGCGAAGTCGCACCCGCTCGGCCATCGGGTCGCTGCGGGGTTCGGAGATGCGGGACCGGAGAGCAACGATGGCGATCGCCAAGGCCGTGATGAGGAGCGGAATAGCCCACCACACGAGTGCCGACACCGATACGTCCTCTCGCTTGCTCTTCGTCCGTCTTGCCGTCACGTACGTTGACCGTTCGGACCCGTCCGTACCTACTAACGCCTACTTACGCACGGGTTGCCACGCGGTGGCTCTGAGGGTACGCCAGCACCACATGACGGGCGAGACGGGCCAATCGTGCCCCCCCCCAAGCCGGCAAAACGTGAAGCCCCTGGGTCGCGTAGTGGATGCCCGCCTTCCCCTTGCGTGCATCCACCCGTTATCCCAGGGGCTTCGACGCGCAGACGCTAGGGATCCGGGCAGGCCTACGTCAAACCTTTCGAACGGATTGCCTGCTCGGGGTGTGGATATTTCTGGGGAAAGCCTGGGGGCAACGCGGGGGCAGGCTGTGGAACGTAAGTGAATTCTGCTGTGAATAACCTGAGGAATACGGCACACGTAGACCCTTCCCAGGAGGGAATCGTCACCCCCAGGGTGTGGAGAAAAATTTTTGAACCGCGAGTTACCCAAAAATGAACCATGGACGTCGCTCGGCCGAGACACGCCACCGCTCGGCAGCATCGACCAACGCTCGAACAGACGGGTCGATGTCGGGTAACCGATCGGTAGCGAACCAGGCGAGATCCTCGCTCTCGTCGCTGATGACCGGCGTGACCGCAGTCGGCACGAGGACCAGGAATTGCACATCCCAATGCACGCTGGCCAACGCTTGGCCGTCGTC
>Ga0181587_10003026_pt1 | contig 13938 bp, 13 predicted proteins | sample 071ome_27_FD_132463 | JGI IMG/M metagenome (GOLD analysis project Ga0181587, IMG submission 132463) | Coastal salt marsh microbial communities from the Groves Creek Marsh, Skidaway Island, Georgia - 071409AT metaG (megahit assembly) | ecosystem: Environmental > Aquatic > Marine > Intertidal...
TCTGGAGCGGGTAACGGGAATCGAACCCGTGCGTTCAGCTTGGGAAGCTGACAGGCTACCATTACATCATACCCGCAGCGCACAATAATTATATAAAAGGTCTGTGGTCAGGTTGCAAGCAGCGGCTTGCCTGAATACGCCCTATGGGGCTAGACTTAAACTCTCCGCGAAAGAGCAAAAGGGCCCATGCGTATGCTCATCATAACCGATGCCACGATGAGGTTTTCGGAAACACCTCTTTTCAGCCCTTTATCCCTCACGGTAAAGGGGGGTGAAATCGCCCTTCTTCAGGCCCCCAGCGGGGCGGGAAAATCAACTCTTCTCCACTGGATCTGCGGAACACCGCCGCCCGAACTGAAGGCCACGGGCAGGGTTACCCTCAATGAAAAAGATATCACCTCTCTTCCCTCCGAAGACAGGCAGGTCGGGATCATGTTCCAGGAAACTCTGCTGTTTCCCCATATGACTGTCGGCGAAAACCTGGCTTTCGGAATCCCGGGCCGGATGCCACCCAAAGAGCGCCGGGACCGGATTGGCAGAACCCTTGAACGTATCGGTATGCCGGGAATGGCCGACCGGGACCCGATGACACTGTCAGGCGGTCAGAAAGCACGGATCTCACTCTTAAGGAGCCTGATGGCTGAGCCTCAGGCGATCCTTCTGGATGAGCCGTTTTCAAGTCTTGATCCTGATACCCGTGCGGAATTCAGCACCTTCATCCGAGATGAAATCGCATCCCGCCGGCTGCCTGCGGTACTTGTCAGCCACGACCCCCGGGATGTGGCACTTGCAACCGGCCCCCTGCGCAGGCTGACCGATACTATTGAGAAAATATGAACCCCTGCCATGTTTACATGTTGATTTTAATTGATGATGCGCCATATCTTCGGTTAGCAATTCAGTTATCCACCGAACGGATCGGGAGAAGTAAATATGACCCCCTACGATGCCAACAAACTTTCACTTCAGGTGGATAATACTCGTCCCAGCCGGGATGAGGCCGAAGAGGCCGTGCGGACCCTGATCCGCTGGGCAGGCGACCTGCCTGAGCGTGAAGGCCTGAGCGACACGCCGGCACGTGTTGTCCGTTCCTATGAAGAATTCTTTGCCGGATACAAGGAAGACGCGGCCGAAATGCTGTCCCGCACATTTGAAGAAGTGGAGGGATATGACGATATGGTGCTGCTCAGGGATATCCGGATCGAATCCTATTGCGAGCACCACATCGTGCCTATTCTGGGCACCGCAAGCATCGCCTATTTTCCGGACCGCCGGGTTGTCGGCATCTCCAAACTTGCCCGGGTGATCGATATCTTTTCCAAACGTCTGCAGACACAAGAGACCATGACAGCCCAGATCGCGGACACTATTCAATCCGTGTTGCAACCAAGAGGCGTGGCGCTGATCATCGACGCCCAGCATCAATGCATGACCACGCGGGGTGTTCATAAGCAGGGCGTCAGCATGGTGACAACCAGATTTACCGGCATTTTTGAAAACGACGAATCCCTGCGTGACCGTTTCCTGCTGCAGACAGGACACCGTTGAAACCTGCTTTCCTAGACATGACCCCACATTTGGCAGTATAAAAGATACATGTCGTGGTCATACGGGAATCGGCGATGCCGCTCAGCCCTGTCTTTCATATACTTGGCATTCTCCTGAGCCTGCTTGCGGCGACGATGGTGATCCCTGCCGCCGTGGATTATTTCTATGGTCATCAGCAATGGTCTGCCTTCATCGCCGCAGGGTTAATCACGCTGTTTTTCGGATCAGGATTACTGCTCTCCACCAATATACGTTCAGGTGAAACGCTGGGGCTCCGTCAGGCTTTTGTGCTGACCAACGCGGCCTGGCTGCTGATCGGTATTTTCGGTGCCCTTCCTTTCATGCTGGCCGATACCGGGATGAGCGTGACCAACGCGGTCTTTGAATCCGTTTCGGGAATTACCACCACCGGATCAACCGTCATCCCTCTGCTGGAAGTGATGTCTCCCGGCGTTCTTGTATGGCGGGCACTCCTGCAATGGCTCGGCGGGATAGGTATCATTGTGATGGCGCTGGCCGTTCTGCCGATGCTGAGCGTTGGCGGTATGCAGCTCTTTAAAACAGAGTCTTACGAGACGCCGGACAAGGTGGTGCCCCGGGCGGCCGAACTTGCGGGAGGTATTTTCCTTGTCTATGGCGCGCTGACTTTGCTCTGGGCCGTTATGCTCGGGATCGCCGGCATGCCGGCCTTTGATGCTGTCATACATGCCATGACAACACTGGCCACCGGCGGGTTTTCTAGCCGGACCGATTCGATTGGTGCCTTTGATAATGTCTGGATTGAATGGGTGGTCGTGGGCGGCATGATTGTCGGATCATTGCCTTTTGCCCATTACATGGCCCTGACACGTGGCGGCTGGTCAAGGCTGCGGCAGGACCCGCAGGTCAGATGGTTTCTCGCCCTTGCGGCCTCCGTCTCACTGCTGATCACCTGGCAACTGATGGGCACGTTATCCACCCCGCTTGATGATGCGTTGCGCCTTGCCGTATTCAACACGGTTTCCATCATGACCGGCACAGGCTATGGCAGTGCCGATTTCGGATCATGGGGCGGCAGTGCAACGGTATTGCTGCTGATCTGCATGTTTATTGGCGGCTGTGCCGGTTCCACCACCTGCGGCATCAAGATGTTCCGGCTTCAGGTGCTGGCCGCCAATGCCCGTATCCAGCTTTCCAGACTTATGCGCCCCCATGCCGTGGTGGTGGCGTATTACAACAAGAGACCCGTGCCGGAGCCGGTGATCGATTCAGTCATGGGATTCTTTTATCTCTATATTCTCTGCTTTGTCATCGTTGCAAGCCTTCTCGGCCTTTCCGGCCTTGACCTTGAAACCGCCCTTTCCGGCGCGGCGACGTCCATCAGCAATGTCGGCCCCGGTCTCGGAGAGATCATCGGGCCTGCAGGAAATTTTGACGGTGTGCCGGTTTTCGCAAAATGGGTGATGTGCATGGCCATGATCATCGGTCGTCTTGAACTTTTCACCGTATTGGTGATGCTCGCCCCGGGCTTTTGGCGCCGCTAACCCTGGCCTTTCGGCCAGCCGTTATGACCGGCAACATTATCAAGCTGCTGGCGGAATTCCTTTTCAAAAAGATGGACGGTATTCCGGGCAATATTCAGCCTGAGCTGATCCGCTTCGGCAGGCGTGGTGTTATCCGCGATGGAAGATTCGTATTCCGCCCGCACCACCAGCGTGGCAGATCGTGTTCCGGCGGGATGGCTGAAAGAGAAAATCCCCTCAAGCTCAACCCGCACAAGGCGGCTCTGCTCATTCGTGAGGAGTGATTTCAGGCTTTCATCGCTTTCAAGCCTGATTTCCGTCATCGCGGCGCGGGTAATGGTGAACAAGAGATTGCCTGAACTGTCGGTTGGCGTCAGGCGACGGCTCGCCCATTCCTTCAGCAGATCAGATGGCGACGGCGAATAAAGATGGTCGATATATGGTTTTTCCCCGGGGCTTGAATAGTCGGAAATGATGTCCGTCGCGGCAACAGCAATGGGCACAGGGCCACCTTCCGGGCCGCTCAGCATCACCGGCGGCGCAGGGGTATTCTGGCATGCCGCCAGCAGGACCGCACCTGTCAATCCCCCGGCCAGCTGGCGGAGCATATGGCGACGGGTGAACCATCCTTTGAGGTGAGGGGTGAATATTTCCATAATATCTCTTTTCATCAGCCCGTATCTTTCCGAATATGATGGATCCGGCGTGATCATACCGCCTGACGATGTTCAATCTTACAGAATTCGCAGGCCACGGTGATCATATCATCATCATCGGCCAACTCGCGTCTTTCTTCAACAGAAAGTGTTGCCAGCATCCGGTCAACCCGTTCGGGTGAGCACCGGCATTCATCACGCAACGGCCGGAACGGCAGGGCCGTAACCCCCATCTCATTAAACAGCCGGTGCAGCAGAACATCGGGGGCCAGCGCCGGGTCACAAAGCTCATCCCGGCTGCAGGTCGCCATCAGGGTGCAGGCCGTATGCCAGTGATCATCACCGATATCATCCGCAAGCCTTGTGCCATCTTTGCCGCCAACCTCAGGTATGCGCTGCAACAGAAGCGATGCCGCATGCCAGCCCCCGGCCCGGGATGGCCGCGCCGCCACAAGGATGGCGGTATCGATCTGTTCGGAGTCCCTGAAATACCGAAGCGATACCGCAGCCAGATCCGGAGCTTCGATGGGCACAATACCCTGATATCTGCCCTGATCACCCTGATCCACCGTAAAGGCAAGATAGCCTGCTCCCATGAGATCCAGGATGGGGGCAGGATCGCCGCAGTGATCAAGGTCAGGTGTGCTGTCGGCCGCGCTCGCATATCCGCGAACAGCCCCGTCTGATGTCACGTCGGCAAAAAGAGTCCGGATCAGCCCGTCACCACTGGCCTGCAGGGTAAAGATACCTTCGTAATCCATCGTGCTGGCAAGGGCAGCGCCAAGTGCCATGGCTTCGGCGGTGAGCTCGGCAACACCCCCGGGATAGCCATGGCGGGCAAGGATGGAACTTGCCACGGCGTCAATCCGCACAAGACGGCCACGCATCGCCGCCCGGGAAGGACCGGCATCAAGAAGAAACGGCAGGACACCGCTGGCTTCGTTTGAAGGGAGCATGGTCATGCGCCGGATCCTGCACCGACACAATAGGCGAGAATGGCTTTCTGGACATGCAGCCGGTTTTCCGCCTCCTGCCAGATCACCGATTGCGGCCCGTCGACGACATCCACAGTGGCTTCCTGGCCTCTGTAGACCGGCAGGCAATGCATGAAAACCGCATCAGGTTTTGCCAAATCCATAATGCCCCCATTAATCTGAAATGGTCGCAACAACGCCTGACGATCACCGGAATTGCTGTATCCGCCGGGCATGCCCATCGAAGACCATGTATCGGTGACCAGCACATCTGCCCCCCTTGCGGCATCTTCGGGTTTATCGGTGATTACGATGGCGGCCCCGTTGCGGTTTGCCTGTTCCATCACAAGCTTGTCCGGCTCAAGCGCAGGCGGCACGGCAAGGTCAAGTGAAAACCCGAAACGTGACGCCGCCTCGATCCAGCTGTTTGCCACATTGTTTCCGTCACCCAGCCAGGCGACTTTAAGGGCTGAAAAATCATGGTCCGGGGCTTTGACTTCCGCCAGTGTCATCACATCTGCCATGACCTGACACGGATGGCTCCGGTCGGTCAGCCCGTTGATCACCGGAACGCTGGCGTAATCAGCAAGTTCGGTGAGAGTTTCATGGCGAGAGGTCCGAATCATGATCGCGTCAACATAACCGGAAAGCACCCGTGCTGTATCGGCAATGGTCTCGCCACGTCCAAGCTGCATGTCCCCGGTCTGGAGTATCAGCGGCGCACCCCCCAATTGGTTGATGCCAACCTCAAAAGACACCCGCGTGCGGGTAGACGGTTTTTCAAAGATCATGGCCACCGTCTTGCCGGCAAGAATCCGGTCATGGGGAAGCCTGCCTCTTTTCATGGCATCAGCATCGGCAAGAATGGTTTTGAGTCCGGCGGTATCCAGATCAGCAATATCCAGAAAATCAGGCATCAGGCAGACGCTTTCTCCAGTGAGTCGAGACAGGTTGAAACCGTGGCAAGCAACAGGTTGATTTCTTCTTCGGAAATGGTCAGCGGCGGCAACAGACGGACCGTGTTTTCCGAGGCAGGAACGCTCAGCACATGATGGCGGCGAAGCATGGCAACAACATCACCTGCTGTCACATGCGGAGCAAATACAAGACCAAGCAGAAACCCGTTACCCCGCACATGAAAAAGATTATCCCGGCCACGGGCAAGATCATCAAGCCCGTCCCGGAGCAGTTTTGCACGCTGGCGCACGCCTTCCATGAACCCGTCCCCGGACAGCACGTTAAGCACCGCACGCGCAGATGCCATGGCAAGCGGGTTGCCCCCAAAGGTGGAGCCGTGACTGCCCGGCGTCATGGCTTCGGCGATAGTCTCAGTGGTGAGCACCGCACCGACCGGAAAGCCCCCGGCAAGACCTTTTGCCATGGCAACGATATCAGGCCTGATACCACTCGGCTCAAACGAGAAGATATGCCCCGAACGGCCGACGCCGATCTGCACTTCATCGGCAATCAGAAAACAGCCGACTTCATCACACAGCGCCCGCAGATCCTTCAGAAACCCTGCCGGCAGGGGCTTGGCGCCGCCTTCACCCTGAACCGATTCCACCATCACCGCGGCGATGGTCGGTGCGCCGGTTTCCGCATCCCTGATCAGGCGGTCACGCAGGGCATTCATGTTGCCGAAGGGAAAATGATCAAACCCGTCCGGCATCGGGCCAAAACCTTCACGAAAAGCCGGTCTGTCTGTTGCCGCCAGCATCGCAATCGTCCGGCCATGAAATGCGCCTTCGGCACAAAGAATGGTGCTGCGTCCGCTCTCGCCCCGGTGATGCATGGCCCGGCGTGCCATCTTGACGGCAGCTTCGGTGGCCTCCGCCCCGGAATTGCAGAAGAAGGCCCGGTCAAGCCCCGAAAGAGATGTCAGCATCCCGGCCACTTCTTCCTGCTCAGGTATGCGGTAAAGATTGGAGACATGCCAGAGTTTGCCGGCCTGATCACGCAACGCGTCAACCAGCGCCGGATGATTATGACCAAGGCTGTTGACTGCAATACCGGAGGCGCAATCAAGGTAACGCTCACCCGCGGCTGTCACCAGCCAGGATCCGTCGCCGTGATCAAAGGCCAGATCGATCCGCCCGTAATTTCCCATGACCGCATCAGCCATGATTTGTCTCCTCCGGCGGCTGAAAGTGTTTTGCCAGTTGCAGGCCCTGGGCCTGATAATGTGACCCGGATCCGGCCGCACCATAAAGGGTGGTCGGCACCATGGAAAGCGGCTCATAAACCAGACGACATACCGTCTGGCCTTCTTCGATCAGGAAAGGCACATCATGGGACCGGACTTCAAGCACCGCACGTGTTGCTGGTGCGCCAAGTTCAGGCATGCCGAAGCCGGGGTCAAAAAACCCAGCGTAATGGGCACGGAATTCACCCACACGTGTATCATAAGCGCTCATTTCAGCAGCATAAGCCGGAGGCACCGTCACACATTCGCGGCTGACCAGAATATAGAATTCATCCGGGTTTAGCACCAGCCCCCCGCCGCTGAGGTCACGGGTTGTGACCTTCTCCCAGAAAGCCGCCACCGGATATGCGCCCGGCCGATCCACATCGATCAGCCCGGCATGTTTACGTGCCCGCCATCCCACCAGACCCGGAACAGAAGGATTGGCAGAACCGGAAAGATCAACGCTCAGCGGCACGCCATCACGGATATCACGTCCGTTGAGCCCACCCCCGTGAACAAGCCCGATCTCATCCTGAAGTCGCTGCATTTCGGCATCGCTGATCCGGGATTCCCCCTGCCGTAACCGGAGCTGGGAAAGACGAGATCCCTGCCGCGCCAGAATTGAAAAGGTCCGCGGCGAAATTTCGGCGTAAAGCGGGCCTCTATAACCGTCAGGGGCGGTTTCAAACTCAAGGGCCCCATCCGCAATCATGCGGGTGAAAACATCGAGACGGCCGGTTGAGCTTTTCGGGTTGGCAAAGGCAGAGAGCCCGGCCGGCAGATCAAGGCTTTCTTCAAGCCGGGCAATATAGACACATCCCTTTTCCAGCACCGCGCCGGCGGAAAGATCGATTTCATGCATGGCCATGGCCTCAAGTTTTGCCGCCACCGACACACCTTCGCCGGGCAGGAAAGATGCCTTTATCCTCCAGGCTTTTGCCCCAAGCCTGAGATCGATGGACGCAGGCTGGATCTGTCCGGCCATAACCGGTTGTCCCGGCCGGATGATCCCCGCCGCGACCGCTTCTTCAAGTTGGGGGGCGGCCAGAATACCCGAAGGAAAGGTTTGTGTTGTTCTTGGCATGGTCATGCTTTCAGTTTGTAACCGGTTGCCAGCATGCGCCAGCATATTCCACCCAGAATGATCGTAACCACCAGCAAAATCAACGCTCCTGATAGGGGCGGGAACGAAGCCTGCCCGATGATACCGTAACGGAAGCCGTCGATCATATGAAAGACAGGGTTGGCGGCGGCAATACCATCAAACGGGGCGGGCAGCTGATCAACCGAATAAAAGGTGCCGGAAAGGAACACCATCGGCTGAACAACAAAATTTGTGACCGCCGCAAGGCTGTCGAATTTCTCCGCCCAGATACCTGCCATCACCCCGGCAAGCGACATCACCGCCGAACCGAGAAAGAGAAAGATAAAAGCTGTCAGCGGATGCACGGGCCAGCCGGATGATCCGAGCATCCACAGGGCGAGCGCGGTAGCCGCCCCGACGATAACACCCCGGGTAATGCCTGCCGCGGTCATGGCAATCAGAATTTCCATCGCACCAAGCGGCGGCATCAGAAGATCAACGATATTTCCCTGAACCTTGGCAACAACTATCGAGGAAGAGGTGTTGGCAAAGGCGTTCTGCAATGCCGCCATCATGATAAGACCGGGGCCGAGAAATTCCACGTAAGGCACAGCGGCGCTACTGTTGATCCGGTCCCCTACGGCCACGGCAAACACCACCATGAAGAGTATCGCCGTGGTCATGGGAGCGCCCACGGTCTGGATGAAAATCTTCATGAACCGCATGACCTCACGCCGGTAAAGCATGAAAAGGCCGATGGTATTTATGCGGCCGATCTCAACAGGGCGCTGGTAGAGCGATATATTCTTATCCGAATCACTATGCATGTGCCGCAACATAGGGCCTAAGCGCGAGGCTTGCAACCTCGCCGATCACCGTTGATTATGCTAGCATCCCGGAATGAGATATTCCGATGAAAAACTCCGCCACCGGCTGACCAGTAAAGCTGTTCATTATCTGGGCCGTTATGCCTCCACCACCAGCAGACTGAAAGACGTGCTGGCACGTTTTGCCGAGCGAAAACTGACCGGGGCTGAGCCGGATGACATCAGCAAGGCTATTGATGACGTGATCAGGGACTGTATCGGTAAAGGATATGTCAATGATCAGCTCTACGCCGAGCAGAAAGCCGTCTCGCTCCGCCGGCAGGGACGATCACGCCGCAGGATCGAAAAAACCCTGGCAGGTAAGGGGCTTGACCAGCACGTTATCAAAGCGGTCTTTGCTGATCATGAAAACGCGGATGATGTGGCGAACGAATGGCAGGCGGCGCTGATCCATGCCCGCCGCCGCCGGTTAGGACCCTATGCGTCCGAAAGAGACAGGCAGACTGACCCGGAAAAGCTTCGCCAGCGTCATCTGGCAAGCTTTGCCCGGGCCGGTTTCAGCCTTTCTCTTGCAAAGGAAATCCTGGCGCTTGATCATCCCGAAGATGCCGAAGACCTGCTGGAGGAAAAGACGCTCACCTGATCATGGCAGCAGGAATGCTTGCTAAGGGCATTGCGGGAATTGTCACGACAGGTGTAAACTTGCCATATAAAGGTCAGCACGACAGGTAAACTGTGCTGATGCAGAATTGAGGGGAGAACCATGTCCGAAGAAATTACTTTTCCACCAAGCGATGAACTTGCCCGGCATGCGCATGCGGATAACGAGCTCTATCAGAAGCTTTATCATGACTCGATCAACAACAACGAAGCCTTCTGGGCCGAGCATGGCAAGAGAATTGACTGGATCAGGCCGTATTCAAAGATCGAAAATGTCTCCTATGATGCCAGCAATCTGAGCATCCGCTGGTTTGAGGACGGCACGCTGAACGCCGCCGCCAACTGTCTTGACCGCCATCTGGAAAGCCGCGGTGATCAGACCGCCATTATCTTCGAAGGTGATGAGCCCACGGACAGCCGCCATATCACCTATCGCGAACTTCATGAAGAGGTTTCAAAATTCGCCAATGTGCTCAAAACCCGTGGTGTCGGCAAGGGAGACAGGGTAACCATCTACATGCCGATGATACCGGAAGCCGCCGTGGCCATGCTGGCCTGCGCCCGGATCGGGGCCATTCACTCCGTGGTCTTCGGGGGGTTCTCGCCCGATGCACTGGCCGGCCGCATCATCGACTGCGACAGCTCAACCATCATCACCGCCGATGAAGGCGTTCGCGGCGGCAAGACGATCCCGCTCAAGGCCAATACCGATGCTGCTCTTGAAAACTGCCCGATGTGCACAACCTGCATCGTGGTCCGCCGCACCGGTGGCGATATCAATTGGGTCAGTGGCCGCGACTTCTGGTACCACGAAGACATGGCCGGAGCATCACCTGACTGCCCGCCGGAAGAAATGGACGCGGAGGATCCGCTGTTCATCCTCTATACGTCAGGTTCCACGGGCAAGCCGAAAGGTGTCATGCACACCACCGGCGGCTATATGGTCTATGCTTCGATGACCCATCAGTATGTCTTCGATTATCACGATGGCGATATTTACTGGTGCACCGCCGATGTCGGCTGGGTGACAGGGCATTCCTATATCCTTTACGGACCTCTGGCGAATGGTGCCGTCACGCTGATGTTTGAGGGCGTGCCCACCTATCCTGATTCAAGCCGGTTCTGGCAGGTGGTGGAAAAGCACAAAGTCAATATTTTCTATACCGCGCCGACAGCAATCCGCGCCCTGATGCGTGAAGGTAACGCCCCTGTTGAGAAAACAGACCGGTCGTCCTTGCGTCTTCTCGGATCAGTCGGGGAGCCGATCAATCCCGAAGCCTGGATGTGGTATCACAAAGTCGTTGGCGAAGAACGCTGCCCGATCGTTGACACCTGGTGGCAGACGGAAACCGGCGGCATCATGATCACGCCTCTGCCCGGGGCCACCACCACAAAACCCGGATCAGCAACGCGTCCTTTCTTCGGCATCCAGCCTGTTCTGGTCGATGGTGAAAATAACGTGATTGAAGGTCCTGCCGACGGCAATCTGTGTATCAACCGGTCCTGGCCCGGCCAGATGCGTACGGTCTATGGTGACCATCAGCGCTTTGTTGAAACATATTTCACCATGTTCCCGGGCCGGTATTTCACCGGCGACGGATGCCGCCGGGATGAAGACGGATATTACTGGATCACCGGCCGTGTGGACGACGTTATCAATGTATCCGGTCACCGCATGGGAACAGCCGAGGTTGAATCCGCGCTGGTGGCGCATCCCAAAGTTGCCGAAGCCGCTGTTGTCGGCTATCCGCATGATATCAAGGGCCAGGGGATTTATGCGTATGTCACGCTGGTGGCCGGTGAAGAGCCCGGTGATGATCTGCATGCCGAACTCAGGCAATGGGTCCGGAAAGAAATCGGCCCGATTGCCACACCTGATCTGTTGCAATGGGCACCAGGCCTGCCCAAGACACGATCCGGAAAGATCATGCGGCGGATATTGCGCAAGGTGGCAGCGGATGATTTTGCCGAACTTGGCGATACCTCAACCCTGGCTGATCCGGCGGTGGTGGATGATCTCATCGCCAATCGCCAGAACCGGGGATAAGATCAACGCCGGAGACACAGCCTGACTGAATGGTCATGGGCTGAATGGTACCGGGGCAAATTGGTCCCGGGGAAAAATGGTCCCGGGGAAAAATGGTCAGGGTGCCTCCGGCACAATGCCGAGCTCAATCGCCCGGCATACCGCGTGGGTACGGTTGCGGGCACCAAGTTTGCCGCGCAGACTCTTGAGGTGATGTTTCACCGTCACTTCCGACAGGCCGTGAATGCGCGCTATCTCTTTGTTTGATTTACCTGCCAGCAGACCGGCAAGCATGTCCTGCTCTCGTCCGGTCAGCCAGTTATTGGGAAGAAAGCTGTTTTCCCCGTGATGGGTTGAAACCTCGGCAGGCAGAAAAATCTCCCCCTCCGCCATCAGTGATATGGCACTGAAAAAAGCCTTGATACCGATATTCTTGGGCACATATCCCGACGCCCCGGCCTCGAGAACAAGGCGCATCTCAGACTGGCTGGTCGGTGCGCCCATGATGGCAACCGGAATATTCCGCTGGGTGGCGTCAAGTATGCGGGTCAGACCACTAAGCCCCTTCATATCCGCAAGACCGGTATCGAGCAAAATCAAATCCGGCAACATGCCGCGATGGAGCATGTCTACCGTTTCCATAACACGGGTCGACGGAATAATCGTCATATCGGTATTGATGTGACCGGCCTGCTCGATAATCAGGTCGCGTGAAAAAATATTCGCATAAGTCAGTATGACTTTCATGTATCTCTCCCTATAGAATCGCGCATGGGAGAACACACAGCCCAAAGACAAACTACGCTTCGATTTTTTAACATTGAGTATTATTATACTCAAAACCCCTCATCGGAAATTGACCTTAAGGATAGGTGCCAGGCTGATATACGGGCATCAAAAAGCACACCCTTCTAATGGCGGAAACCCAATGAAAACTTTACCCCTTTGTTCTGTTCAACCGGGTCGCGTGATCTGCTTTTGTACCATTCCATATCAATCCGGACAGGGTAACCCTGAACAAAAGCATAGGTTGTTGCCAGCGTCAGTGAGACCAGTTTGCGGTCATGACCGGCATGCAGCCAGGGCCTGATGTGATCGTAGGACTTTCGGTCATGCCGCAGCTCAACACGCAGCGGAAGTTGGCCTGTCCTGAACGGGCCAAGATGGAGCGTAATCCCTTTATGGTGACCCGAACTCCATCTCGGATGTGCTGTATCCTGTCCGCTGGCAAATGACAGCCTGTATGCCGGTTCAGCCAGCCTCAGGGATCCGGCTTTTCCCTGATAGGAAAGGCCAAGGTCAAATCCCTGATAGCGGGCGGAAAAACCGGTGGTGTGCATCCCTTTGAATTTCCGGCCTGTCGCTCCGGCAAGAAGAGAAAAGGTGCGATTTATTCTGGTGGCAGAAGATACGCGGAGGACCTGGCGCCGGGACCACTGGTTACCTGCTATGGGGCCGAGCGAATCCCTATCATGCCGCACCGCAGCCGAGGCGGAAAGAATATGCCCGCCCGCCCGTAAGAGATACGATGCCGCCGCGTGATGGGCCTGTCCATGATATTCCCGGCGGCTTGTCAGCCGTGCGGTGCTGCCGATCCGGAAAGTCAGCCCCCCCTGTTTAAGAGGATGCTGCCATTCCAGATATGGCATAATCTCCGCCCAGAAACCTTCATGGGCAGGGGTGCCGATCGTAAAACCCGGGGCAACACTGCCCCCCTCATGAATAAGCTGAAGACGATCAAGGGAAGTGCCCACCTGTGATCCGGGCTCTGGTATCACCACCCTTTCCGGGACAGACCCGCCGAGGTTGGTGTCATACCCGAGCCGTGTTTCCGTAGAAAGGCGCCAGGATAATCTGGCCCGGCAGTCAGCGAGAAAGCGGGCACTTTCCCGGCTGATCCAGTCCGCCGACGGGCCTGAAGCCGCGTGAAGTTTGCGAAACAACGGCGCCGCCCGCAAGCAGGACCCGTTCAGCCAGAAACTGATGGCGGTTTCAAAATCGAGCCGCCGGTCTCCGGCAAGACCACGTGACCGTGCGTCCTCCGCCAATTCCATGGCGGCAGGAAAATCACCAAGCCTGCGCCATAATATCAGGGCCTTGATGACATCATCAGAGTTGCGAAGTATTTCATCCCTTCTCAAGGTAAGGTACCGGCGGATCGCCGCTCCGTCCTCACTTTCAAGGAGCATGTCAAGTGTAACGGCCGGTGCTGGCGACAAAACCTGCTCAGCCCGAAGAACGGGAAGATGAACATTCACCAGAACAACCACGAAAATAAGCAGAAGAACAAAACGGCACCGCATCCCACCTTGATGGCACAGTCATGGTTAAGGAATAGTTAACGGATCGAAAATACCTTATCCGGACAAGCCCCCGGCTCAGAAATCCATATCGAGGGAGAGACGTATTTCACCATCTTCCGCGCCGGGCAGATGATCGCGATTCCGGAACAGAGTGATATCTGCCCTCAGCTCCA
>Ga0181587_10003031_pt1 | contig 13928 bp, 9 predicted proteins | sample 071ome_27_FD_132463 | JGI IMG/M metagenome (GOLD analysis project Ga0181587, IMG submission 132463) | Coastal salt marsh microbial communities from the Groves Creek Marsh, Skidaway Island, Georgia - 071409AT metaG (megahit assembly) | ecosystem: Environmental > Aquatic > Marine > Intertidal zone...
GTGCCAAATTTGTTTGAAGCTGTTGAAACATTTCCTTTATCATACTTCCAGCCGTTACTCCCTTCTGCATAGAACCATTGTCAAAATAGGCCTTCTCAAAGCCTTTGCTATCAAGCCCTGAGATCTTTTTCGTAAGGTCGAAAATATTTCGCACCTCATCACGGTTGAGGATATGCTCGTATTCGGTTCCCTTCGCTACATCACGATATGCAGCTTCTAGATGCCGTTTATATATTCCGAGATCAGGATTTATCGATAGCATTCGATAAAACCAGTTCTGACCATCTCTTCCCGCTCCGAACATGGCGGGAACAATTTTTCCCGTTGAAGACTCTACATGCACCAGCTGAGCCTCAGCGAATTCTCTTCCCACACGATCAAGAAAAAAGAAGCGCCCTGTTTGAGTCAAATAGTGATGATAACGACCCAGTGCACCAAGTACATAAACATGATCTATGAGATTATCACGCCACGGCAGTTTCTTCTTATCATTCTCGATAGCATTACGAAGGACTCGTGCAAAATGCGACGTTTCATGTTCCCCCTTAACTCGAACAGTACGATCTTCATTCCAACTCATCAGCTGCTCAGCCTCTTGTGCTAAGTCAGGAAAGCCAGAGAGAGCTCTTACAATTTTTTGATGACAGTCCGTTATGCCCTGTTCCAGCGTCTTTGCCGGCGCTCTGATGGGCAGCGTCAGCGTAACATCGTGTTTAATATAATGTTTTGTACCTACTCCAACATCTAAAAGAATTCGTTCGACGTCTCGAAACTCTTTTTTCCCAATATCGAGATCGGTCTTCCTACTCAGCTTTGTGAGAAGTTCTCGTTGCTCGTTCTCATTCATATATGGAGTTGCCGAGAAGCCGACAACTCTTGTGTTGATCTCTTCATTCTTCACGTGCTCTAAAATGCAAGCAGCAGCGTCACGACCTCGACTTTTATGTACTTCATCAACGATCACAAGGCTTACGGATGACAAATCTAGAATTGGAGCATTCTTGCCTCTTCCTATGCCGAGATCATTTTGAATTGTTTGAGGCGTAGCGAACAGGAGTCGGGCATTGCTCGCATAGATGGTCTTTCGCTTACTGGCCGGTGTAGCGCCCGTAAGCGCTGCCATATCTCCTGCAGCAAGCGTTAGGCTGTGCTGAGCATCCCGCATGACTTGTTCAACTAATGGCTTCTGTCGAGTAATATAAAGTACTTTGGAATGGTCTTCTTCTTGAAGATACTTGGCAGCAAGCGCAAGAGCTACATAGCTTTTGCCCGCACCTGTGCTGGCCGCGACGACTGCATTTTGCTCACTCGCATCTAGCTCGAGTAGCGCTGCTATCTGACCCGGTATAAATCGAAAGGTCTTCGTCCGAAGGATTTTTTCTCTTCCGCTCTGAATAGCAAATTCTTCGATTGTTTTTGGAATCTCTCGCTCATAGCCTCGTACTTTTACTACACTCGTTTGTGCGTCTTCATCTGGGAATAGACTCTGTTGAGCAACGGTTGATACTATCTCTTTTCCTTCCTTTACGGAGAGAGCCGTGTACAACGTGTTTGCCTTAACTTCCGTTATATGAGGGGGCCTTTCCGGGACTTGCCGACTATGCTCAAGACTCATACACGACCTCCTTTGCTACTCCCTACTCCTTCATCGGCAGGCAAGGCGGTCTTTAAAGAAAACTGAACGGTCTGTCCTGATGCATTTAATGTTGGAGTTCCAATAATATGAACTCTATTATTATGCTGAAGCATAGGCATATCAGTCCTACGCCAATACACCGCTTCAATCGTTCGATGCCCATCTGAAAGCGTAACACTAAGATTATTCCGATGCTTGCCAAATACTCGCATCTTCTCAACAAACAAATCCGGGATGAGGATATCTGGCTCTGGATTATCGGTTCCGAAAGGCTCAAAGCGTTTTAGCTCTCTGACTGCTGTTGGATTAATATCACGTAAGGTGCATACCGCATCGACATGAAAGGACGGTGGCTTATACTGGGCACCAAGATCGAGCTCTACACTCCGATTCAGTAATTCTGAAATCTTGCTGAACTGGGATGCGTCAATAGTCCCTCCAGCAGCTGCGGGATGACCGCCCACTTTGATAAAATGCTTTCTTAATTTATCTAAATTTGCAATGAGGTTATACCCATCAACAGTTCGAAACGAGCCTGAGGCTTCTCCGTCATAGTTAGCAAACAACACTACAGGACGCAGATATCGCTCCACCAATCGCTGGCTGACGATGCCGACTACTCCTTTGTGATATCCGCTCAGTATCCCATCTGATTCCTTGAACGCTTCATCCATCAGACAAATGAATCGCGGCAAGTTTTCAACCTCCTTTGGAAGCGACTGCAAAGCACTTTGCAACATTGCTGCTTCAATATCTTGTCGAGTCTTATTCAGCGATAACAAGCGTTCTGCTGTAGCCCGCGCGGATAGCACCTGCCGATCGGCAAGTGCTTCAATCATAAAATTTGCATCTCCAAGACGGCCGGCGGCATTGATCATTGGAGCGATTAACATACTCAAATCAGAACCAGAGGGTGTTCCTCTGACACCTCTTGCTGAAAGCATTTCCTGAAAAACAGGAAATGGAGAGTCTTCAAACATTCGGAGGCCATGATAGGCAATCGTCCAACTCGCGCCTCGCAAGGGAACGCAATCAGCAATCGTAGCAATGGCAGCAGGTACAAGATAATCTTTCAGTGACATGCTTTCTTGCACCGCACCACGCCTCTTCAATTCGTCGTGCACTGCAAACATAGTCAAAAGCATTAAGCCATTGGCTGCGAGCACATTGTCTTCAAATCCACATCCCGTCTGTCCCGGATTTCCAAGAACTGCTGGACAGTCAACATCCCCGACATGATGATGATCAAGCACTCCAACCCAATAGCCTTCTTTTTGTGCTTGCAAAATCTCTTTCTTATTTGTTGTTCCAAAATCAGCCGTTAACAGAGACATTGGCCTGTTTCCGAATCTCTCTCGCATTATTGCATGCTGCTTCCAAAAAAATTTCTCGCTCAGGCCATAGCCTGTCTCATCGCGAATTGGCAAGACTGAGTGAAGGTTACTAAATCCAACTGACTTCAAAATATCAGTTGCAATCATATTGGAAACAATCCCATCATTATCAAAATCGGTTGCTATCATCAGCGGACGTTTCTCAATAATGCAGTCGGCTAAGTGCGAGATAATGAAACTTCCATTTTTCATTTCTCGTATATCTGGAAGGCTGCTTAGAGAGGGATTTAATCGGAATTCTAATTCAGCATTCAGAGTGTAATCTCTCGCCGCGAGAATTAAAGGAGCAAGCTTTTCTTGAAAATTATAGCGATCACGGATTGCATCAGCCATCTCGGGCTTTTGCGCACGTACTTTTATCTCAGGAGTGATAGCTGCTGGAATCTGATCTCTTGCAGCTTGAGCGATCAGCTGGCTTACCGGGCGTAACGATGCCGCTCTGGGAGGTTCGAAGAGGCCACGTTGAACAGAACTTTGCTCCTTGCCTCCCTGAGTATTTTTACGCATGCCGCTGCGCTGATCCGAGTCGCGATCCATCATCAATGTCTAACTCCTTCGACAAGAACGATGGTAAGAGGGGATTGATTCTTAGTAAATTTTTCACCAGCTTTTTCTGCCGTAGGATAGAAAAAGAGTGAATCATTGAAGTCGAAGGTCGCGAGGAACACCATCCGATAACCGCAATCAAGGCCATTTTCAGACGATATTTCGCACTTTTTTTAGGGAGTTAGCTGAAGTTCTTTCGAGTTCCATACTAGGAACGAGAGAGAAAATTGTAACGCTCCAAAATTGCTTAGTGTCAGAAGCTCTCTATACTCGAACGAACGACTGAAAATGGCTGAGAGTTCGGGAGTTTCAGGACGTTACTCCTTCTTCATTCTGCCATTTCGCATTAATCAAAGCTCTATGAATGGCGACTCATTAGAAATTGTAGAACTCCGCTCTGAAGAAGTACACAATCGGCAACTTCAGCCAACGGCATCTCTTTCCGAAGAACGGATTGAAACCTTACCTCCTCATTATTCTCTATCTGCTCCGACTCAGTTTATCCTTCGTAAACACAATGAAGAGAACGCGAGACAAATCGAACAAAAGCTAAAGCGATGCGCACCATTTGCTCGTGTCTTATCCGCTCGTGGATATACTCCTGATTCCGCTGCCACTCTCTTATGTCCTCGTACGTTAGACACTATTCCAGATATCTCTCGTAAATCAACGCATTGGCAAACCCTCGCTGAGGCCACAGAGCATCTTTTTGAAAAGTTAAAAGAGGGTCAGTCAATTCGTATCATTCATGATAATACGCTCAGCAGCATAGTGGCGGCTTCTATACTTGAATCGACACTTAACAAACTAGACATAGCTTCTTTGACCAAGGAAAAGGAAAACGTCGCCTCAAATATCACTATTTCAAGAGGTGAGGGAACACCTACCTCTTATGATGCGGAATGGAAGCACGAACATTCGCTACAACTTAAAGGGACGCATCCAGAACGACTTGCTTTATTGATGGCGAGATACCTCGATACCCTCGCAGAGCAACAAACAGGAGAGGCTCTCTCCTGGGAACAGAATATCAGGCTTGCTGCACTCGCACGTCACCCCAAAATTCAATCCAATGGTGTGGAAAAGATGCTCGCTCTGTACGGTTCCTTGGCTATGAATGCCTCTCCAGAAGATGTACCTGGATTGTTGGCTATTCAAACAGGGCTGATTGGCCCTCAGCAATATACTCCCCTTGAAATCAATACCCAAGTAAGACCATTTCTTCAAAAAGCAATTGATACTGGCTATGGAGCAGAAGTAGTGAAACTGCTCTCTGCTACTGATATTAGGGAAGCCAAAGATTCGCTTGCGCTTCTTTGTACTGTAACCAATCATCCACGACTCAGATTAGATAGCTGTCATTTAGACCTTACCCCTTTAAGCGAAAGTCCGACGGAGGCAGATACTGAGCTATGTCTATCCGAAGTCACAAGCCGACTTGAGGTACAAGTAAGAGCATTTCAGGCAACCGCTCCCTGCACGAGTCCCCCATTATTTCTTGTCAAAGATCTGATTGTTGAGTCAATTGAACAGTATGAAGATCATATCAGGATAGCCTTAAATGACGGCGCACAAAAAATTACAGGGTTTTGCTCCTTGAATTTCCTTAACACAGAAATTCTCCCTGGCATGCAACTTCATATTATTGGAGAACTTGTTCATCATCAGCTTCCATATGAAGAGATAGGCATCCTTATACGTACCGTTGAACCCACGCAAATTCACAATGACACCTTGCCTCAACAAATCCAAGAAATCGCCTCTATTGCTCCATCCTATACGCCACAATTTGAAACCGTAATTGCAAAAACTGCTGAAGAGATCACATTTTACAGTAAAGAACTTGCAGAGAAGACAAGTGGTATTCTTGCTTTCGATATTGAGACTACTCTTGATAAACCACATAAAGCATGTGTTTACACGTTTACCGATTGGGAGGCGAAAAAGAACTATGTATTCGATGCTGTTCGTGGACGAGGGACAGATGGGGCTCCACTCTTTCATGACATGAGTCCCCTTGGTGCAGTACTACACAGTCAAACAGCTCGGGAACTTATCATTCAAAATGAGCATTTTGAGCGTTCAGTCCTCGCTCAAGAGGGCCTGTTTCCACGCGGAGTTATTGACACCATCAAAGAGTTAAAGCGACTACGGCCAGATATTGAAAGACGTGGACTTCGGGATGGGCTGTATTGGTGCTGCGACTTCGAACTCTCAAAAGATGAGCAAACCAGCGACTGGACCAAAAGAGAGGATGATGGCGCAATCCCTCCCGCTCAACTGGCATACGCCATTGGGGACACGGAGAAACTTGCTGAATATTATGTATCGCTACGCGCCCTTGATGAACGAACAGCGGTCCCTAAAACCCACCGTATTTCCGACCTTATGGCAGGAATGGTGCTCGAAAAGCGACTGCTCCATGACTTCATCACAGAAAACTGCCCAGAATACTTCGCACTGAGAGCGAAGAAAGATGTTTTACATGGAATGATTAGCACCCGACTTGAAGAGGGGATACTTCCATCCGCTTCAGAATGGGGAATTGGTAATGGGCGAGAACGAAGGGGAAAGGTTGAGGTAGACCTTTTCAAAAAACGCTTCTTCACACTCTGTAATGATTGTGTTGATCGGAACGTTATTGATAACACGTTGAATGCGCTGCTCGAGCAAAACGTATCAAAAACACAATTAAAGAAGACGTTATCTGAAGAACCATGGCGAGCTGCTGGCTTCCCGAATGATACCAGCATCGATGATTTTATCGCTCACATCTCTGATCTATCTCATATAACCTCTCAACCCGAAATTCGTCTCAAGTATAAAACACCAACTATTGACGTCCGGGTAGACGTGAATCCCTCATGGAATATGAGCACTTACTTCAAAGAATATACTCGGACATACGAGCAAATACTTACAATCAAGAAAGATTATCCACGAATTGTTGACGGTGAATTACGTCTGCGCAAAATGAAAGCTCAGATCGGCTATCTTTTCTCACATCATGCTGCACCCCCATATAATGGTCGTCATGGAAGTGCGCGGCCTCGTATTGCACGCAAAGTCGATATTAAAAAACTCCGCGAAGCACTACATGAAAAGGGAGACAAAACACAGGGAGAAAAGCAAGTAGAAGATGCACTCCTGTCTCTGATACAAACCGAAATTTCACCGTGGAAATTTCATACCCTGCTACAAGACACATCTTTCGAGGACTCTTTACTCTATGCAGCAATAGAGAGGAGAAAATTCCTTCAAGCTGTTTCTTCTCCAGTTGCATCACATAGAGCTTCGTATATAAGCCCAGGAAAGCTCTAATACAAGGAGCGCGGGAGATGCCTCTTGCCAGTCACGGCGTACATAATTGACACGATGATAAAAATCAGAAACCCTTGAGTCAGATATTATCATTCATAAAAGTGTATTCATGAATATTCTCTTTGTGCACAGAGTCAGTGATCGCTCCGAGGCAAGCCTGCTCGAATGGATGTGTCAGCTGGGTGATCGCGTGACACTGATTACCGATCCTCAAGAGCCTCGGATTTCTATTTTTGAGGGTCTGGGGGCGCACGTAATACCAATGCGAATACGCCATCGACTCGATTTTAAGGCGATGCGTATCATTCGAAGGCTGTGTCGGGAAAAACCGATTGACGTGATCTATTCGTCATTTAATGCGGGATTATCAACGTCACTTTTTGCTGTTCGAGGGCTTCCTACCAGAGTCATTGGGTACCGCGGTACATTGGGAAATCTCTCCCGATGGGATCCCGCCTCTTATTTAACTCATCTCAATTCACGGCTCTCTGGGATTATTAGTAACTGTCCACCGGTAGAAAACTTTTTAAAGTCACTCGGCATCTCGCAAAAACGGCTTACCACCATCTTTAAGGGACATGAAGAGACGTGGTATGAAACGCAGCAGTCTGCTATTGCAAAAAGCACGCTTCAGTTGCCTGAAAATCACCTGATTGTAGGGGTGGTTGCTAATATTCGACCGTTAAAAGGGATCGACTCTCTTCTGGTGGCTATGAAGCCATTATTTGAAGAATTTCCTGTTACTCTTCTCCTCGTAGGTGATGATAGAGAAGCAGCCACTGCAAAGCGGGTTCAAGAATTAGGGCTACAGAACTCCGTCCGACTCCTGGGTTTTCGAGAAGATGCTGCACAAATTGCTACTCTTTTTGATATTGTCTGTATGCCATCCACAAGAAGAGAAGGAGTCCCTCGCTCAGTTGTTGAAGCTATGAGTCACGGAAAACCTGCAATTGTAACAGATGTCGGTGGACTTCCATATATTGTCAAAGATAAAGAGAATGGCCTAGTAGTACCGCCGAATGATCCCGACTCCTTGAGAGAGGCTTTACGATGCCTTCTTAATGATACTAATCTGCGGGAATCTTATGGAATGAATAGTAAGACCCGCTTCCGCTCGATGTTTCAGCTGAAGAATTATCACGAGCAGATGAGGGAATTTTTTGAAATCGCGCCCTTTTGACTACACGAGCATCCACCTACAATATTGACTCTAGATTCCGTTTCCTTCTGTATGGCTCTTAAGAAATGAGACTATATCAATTCGAGATTGAAAGTTTGAAATTTCCTCAGGTGTAATAACGGGTCTGATATCAGCACGGACAGAACGCCCTATCATCTTTCGTGTTTCATGAATGAATAATGCAAGGCGAAGATTGATATGAATCTGACTTGCAAAATGAAATAGAAATGAATTCTCGCCATGAAAATACAAGGGAACTATCTGAGCATTAGACTGAACCGCAAGCTTTGCAACAAGAGTACCCCATGGAAGCTCTTCGAGAGCTCCAAAGCCGAATCGACGAGTAGCGACCCCTCCGCCAGGAAACAGTATTACGGCTTCACCTCGATCCAGTGCTTCAAGAGCTGCCTGACGCGATTGAACATTCCGTCTTCTGGCTTCTTTTGTATCTCGAAAATCAATTGGCAAGAGATACTCATTGAGACTCGGCTCAAAGGTTAAAACGTGATTTACAAGAATTTTAAAGTTTCTTCTCAGCTTATATGCGACTTGCGATGCAACTAATCCATCAACGATTCCGAATGGATGATTTGCAATGACTAATACTCCACCGGAACCAGAAACTCTCGACAAATGCTCTTCTCCATGTAAGAGCACATCAATAGACATCACTCTGAGAGTCTCATCCCAAAATTGTCCTCCTGCTCCAATACGCGAGAGAATCTCTGTATACAATCTCTGCATGTGGTGAGCTCCAGTGCACCGCTCAACCGAGGCAATCACGAGCCTTTTGAAAAAGGGATCCCTACTGGTCCGGTAACTCATCTGGTTATCGAGGTCGTTCATTCTTGATTTCTGAGAAACTTCTATCCCCTTGTTCTCCTAGTATAGCAGAGTCGGCTGTCCTCTTACGCAGAAGGAAGGAACGCAGTGCAGGCACTCCCCTGCCGCTTAAGGCGGCTCTCCTCTTTTATCTTACTTCTTGTCGTTTATTTTCAGCTAGTTATAAACTTCAAAACTCATCGCATCCCCTTTCAGAGCACTTTTTCATTTATTCCTTTCATAACCTTATAGGAGGCATATGTTTAAGACAGCTCTTTCTGCACTCTCTGCTATAGTTTCTACAGGTGTTCAAAAACCTGCACAGATACTTGCGCTTTCTTTGGTTGCTGCCGGCGCCACAATTCCAAATTTTACAGAACACATTGGGAAAGCCATCAAACAGGTTGGCTCGCTCGCTGGCGATACCGTTCAAACGGTTGAGAAAGTTATTGATCTTTCAGATACTTCCTTTAGGGCAGGAGCAAATATTGTCCATACTGCTTCAGCAAGGACAGGAAGGCTCGCTGTCATGGCTACAGGCCAAACTGAAAACGTTGATAGAGATGATCTCAAGGCACTCGATACGCCTCAATAATTTCTGGTCGAAAAACTTTTTTGGGGCTCTTCCGCCAGTTTTTCTGACAAATTAGATATTTTCACTGATTCCAGAAAATCATACACGGAACTTAAAAAAATGATGGAAGTCTCTTGCACTTCCGATCTCGTAGTATACTCTGGTGCAGAAACTTATTTTTTTGTGATATCTCGTGAAAATTATCCTTACTCTTTTTACTCTTCTTACGACGTTTCTTGCTCTAGCCTTCTTCTTTCCAGTCTCCATCGGGAGCTCACGGTATGTAGATTTTACCTCTCCCTCTATTACGATTGAACAACGGGGAGGAGAACTCTCTCTCAAGGTCTCTGACGATCTCAATGCAATCGTTTCGGTACGCTACCTGGTACAACAAAGCGGAGAAACACAAATTGAAGGAGAAATACTGCATGAAGCTTCTCCTCTCTTGAATACCCATGAACTATCGCTCGATCTCGGCACGCTACAAGGTTCGCTGGCAGAGGGAGCTGCTGAAGTTATTGTAACAGCACAAGATGCAGCGATCTGGGGTAATGTCTTTCGAATAACGGCTCCAATTACGCTTGATTTTTCTGCTCCGTCAATTGAAGTACTCTCTCAACAACACCGCATATTCGCGGGCGGAGCAGAGCTTGTACTGTTTCAAGCTGCCGACAACATGTCGCTAAAAGAAGTATGGCTCTCTGCTTATCAAGATAAGATCTTTGCACCGTTTAAACTTATCGATGCCTATCCCGAACTTGATTTGCCAGAAAGGCTTTATGGAGTTCTGTTTGCTACCCCTCGTGGTCTCGCTCGTGAGAAATTTCAGCCTACACTACATGCCACTGATAATTTTGGTAATAGCACCGAGCGTGTCTTATCGCTTCGTTTTGAAGAACAAGCGTATCGCAGAACATCACCAAAACTCTCTTCTTCGTTCCTCAGTCGCAAAATACCCCCTCTCGTTAAAGAAATGAAACAAGATGGGTATTTAGCAGCTCAAACTCCTTTGAGTGATCTTGACGGATTCAAAGTAGTTAATGAGCAATACCGCGAAAAATTGGTAGGTGAGATAAGTACAGCGATGGAGAAAGCTGGAATACGAGCTGATATTCCTACTCAACACTTTCAGCGACCGATGGCAGGAACATTGACTTCACGATTTGGTGAATTTCGAACCTATCTGTTCGAAGGAAAGTCAATCAGCACCTCTTTTCATGATGGTCAGGATATTGCCTCAGTAGTTGCAGATAATGTGCGTGCAACAGCAGCTGGAAACGTCTTGTTAGCAGAACAACTTGGTATCTATGGAAATACTATCCTTATTGATCATGGAGCTGGAATTACAAGCCTCTATGGACACCTCTCTTCATTCGCTGTTCAAGCGGGTGAAACGGTGAATCAAGGAGACCTGATCGGACAAAGTGGTACGACGGGACTAGCTGGGGGTGACCATCTTCACTTTGAAATCCGCATACAGGGCGTGCCCGTGACGCCCATCGAGTGGTGGGATCCAAAGTGGTTTCAAGACAATATCGAACAGAAGCTTACCAAGCTACTCGAACCCTATACTTCGGGTTGAATAGCAATCAAGAATGGCCAATCCTGGGTGAAGATTCACGAGAAACGATACAAGAGCCAGTACCTGAGCCCGCCGCCGTTCGTTAGCGCACTCTCCCTTGTATTTTTCACGAGCGGGGTACGCCTCCCCTAAATGACTCCGTGTGCCTGACCTACCTTCCGAAAAGCAGCGACCGCCCTTTCGAGATCAGCCCTCTCATGAGCAGCAGATACCTGCACTCGAATTCTTGCCTCCCCCTTGGGAACGACAGGATAAGAGAAGCCGATAACGTAGATTCCTTCCCCTAGGAGGTCATCTGCCATAGCTGAAGCAAGTTTAGCGTCTCCCAGCATAACGGGAACGATTGGATGAATTTCCCCCTTTAAGGTAAACCCGAGCTCTGACATCTCCGAACGGAAAAACTTCGTATTCTCCTCGAGTTTTTCTCTCAAGGAGGAGGTCTGCGTTAGAAGATCTAAACAGGCGATACCGGCTGTGACGATGACAGGCGGCAGTGAGTTACTAAACAGATAAGGGCGGCTACGCTGCCGAAGGAGCTGAATGAGCTCGGAATGTCCTGTCGTAAAACCACCTATCGCTCCCCCTAAAGCCTTTCCGAGCGTTGAAGTGATAATATCGACTCGACCGGTTACTCCACAATGCTCAACGGAACCTCTTCCCGTTGGTCCAAAGAAACCGGAGGCATGGCACTCGTCTACCATCACCATTGCGTCATATTGGTCAGCAAGATCACAAATACCCTTGAGGTCGGCAACTTCTCCATCCATAGAGAATACCCCGTCAGTGGCAATCATAATCTTCTTTACCCCTGCTTCACGTGCCTCCTTAAGACATGCTTCAAGGTGAGAAAGGTCAGAATGTCTATAACGATATCGATGCGCCTTACAAAGTCGTATTCCATCAATAATAGAGGCATGATTTAGAGCATCGCTAATAATAGCGTCTTCTTCTCCAAGTAGTGGCTCAAAAACCCCTCCATTTGCATCAAAGCACGCAGCATAAAGGATAGCATCCTCTGTTGAGTGAAATTCGCTTATCTTTTGTTCAAGCTGTTTATGAATATCTTGTGTTCCGCATATAAATCGGACAGATGACAAACCAAGACCATACTGATCAAGTCCACTTTTTGCAGCTTCAATAAGCTGAGTATTACATGAAAGACCAAGATAGTTATTTGCACAAAAGTTTAGAACTTCGCCGGCTTCAACACGGATATTTGCATCTTGCGGTGATACAATAACGCGCTCTTTCTTAAAGAGCCCCGCTGACTGAATCTCTTCAAGCTCAGTTGCATACTGCGATTTCACTTCTTCTGAATACATGGCTCTCCTCCTTATCCTGCACTGACCTTCAGTTGCTCTCGCTTCAGACCTGGCAAAAAGTAGTCAGTAAATGCTCGCTTTACATCATGCTCTGGCTTCCATCCCCAGTCACACCCCGCAAGCGAATCATCAATATCATCCGGCCACGAATTTACAACATCATCTCGCCATTCGACTGGATTGTACCGCAAATCAGCATTCGGATAGTAGTGAAGAACCTCATCTCGCAACTGCTCGGCTGTAACCGAGAAGCCTCGCACGTTGTATACTCGTCTTGAAAGACTTTCAGCTGACGCCTCTGCTAACATTATCATTGCTCGCACTGCATCTGGCATAGTCATGAAGGGCAATGCTGCTTCAGGAGAAACGAAGCACTCATACGATTTCCCGTCATTTGCATGATGCAGCATCTCAGCTGCGTAATCACTCGTTCCTCCCGTCGGCAACGTATCGATACTAATGAGGCCTGGATATCGAAGACTGCGAAAATCAAGGAACTGACCTGACCCTCGTTTCGTAAAATACGAACCAATCTGCTCGATAAACAACTTTTGAATACCGTAAAGAGTTTCTGGATGAAGACAGTCATTTTCCGTCAAGGGTTGTCTTAACTGATTTCTATCCGGAGAGCCGTAAATTGCAATAGAGCTTGGAAAGATAAACCGTGTCGGTTCTCCCCGATGCTTTCCCTGTTCGTATGCTTGCTCAATCAAAAAACTCGTTGCATCAATGTTGACTCGTTGGGAGAGAAATGGATTTTTCTCAGCGGCAGAAGAGAGCAGTGCTGCGAAATGGAACACCACGGGAAAATCATATTCTATGAATAACTGAGAGATTCGTTTTTCATCACAGATATCACCATGAACGACGGTTACGCTGTCGGCGGGAGGTTGAAACGCTTCATTCAAATCAAGCGCAACGACCTTTGAGCCACCAGCAATCAGGTGAGCTATCAGAGCAGTTCCAAGCTCGCCCCCTGCCCCAGTAACAAGTACGGATGTCTCTTTCATAATCTGTCTCTCTTTTCCTCGATATATCCAGCGCTAAAAGATAAATCATTCAACTATAGAGTTCAATTCACGCCCCCTTCCTCTTTGCTCGCTCAAGGCCTCGTATTTCCCTCTTCGCTGGTTATCTGCTCTTTTTTCTGCCTTTAAGAGACCTTAGGAGACGCCAAGGAGCGAGTAGGAGCTCGATTGGGTATTGAACATCAATTTTTCGGTACCTCAAATCATGGTAGAATAGCTGTATTCATACTCGTTTCTCATGATTCATTAAATAGTCACCTCTATGAATAAGCGCCCTGTCCTCTTCGAGCCATTTCGCATCAAATCGGTAGAGCAAATGCCCATTACTTCAAGTGAAGACCGCAAGAAATGGATTCAAGAAGCTGGATACAATGTCTTTGGACTCACTGCACAGCAAGTAACCATTGATCTCCTGACAGATTCAGGGACAGGCGCAATGAGTGATCAACAGTGGGCAGAAATGATTCGAGCGGATGAATCGTATGCAGGGAGTCGTAGTTTCTTAGAGCTCGAACAGACTGTA
>Ga0181587_10003041_pt1 | contig 13905 bp, 9 predicted proteins | sample 071ome_27_FD_132463 | JGI IMG/M metagenome (GOLD analysis project Ga0181587, IMG submission 132463) | Coastal salt marsh microbial communities from the Groves Creek Marsh, Skidaway Island, Georgia - 071409AT metaG (megahit assembly) | ecosystem: Environmental > Aquatic > Marine > Intertidal zone...
AACGCCACACATTGCCGAGTTCAGGACAAAAAGTCCGCCCTGTTCTGGCGGGACGCGAGGATACGCGCTTGGCCTGAGGCAGTCAATGCGTGGGGCGCCGTCGGCGCACTGGCTGGCGGCGGCGGCACAATGTCCCCCATCTTGAGTATTCGGCGATGGACCGCTCACCTGTGCATGATGGACTGGTGATCTCGTCTTACGGTCAGGATGGATCAACGCAGCCGGTCGCGCGTGCAGGAGTGTCACTCATGACGAATGCGAAAAGTGTAGCTCGCGATCGAAGGGCCCTGTTCGCAGGCCTGTCCATCTCGGTCGCAGCACACATCACTGCGTTGGTCGTGGTGACGGTACCGGGCGTGGGCCCCGGGGACGTGGACGCTCCGAGGTCCGAACGCCCGCTGGAGAACTTCGATGCGGTCCAGGTGGTGCAACTCGCGGAGCCGACGCCACCGATGACCGCGGCTGAAGCCCCACGGCCCACGGCTTCGACGGCGGGAGCGACAGCAGAGATCCCGACCGCAGGAGGGGATGCGGCCGCGCTCGAAGCACTGTTCGCCGGTATCGAGCCGGCTACAGCGGCGCTCAATCGGCCACGCGAGGGTCGCCCCATCGTGACGTTCAAAGATCTGGACCTGATCAGTGACGACGAGGATTTGATGAACGCCCTGTACGGAGATCTTCTCGCGGGTGCCATTCAGGTCGAGAGCTCGGGCGGCGGACTGGGCGGATTGCTCAGTAGCATCGGCTCCGCGTTGAGCGGAGGCGGACACTGCCCCACTCCGCTCACGGGCTCCGGCTCACAGTTCCTGCGCTAAAACTCCGTATCGCAGGGCCCGCACGCCGCGGGCGAACGACTCAGCGTGGGCGCGACAGTTCGAGTGCGCGGATCTTCCGATGCAGGGTCCTGGGTGAGATGCCGAGCATGTCGGCGGCTCGCCCCTGATGCCACTCGCATTCCTCGAGCGCCCGCTCGATGGCCATGCGCTCGAGTCGATCGAGATTCAAAGAGGGTAGTCGGCGAACGCCGTCACCCTCCGGCTCGGCCAGAACCGCTCCCTCGAGCACCGGACCGGACGCCAGAGAACCCGCCAGGTCCGCCGCCCGTATCGTCTGCCCTCGCACGAGCAGCGCCAGGCGCTCGACCACATTGCGAAGCTCCCGAACGTTGCCGGGCCAGCCGTACGACTCGAGAAGCGCCATCGCATCCGCGTCGACCGACCACCAGTCTGATTCCCCGGGTTTGAACTCCTCCAGGAAATGCGAAACGAGGAGCTCGATATCACCCGGTCGCTCCCTGAGCGGCGGGAGGTCCAGCACGATCGAGTTAATCCGGTAGAAGAGATCCGCCCGGAACGCCTCCTCGTCAACCAGCTTCTGCAGCGGTCGGTTCGTGGCCGACACCAGTCGGAAGTTCGTGGGGAACTCCTTGACCCCGCCAACACGCCGGAACCGATGCGTCTCGAGCACCCGGAGCAGCTTTGCCTGCAGTGGGAGGGCCATGTCCCCGATTTCGTCGAGGAATAGCGTCCCACCATCGGCCATCTCTACAAGCCCGATCTTGCGCGATGCCGCACCCGTGAACGCCCCCTTCTCATGACCGAAGAGCTCGGACTCGGCCAGAGACTCGGCGACCGCGGCACAGTTCAGCGCCACCAGAGGTGCGTCGGCACGTCCCGATAGACGATGCAATTCACGGGCGATCAGCTCTTTTCCTGTCCCGGACTCCCCATGCACCAGGACAGAGACGTCGGAGGCCGCAACACGGGCCAGCATGGCCAGAGAATCCGTCAGCGTCTTGTCCTGGGTGATGATGGACACGCTCGACGCCTGGCGCTGGGCAGCAGCTCTGAGACGTTCCCCCTTCCCGATCGCCTCATGCGTCTGGGCCGCCCTCCACACGAGAGCCACCAGTCGATCGCCGTCGACCGGTTTCTCCAGGAAGTCGTAGGCACCCAGCTTCATGGCCTTCGTCGCGGTCGCCACCGTGCCCTTCCCGCTCAGGAAGATCACTTGAGGTCGGTGGGGGTCCCCCTCGATCGCCTCGAACACTTCGAGTCCATCGAGCGCGGGCATACTCAGGTCGAGTACAGCCACATCGAAGACCTCCTCGCGAAGCGCCCGCAGAGCTTCGCGGCCGTCCGGCACTTTCGCAATGTCCGTCGGAGCCCACCCTGCTTCGCGCAGGATCGACTCATTGAGGAGGAGTTGATCGGGGTCGTCGTCGGCGAGCAGAACGCGGATGACACGGTTTTCGGAAGCAGACATGACATACTGTCTACATCCCGAGCCCAACCTCATCAAGAGAAAAAAGAACGGCCCCGCAGGCGAAGCCTGCGAGGCCAACGCGCCACCCGATGCGGGGGGTGGGGGCACGTTCCCTGGGGGGTAGTTGGGCGGGCTGCGGGGCCGGCCCTGGGGGGATTCAGCCTTGTATCCTTGCATTCATCCGGCGAGCCGGATGTTTCAGCGGCCCCGCAGCCCGATATTTCTTTTGCCCTCGCTAAGAGCATGGGCGATGCCAAACCGCCAGAATGTCGCAAACCATTACTGGTCAATGCTTTATGGCCACCAATGGGCCTGTGCACAGGTCGGTCAGGCTGACCGATTCAGACACCTTGACCGTGTCTGCGGGTCAGGTCGTCCGAAGTGCCGCGCCGTCGAGGCGTCTCTCAAGAGCGTATGCGGGGCCGGCCGTGGGACAGGCATAAGAAGAAGAGGCCCCGACCGACGGTCGGGGCCTCTCTTGTCCTTCCGGGTCAGGTCAGAGCGATCAGGCGAGATCCTCGCGGCGGCGGCGGAGTGCGGCCATGCCGAGGAGACCGGTGCTCAGGAGGAGCATGGTGCCGGGCTCGGGGACGCTGTAGTACGTCGTGTGCGACTCAGCTTGCGGCAGCCCCTGGCTGTTGAGGGAAATTCCCAATCCGATCTTGCTATAATCGATCGAAAGCGCTTGCACGCCCGTGAAGTAAAACAGGCTGAAAGCATTAGCTGCTTTGACCGCGAGCACAAAATCGCCAAGGAGCCCAGCCGGTCCACCGACATCATATCCAGACGAGAGGTCCAGCCCCCACAGCTCGTTCATGTGCGCGATGGTGGCCTCTTCACCAGGACTTGAGCTGCCACTGTTATTACCCTCGTGAGCCCCCGAGCACACGACACTCGTGTAGGTGCTGCCCCCAAAGGCCCCACCCGTGATCGCGTTGTCGCACGACGGTGAGATCGTGGGTAACAACTGCGCCTGAGCCGGCACACTCAATGCCACCAGCGCAACCACCGCCGCGGCACTCGATTTTAGCGCTTTCCTCGTCATGATCGCTTCTCTTTCTGACCTGGGGGGGGAGCCCGACTCCGCATAAAGCGGCCTTCAATTTTAGAACCTCGTGCACCCGGCACGCAAGTCTCGGTTCGGCTCCGTCCCGCAAGCCACATTCCACCAAGCAGCTTTTGCTCACGCAAAGCCCGGGCCAACTCCATGCCGCAGGCCAAAAACACCACAACTCATTATTCCTGAACGCTTTAGGTCGTATTCACAGGGGTATAACCAGGACCGCTCAGGCAGCACTTGTTGCGGGAGTGCGACACTTTTTGCCGAACGTTTGCGCCAATTCGTCCGATTCCCGGCCTTCCCCGGTCTGGGCCCAGAATTGTAACGATCAGCACTCAGGCCGGAGTGGCCGGGCAGAGGGCGTAGATGGGCCGGATCGGGCGGTACGACTCAGCGTGGCGGGCCCTGGTTGACCCGGACCTCCGTGACCAGCACCTCGATCACCATGGGTGCGGCATCGTCGGACATCATCGCCTCGAACTGCCTCATCTGATCGGCCATCATGGCCTCGACCATCTGACGCTGCTGGGCAGGCATCGCCTCGAGCTCACGCTGCATCTCCTCGAACTGGGCACGCATCTCCGGATCGATCGCCGCGCCCAGGCCCTCGATGGTCGTCATCGTGCGGAACGGGACGAGCAGACCTTCGACCTCCCGGTAGTCACCCATGTCCATGGTGGCCGTGAGCGGAATGACGGATGCATCCCGCGTCATCTCCCCTTCAAAGATGAAGCGGCGGGGGGTGTAGGTATCGACATCGAGATACACGCGACCCCGCGTCGGCTCGAACTCCGAATCCTGAGCCACGTTGGTGCCGAAGCCGGTACCGCGCAGATCGCTGATCTCCAGGACATGCACGTCGTAGTCGTTGATCCTCTCTCGACCCCGATACTCGGAACGGTTCGCCAGATCCTCGCCGAGGGCATACACGTCGTCGATGCCGGTAGCCGGTGACCCCTCCTGGGCTGCCACTCCGGCCATGCTCGTCCGGAAGACCGGTCGGCCGTCGGACATCTCCTTCTCGTAGTACGTGACCGCCTCGAAGCCCATCACCGCCTGAACGAGCGTGTAATTCTCCACGTTCGCGATCCTGGCTTCGTACTCCGCCAGCATGGCGTCGACGATCTCGGACGCGGATTGGGCGGACAGCTGGCCTGGCGTGCCGACCAAGACCAGGGAGGCTAAGAGGCCAAGCGAAAGAGCGCGCACGTTCATGGAATCAGCCTCCCGAGATGCTGAACTTCTGGATTCGGCGACCCGTCGAGGCTTCGCCCACGTAGATGTTGCCCTGCGAATCGACCCCCATGCCGTGGGGGCGCAGGAACTGGCCGACCTGGCGCCCGCCCCTGCCGAAGTCACCGACGACCTCGAGGTCGCTGCGACGCAGGATCCAGACCTTGTGGTTGGTCCCGTCGGCGAGATACAGCCACTCCTGGTCCGCGTCCGGCGACAGCTGGATGACGAAAGCCGACCCGGACGCGAGGGTATTCGGCTCGATGATCTTCTCGGTGACGAAGGTGCCGTCCTGCTGGAAGACCTGGATCCGGTTGCCCCGCCGATCTGCCACGTAGATGAGCCCGTCGCTCGAACCGACGAGGCCGTGCACCGTGGACATCTGGGTCGGCGGATCTGAGGCATGCGCCGTGCCGCCGAAGTCGTACTGATACTCGTCCTGAGGCAATTCCCCGTACGCGCCCCAGTGCCGTAGATATGCGCCGGAGTCGCCATCGAAGACGATCACACGGCGGTTGCGGTACCCGTCTGCGATGAAGACCTCGTTCGTGCCGGGATCCACCCAGATGCCGGCGGGACCACCAAGCAGCTCGGTGTCGGCGTTTCCGCCCGTCTCGTCGTACTCACCGATCTGCATGAGCAACTCGCCGGACCGCGTGAACTTCATTACCCGGTGATGGCGGTACGTGCCGACCCACACGTTGTCCTGATGATCCACGAAGAGCCCATGCGCGTTCCTCGGGAAGTCGGATACGTCCTGCGTCGTGGGGTCGCCCCATCCCTGGACCACGTTTCCGTCCGAGTCGAACTCGACGACGACCGGCGCCGGGCGGCAGCAGAGGCCGATCGGCGGTTCCTGCACAGCCGACGTCTCCTCCGGCGTGAGCGTCTCCGGGAGGTGGGTCACCCACACATGATCCTGCGCGTCGACAAACACGGCGGTGATCGACCCCATGATCCAGTCGTTCGGCATGGTACGCGGCCACGTTGGATCGACTGTGAAGGCGGGGACATCGCCGGACGCGGTGGCGCCCGCCATTGCGGTATCATCGGGTTCGGCGGCACACGCCCCGAGTACGAGGATCGTGCCAAGCAGTGCGGTAGTTCGGATCATGGTACGCCCCGTCACGGTTCTCACGGCTGGGAGCCCTCGCGTTCGACTTGCGAGCAGCTCCGAATGGATCGGCGTCCAAAGTAGGCGACCCCCTTCCGGCGGGACATGGGCGCTGTCGAGCATGAGATCTCCTCTCTAGCTTGCGCCCGTCGATCTCCGCCGCCGCGCCACCATGTCGCAGAGCTCCGCTACACCTGTCGAGCGTACCGTCGCCAACCTCCTGATGCCGCTCATCCTGGGAGGGACGATCGCCGCACTCGCCCAATCCGGACGGGTGCAGTCGAGCGCACTTCTCACACAGTCCTTCCTCGGGGCGGCAGGCGTCCTCGGCGTGTGGAGCATCCTCCTGATCGCCGTGCCCAGGCTGAGACGGGCGGCTGGCCGGATCGAGACGACGCTTCGAGCTCAGCACTACATCCAGGCCCTCTGTCAGTTCGCGGTCTATGCGTACTGGGGATGGTACTGGCGCCCGGTCTACGACATGAGCTTGCTGATCGGAGCCCAACTGCTCTTCGCCTACGGCTTCTCGATGCTGCTGTCGTGGTCGCGCGGTCGGGCGTACACGCTCGGGTTCGGCCCCATCCCGATCATTGGGAGCATCAATCTCTTCCTCTGGTTCCGGGACGACTGGTTCTATCTGCAGTTCCTGATGATCGCGGTGGGCTTCCTGGGGAAGGAGTTCATCCGGTGGCAGCGTGATGGCCGCTCGGCCCACATCTTCAACCCGTCAGCCTTCGCGCTCGGACTCTTCTCTCTGGTCCTGATCGCTTCGGGAAGCACCGGCCTCACGTGGGGTCAGGAAATCGCGTCGACGCTCACGCTGGCGCCGAGGATCTACCTCTTCCTCTTCCTGGTCGGTCTCGTCGTGATGTACTTCTTCGAGATCACCCTCGTCGCGGGTACGGCAGCCGCCGTCCTCTTCCTGCTGAGCGCCGCGTCCTTCCAGATCACTGGCGTTCCCTACTTTATCGACTCGGAAATCCCCGCGGCGGTGTTCCTCGGCCTGCACCTCCTGATCACCGACCCGTCGACTTCTCCTCGCACGCCGGTCGGGAAGACGATCTTCGGAGGGCTGTACGGGGTGGGCGTCTTCGGTCTCTACACGCTGCTCGGTGCGATGGGCGCGCCCACCTTCTACGACAAGCTCCTGTGCGTGCCGCTGCTGAATCTCAGCGTGCGCGCGATCGACCAGCTCGTTCGAAACCGGGACTGGACCGAGGCGTGGACGGCAGCGACGGAAATCGCGGCCCGCCCGGTTTGGGTGAGCCCGCGGCTGAACCTCATGCGCATGGCGGTCTGGGTCCTCTTCTTCGGTGCGATGAGCATGACCGGCCGCACCGACGGGCAGCACACCGGAGACGCGTTGCCCTTCTGGGAGCTGGCGTGCGCGGACGGCCGCGGCAATGCGTGCGACCGACTGATCCAGCTCGAGGCCAGCTACTGCGGGGACAACTCGGCGTGGGCCTGCAACGAGCTGGGGATCCACTACCGCAGCGGTGCGATCACCGAAGTCGATGCCGAGCTCGGGCGATCGTATCTGGCCCGGGCCTGCGAACTCCGGTATCAGCCCGCGTGCATGAACCTGCTCGACCCGTCTCGCTCGCTCCGCACGGAGCCCAGGCCGCTCGACCTGCGCCTCCTGCTCCGTGAGGGCGGCCTGAATCTGATGGAGATGGAGATCCCCGAGCTCCTGGATCGCGCGTGCGCGCACGAGTGGTCCTTCGCCTGCCAGAGGGTCGCGAGCCGCTCGTGACCGAAGGCTCGTTCGAACCATCGCCCGCCGACCCTGCGGGGGCTGCGATGCGATCGACGGGGGTGGTCATCGCCGCGGTCGTGCTCGTCGCTCTCTCCTGGCTCGCGCTGGCGGTGGCTCCGGACCCCGACTTGGACGGCGCGGCGGGGGATGAGGACGGTTCAGGTCCTCGTGTCTCTCTTCCGTCCGAACTCGCGGGATTCCGGCCGGATCTCGCCTGGCTCCCGGACGACCCAATGCTCGGCTTCGAGGAGATCCCCGCGGGACGCTTCGCGATGGGAAGCGATCCAGGGCGGGATTCGCTCAGCTTCAACGTCGAGTGGTGGGGCAACGGTCGCGTGCAGGGACAGCCGAACCTGTCCACCTTCTACATGGCCCGCTACGAAGTCACGGTCGCCCAATACGCGGCCTTCCTGAACGCCTCCGGCCATCCGGTGCTCGACCCGAAGGCTGTTCAGGCGCCACCCGACCATCCGGTGACGTGGGTCGCATGGACCGACGCGATCGCCTATGCCGACTGGCTGGATGGCGAACTCCGCACGCGTGCCGACGCGGGAGACCTCGATCCTGTGGTGGCCGGACTCCTGCAGGACGGCTGGCGCGTCACCCTTCCCTCCGAGGCTCAATGGGAGAAGGCCGCGCGCGGAGCCGACGGCCGGATCTATCCATGGGGCGACACGCCGGAGCCGGGGTTCGCCAACTATCGGGCACGTGGCACCGCCCGGGTGGGCTCGTTCGACTGCCCCCCGTGCGCGCATGGTCTGGCCGACATGAGCGGCAACGTGTGGGAGTGGACGATCAGCCCGTATCAGCCATATCCGTTCACCGACACGGACGATGGCGAGACGATGCGAAGTGAGGCCCTGTGGGTCATGCGCGGGGGATCGTTTGGAGACGCCGAGCAGATGATCCGCACGGCGAATCGCGGAGGTGCCGACCCGGGCGCGCGACGGCCGTTTATCGGATTCCGCGTCGCATTCGTGCCGGACTGACCTTGACGGCTCGACGCGTCGTTCGTCCGACGTCGCACCATCTCAGCCGTTGTGGCGCCTGCCGTGGTTCCTCGTCTCCCTCGGGCTCCGAGGTCAATCGCCCTGGCTGACCGTCCCGGTCTCGAGGAGGCTTTCGATCTCGTCCCCATCGAAGCCGAGCTCCTCGAGGATCTCCACGCTGTGCTCGCCCCGGGCGGGCGGGACCCCTTCCGCTCTGGGCCGGGCTCCATCCATACGCAGCGGCAGCGATACGTCCCGGTAGCCGTCGACAGCCGGGTGCACGACGGACGGGAACATGCCCGCGGCCTCCACCTGCGGGTCGTCTACGACCTCGTCGATGGACTGGATCGCCGACGCCGGGATCGAGTGCTCCTTCGCCCTGCGAAGCAGTTCCTCGGTCGTGAGGCGGCCGGTTGCCCCCTCCACCAGAGGATCCAGTTCGGCCCGGTGGGCGACGCGCTCCGGGTTCGACACGAAGCGGGGATCCTCGGCGAGCTCCGGTAGGTCGAGCGCGGTGCAGAGACGGCTGAAGATCGCGTCGTTGCCGGCCGCGATCATGACGTGTCCGTCGGATGTCCGGAACGCCCGGTATGGCGCGATCGCACCCAGGCTCGAACCCATCGGGCCCGGTACACGACCGGTCGCCATGAACCCCATCATGTGGTAGGAGACCCACGCCAGGGACGTGTCCATCAAAGAAGCTTCGAGCGCCGCTCCGGCACCGCTGCGGTCACGCTCCCGCAAGGCCGCGAGAATGGACAGCGCCGCCCACATCCCCGTGCCGAAATCGACTACTGAGCCACCCACACGCGTGGGTGCCCCCCCGGGCTCTCCGGTCACGGAGATGATGCCCGCATAGGCCTGCATGAGCGGGTCGTAGCCGGGCTGCTCACTCATCGGACCGTCCTGGCCGTACGCGCTGAGCGACATGTGTACGATGTCCTCTCGCCACGCGCGCACCGACGCGGCGTCGATACCCAGACGACGGGACGCGGCTGGCCGGGACGCCTGGACGAAGACATCGCAGGAGGTGGCGATCCGACGAAGCACATCCATCCCGGCCTCCTGCTTGAGGTCGAGGACGATGCTTCGCTTCCCTCGATTCGCCGAGAGGAAAAGCGTCGAATCCTCCCCCCAGAACGGCGGTCCCCAGAGCCGCCCGAGGTCACCCCCGGGCGGCTCCACCTTGATCACGGTGGCTCCAAGATCCGCCAGGATCTGCGCACAGAACGGTCCCGCGAGGTTCTGCGTGACATCGCAGACCCGGATGTCGGCAAGCGGAGCCCGCGTCCCACGCGGATTCGGTGCATCCACGGACTACTCGTTCCCCGTCGTTCGGGTGGGAATGGCACCGGTGCTCTGCCAGTAGAAGCCCTGCGCCGGGCGCTGCTCGGGCCACGTCTCATGGAGGGTGTCGCCCTCGAACATGCGGCCGTTCATCATCACCCAGCGGACCGTATTCGAGTTGTACAGGTCGTCGAGCGGGTTGGCGTCGAGCACGACCAGGTCGGCCAGCTTGCCCGGCTCCAGCGATCCAAGATCCTGATCCAGGCCGAGCGCGTCGGCGCCGATGATCGTCGCGATCCGGAGCGCCTCGTGGTTCGTCATCCGATCGGACGCTCCCGTAAGCCAGAGCTCCCAGTGGTAGCCGAGCCCCTGAAGCTGTCCGTGACTTCCCACCCCGGCCCGGCCGCCGGCCTCGACCACGTCGTCGAGGAAGTCGGAAATCTCACGATGGATGTACTGCGACTCGTCGAACCAGCCGGCACCCCCGGCTCGCCGGGCGGCCTTTTGATAAATCTCCTCCCACGGCGTGAAGGTCGCGAGCTTCTCGTCTCGCAACACGTCGGTCGTCGTGTAGAAGAGGTTTTCGGCCCATGGACCGCCGTACGTCACGACGATGGTCGGGGTCGTCGCCATGTTGGACTGCGCCACGAGTTCGACGACGTCGTCGAAGAGCGGCACGCCGGGCAGGTTGTGCTCCGTCCCGGAATACCCGTCCTGCGCCATCGTCAGGTTGAGACGCAGGTCGAGGCTGCCCTCGGTGGTCGGCATGAGTTCCAGCTCACGTGCGGCCTGGATGATCCACTGGCGCACTTCCCGGTTCCCCGCACCGTACATCTTGATGGTCTTGGTGTCGAAATAGTCCGAGTACCGTCGGAGGACGTCGCGGGCTTCGTCGAGGCTGCTGATCCCCTCACCCGAAAAGACACCCTGGCCCGTGCTGTAGATGCGAGGCCCGACCATGCGCCCGGCGCGCATGAAGTCCTCGTACGAGAGTACGTCGCTGGATCCGGTCTGCGGGTCGCGCGCCGTCGTCACACCGTACGCGAGGTTGGCCGCGTACGACCACGGCTGCGCGCGGTGCACGTTGAACGACGCCCGCAGGTGGGCGTGGGTGTCGACGTAGCCGGGCACGATGGTCCGGCCGGCCATGTCCATGCGAGCGGCGTCCCCCGGGATGGTGACACTGCCCGATGGACCCACGGCTTCGATCCGGTTGTTCCGGATCACGATATCTCCCTGCTCGAAGACCTCGTCCCCCTTCATCGTGATGATCCGGGCACCGGTCAGAGCGAGCACGCCCTCCGGCGTGTCACGTTCCACCTCCACCGTGATGCGGGACTCGGCAGGCCGATACTCGTCCTCCTCGTCATCATCCTCGTCGTCGGCTTCGTCCTCATCGGCCTCCTCCTCCTCACCAGCCTCCTCCTCCGCTTCGTCCTCGGCCGCGCGCGCAGCATCCACGCTGTCCGCAAACGCCTGCGCGGCATCCAGATCGTAGACGAAGTGTGCGTTTCCGAGCGCCCAGTGCACCTCCCGTCCGCTCGCGCCCCATGCCGGGAACTGGGCCCCGATATCCGTCAGCTGCTCGGTCGGGAATGCGGCCGACGAGGGGTTCGCCACCGAAATGGTCGGGGCCTCGGCGCCGACGCCGTACGGCACGGTCACCACGTAGAGCTGGTTCCCGACGAGCGCCATCGCCTGGTCGCCCTCGGGCGCCATGCGGATCATCGATGCGGCCGGGCCCTGTCCTCCACCCGGGCTCGCTCCCCGCACCTGTACGTGCTCACGCCGGTCCGTCCCGTCCCACCGCATCGAGACCAGACCCACACCCGACTGCGTCGCGTGGATACGATCGGATCCCCGTACGAAGTGGGGGGCGTTCAAGCCCGCAACGGGGGTGATCACGGACGCCGCTCCTCCGGTCGACGGCACCCAGACCAGATCGACCGAGCCGCGAGGAACCCCCTGGGTCAGGGCTTCCTCGTAGGCGATGCGCGGCCCCCGGATCGCGACCACACGGGCGCCGTCCGGAGAGAAGACTGGCTGCGTATAGAACGCGGCCTCGGAGGTAATCCGCTCGAGACCGTCTCCGTCGGGATCGACCGTGTAGAGCTGCCCACCCTCGGCGTCCGAGTACGAGGCGAACACGAGGCGCTCACCGTCCGGCGACCACGAAGGCTGCGCAGCCATCGCCTCCATCGAGGCGATGTGCTCCGGCTCCCCGTCGGGCAATTCCCTGACGTAGACGTCCCCCATGATCGTGAAGGCGAGGTGCCGTCCGTCCGGAGACGGCGCGAGATCCCGGATCTGCTTGGCGACGAAGGTCGGGCCGTCCTCGATCGGGTAGTCGAAGTCGACTTCGGGGCCCATGGGCAGTTCGACATCGACGCGGAAGGGAATCTCGACCACCTCGCTCCCGTCGATCGGTACTCGCCAGATCTTACCACCCCAGAAGGCCACCACCTCACGTGAGTCCGGCGTGAAGCTCATGCCCGGGTACGCGTCTCGGGCAGCCCGTGACTCCTGCTCGTCCCGCTGCACCGGGAAGGCGAGCCAGCGCTCGTCTCCCGTGTCGAGATTACGGATCCGGAGCCCCGTCTCCGACACGTGCCGGCTCCCGTACACGAGCCACCGACCGTCCGGTGACAGCGTCGGCCGGAACGCACCGCCGTATCGACCGGACCGCGCACTGTTCTCACCGGTTTCCCGGTCGTAGACCCAGAGCTGATAGTCCCGTCCGGGCGAGTTGTACTGCCACGTCCCCGTCCGGCGACCATACCAGATGAACCGGTCGTCAGAGCCGAACGCCGCCCCGGTGGTCCGGGCATTCCCGGGCTCCTCGATCAGCTGGATGCCGCCGCCACCCTCTCGGTGGTACATCCACAGCTTGCCCTGCCCCGGGCTCTGACGCGTCGCGACGATGTAGTTCCCGTCCGGAGTCCACTAGGGTGACTGGAATGCGCTCCGCTCGCCACGCGTGATCCGGGTCGTGTCGGCCTTGTCGAGCGAAATCGTCCAGACGGCGTCACCTCCGCTGCGATCGCTGACGAAGACGACCGATCGACCGTCCGGACTGAAACGCGGCTGACCATCGAAGGCCATGCCCTGCGTCAGCGCCGTCGCCTGTCCGCCGGAGAAGGGCATCGTGTAGAGATCGCCGAGCAGATCGAAGACGAGGGTCTGTCCGTCGGGGCTCACGTCCACGGAGATCCATGAGCCCTCCGTGAAGGTCCCCGACAGCGTGCGTTCGGGGGTCAGCGGGAGACCTTCCTTGAGAAGCTCGGTCGCCTCGTCGACCTCGTCCTGATCCTGGGCGTGGGCCTGAGACGGAACCGCCGATGCTGCAGTGAGGAACCCGGCACACAGCACCCCACGCAGCCAAACACGCTTCGACATCCTGCACTCCTGGCGAAAGTCTACTCGAGCTCCGGGCGGACCGGCTCGAATCGAGATCGCCCAAGATCGCCCTCGGGCGAGGGGCGGGCCACCCGGAAGCCCCGGCCCAATTTGTGGCGAGACAGGGCGGTTCCTGCCCCCGACCCAGGAACGCTCCCTCTTCCACTCTGTACAGCATTCGTGGCCAGCCCCAGCTTGGCCCGATCCCAACGACCCGAGTCGACTCCGATGCGTTTCATGACCCGCCCACGCGCCCTCCTCCTGATCATCGTCTGCGCCGCGCCCATCGCATGTGACGCGCAGCAGCGTCGTCCCGGGCAGGACCGACAACCCACGATCCCACCACCGTCGATCACGGAGTACAAGCCGCAATCCACGCTGGTGGTGCCGGAGCACGAGGTTCCTCGTGCCCGCTTCCCCCTCGTCGACATCCACGGTCATCCGCCGACACTCGACAGCCGGGAGACGATCGAACGCGTGTTGGGTGAGATGGACCGGCTGAACATCGGGGTCATGGTTCAGGCGCGTCCGAGCTCCGGTCAGAGACTCCGAAGTCAGATCGAAGCCGTGCGTGAGGCCGGACACGAAGACCGCTTCGTCTTCTTCGCGTCTCTCGATCTCCAGAACGTCGGCCCCGGCTCCGGTGCCCGAATCGCGGCACAACTCGAAGAGGACGTGGCCGCCGGTGCGGTCGGGATCGGTGAGATCAGCAAGGCGTTCGGACTCTACTACACGAAGACGGACGGCTCTCGCCTCGAGATGGACGACCCCGAGCTGGACATCGTCTGGGAAACCGCCGGTCGAC